>Ga0209099_1000602_pt1 | contig 42280 bp, 39 predicted proteins | sample AD_JPNHW2_MetaG_FD_184430 | JGI IMG/M metagenome (GOLD analysis project Ga0209099, IMG submission 184430) | Active sludge microbial communities of municipal wastewater-treating anaerobic digesters from Japan - AD_JPNHW2_MetaG (SPAdes) (version 2) | ecosystem: Engineered > Bioreactor > Anaerobic...
CAACTGCGACTTCACCCGGGCCATCCTGACCGAGCTGCTCTGGGACACGGCCACCCGGCTCAGGGGCCAGCTCGGTCCCGGGACGCCCCAGGCGGACGGCGACCCCGTGGACCGGACCTCCTTCTGCTAGCGCCATGCGCCCGGATCTCATCCTCCTCGAACGGGGCCAGGACGAACTCCTGGTCGCGGATCCGTACCATCTGCGCCCCCTGCACGTGCGGCGGGGCCGGGAACGGATCCTCCAGGTCCTCGCCGAGGCTGGCCCGGGGCTTCCCGTGGAGGCCCTCAGGGCCCGGTTCCCGGCCGACGGCGCCCTCGTCGACCTGCTGGTTGGCCACGGCATCCTCGGCCCGGAGCACGGACGGACCGAAGACGGCGCGGCCTGCCCCACCCCGCCGGGCCGGAAGGGCAGGATCACGCTCTACCTCCTGGTCACCGAGGCGTGCAATCTGCGCTGCGTCTACTGCCTCGACGGCTCCGGGACCTACGACCGGCAGGGGCCTTCCGGGATGAGCGAGGCCGTCGCCGTGCGCGCCGTGGAGACCTGCCTGTCGGAACTGGCCCCCGGCGGACGGCTGGAGGTCGCCTTCTTCGGCGGGGAGCCGCTGCTGAAGTGGTCCTTGGTGAAGCGGGTCATCCTGGCCTGCGAGGAGCGCCTGCGTCCCGCCCACCCGGACAAGCGCCTCACCTACCACCTGACCAGCAACCTGACCGTTCCGCCGCCGGACCTGGAGGCGTGGGTCACGCGCTACGGCATCCGCGTCCTGTGCGGCATCGACGGCCCCGCGGACGTCCATGACCGCTGCCGAGTCTGCTCGGGCGGAGGCCCGACCCACGACCGTTCCGCCGCCGTCGTCCGGAAGCTGGTGGACGCGGGCGCGGAGGTGACCCTGCGCGCCACGGTCACCGCGCTCAACGAGGACCGCATCGAGGAAGTCGCCGCCCATCACGAGGCCCTCGGAGGCTCATCTTCCCTCTTCGTGCCCCTTCGGCCCGTCAACTCGGACGAGCAGGTGGTGGAGGACCGGCTCCTGCCCGACCCGGCCAAGCTCATGGCCTCGGCCCTGGCCCTTCGGCGGAGCCCCTCGGCCAGGGCGCGGCTGTTCCCCTTCAACGACTTCTCGGCCAGGATCCGCCCGGGCGTCCGCCATCCGGTCGCCTGCGGTGCGCCTCTGGGCACGACCCGGGTGGTCCGCCCGAACGGCGACGTATATCCCTGCATCTACCTGGTGGGCCGTCCCCAGCATCTCCTGGGGAACGTGGCCGGCCGGCTGGACGATGCGCCCCTGGCCCGGATGATGGCCGAGCTGCACGTCGACCGCCGCGAGGACTGCGCCGGCTGCGCCTGGCGCTACGCCTGCGGCGGCGGATGCCAGGTGATGGTCGCCGCCCGGGCCCTCGGACGGACGCGGCCCAGGACGGCCGAATACGCGCGCGCGATCACCTGCGATTTCAGCCGCGCGCTCCTCGCGGCGGGACTCTGGGAGGCCGTGGACCGGGCCGGCCGGACCCGCGAGGGCCCGGCCGGCGGTCTTCCCTAGAACCCGTTACGGTAGACGACCTCGCCCCCGCAGAGGGTCATGCTCACGTGCGCGTCCTTGATCTCCTCGGGCCGGATCCTGAACAGGTCCCGATCCAGGACCGCGACGTCGGCCAGCTTCCCCGGCGTGATGGAGCCCTTCTCCGCCTCCGCGAACTCCGCCCAGGCTCCTCCCAGGGTCGAGGCATGGATGGCGGCCTCGAGGGAGATCTTCTGCTCCGGAATCCAGCCGTCCGGGTGGCGTCCGTCCAGCGTCTGGCGCGTGACGGCGGCGTGGATGGCCAGGATCGGGTCCATGGGGGCCACCGGCCAGTCCGAACCGAAGGCCAGCGCCACCCCCGCGTCCAGGAAGGACCGGTAGGGGAACGCCCAGGCCAGGCGCGCCTCGTCGATCAGGCTCCCGGCCCAGCGGCCGTCGTCGATGGCGTGGTAGGGCTGGACGGAGGCGATCACCCGCCCGCGCGCGAAGCGGGCGAAGTCCTCGGGACGCACGTGCTGGGCGTGTTCCATGCGGAACCGCCGGTCGCGTTCTCCGCCGGCCTGCTCCACCTCCTCGAAGATGCCGAGCAGGGCGTCGATGGCCCGGTCGCCGATCGCGTGGATGGCCACCTGGAGGTCTCCCTGGTCCGCCGCCTGCACCCGTTCCTTCATGATCCCTTCCGGGAACATCTGGGAATGGAACAGCCCCCGGTTCCCGGTCCCGAGGTAGGGATCGAAGAAGCTGGCGGTGCTGGAGCCCAGCGAGCCGTCCGCGAAGCCCTTGAGGCCGGCGAAGCGCAGCCGTGCCGATCCGAAACCGGACTTGAGCTTGAGCTTGACGGTTTCGGAGACGAACGTGATGGGCAGGTAGAACGAGATGCGGGTCGTCAGCCGGCCTTCCTTGAGAAGGTCCTGGTAGGCGTCGAAGCCGGCCTCCCCCGAGACGTCATGGACGGTGGTGACGCCTTTCTCGGCGGCCGCCCTCAGGGATGCCTCGGCCATCCGGCGGAGCTGCGCGCGCGTGGGAGGCGGGAAGATCTGGTAGACGAGGTCCGCGGCCGCGTCCTTCAGGATTCCCGTCGGCTCCCCCGTCGCGGGATCCCGGACGATCTCGCCGCCCGGCACGTCCGGCGTGTCGCGGCCGATGTGCGCCAGGCGCAGGGCGACGCTGTTGCACAGGGCCATGTGGCCGTCGAGGCGGTTGAGGCAGACGGGGTGGCGCGGGGTGATGTCGTCGATCCACTCCTTCCGGGGCAGCTCGACCTTGGTGAAGCACTGGTGGTCCCAGTTCCCTTCGACGACCCACTCCCCTTCCGGCAGGTCCTCGACGTAGGCTCCGAGGCGGGCCCGGAACTCCTCCCGGGAAGCCACCCCGCGCAGCTGGACGCTCGACAGGGCCTGCCCGCCCTGGATGAAGTGGATATGACTGTCGATCAGCCCCGGCAGGACGAACCGCCCTTCCAGGTCGACGACGCGGGTCGCCGGTCCCGCCCAGGGTGCGATGTCCTCGCGGCTCCCCACTGCCGCGATCCGGTCCCCGACGACGGCCACGGCCTCGATCCACGGGCGAGCCGGATCCACCGTGTAGATGCGCCCTCCCGTCAGGATGAGATCAGCGTGCATGACGACTCCTTTGCGCAGTTGCGGGCCGGGCTTTCCCGGCCCTGGGGCGGTATCCGAGGCCTCGCCGCCCCGCCGAGGCTTGTCCAGGGCACCCGCCGAGCCTGGGTGCCCTCAGGATTTCGACTGGAGCAGGGCGCGCAGCCCGTGGCGGCAGTGTCCTTCCCGCCCCACCACCGTCTCCGCGTGCCACAAAGCATTCAGGATGGCCTGTTCCGTGCTCTCCGCGGCCGCGCGGAACAGGGGATCCAGCAGGGTCTCGTGCAGGACCGCCAGCGCCGGCATGGGCCGGTCGGCGGTCTGGGGAATGGTGCAGGCCGTCGAGAAGGCGAGGGAGATGTCGCCGCTGCCGTGCCCGAAGAACGATCCAGTCCGGGCCAGCCCCGCCCCCGCGCGCAGGGAGAGCCTCCTCAGCTGCCTGGCGTCGAGGGGAGCGTCCGTCGCCATGACCATGATGATCGATCCCTTCTCGGACGGGCACTCGGCGCCGGATCCGGAGAGCGTCTCCGGCGGGCGAAGGTCCAGGGGCCTGCCCGCGACCGTGAGCATCCCGGGAACCCCGAAATTGGCCAGCACCAGGAGCCCCACGGTGAACGCCCTCCCGTCGGCAAGCCTGGTCGTCCGCGAGCTGGTGCCGATGCCTCCCTTGAACCCGAAGCAGCTCATCCCCCGGCCCGCCCCGACGGCCCCCTGGTCCACCTGGGACGAGGCCGCCTCGCTGGCGGCCCGGTAGTGCTGCTCCGCCACTTCCATGGCCTGGATGTCGTTCAGGTATCCGTCGTTGCATTCGAGCACCAGCGGATTGAGCGTCGGCTCTCCGCGCCCGATGGCCGGGTTCGCGGCGATCGCCTGCCGGATCTGCGCCTGCGCCACCGCGCCCACCGAGAACGTGTTGGTCAGGGCGATGGGCGTCTCGAGGACGCCGAGTTCCTGGACCTGGACCAGGCCCACGCTCTTGCCGAACCCGTTCAGGATGGTCACGGCCGCCGGCATCTTGTCCTGGAACCAGTTCCCCCCGTGCGGCAGGATGACGGTCACCCCGGTTTGGCAGGGGCCGCTGGCCAGCGTGCAGTGGCCGACCTTCACGCCCTGCACGTCCGTGATGGCGCCGCGCTTCCCGGGCGGAAGGGTGCCTACCTGGGGGACAGTCGGTGGAGTCGACATTGGGTTCCTTGAGTTCTGGAGTGGCGACCCGACGACGCGCGAGACCTCGGGTCCGCTGGGATCATCTCGGGAGCCACGATTTCGCGACCGGATAGTCTCCCTGCTGGTCCAGGTCCTTGTAGCCCTTCAGTTCGACGTCGGTCGACCGCTTCATCCTGGCCATGAACTCGCTCCGGTTGCTGAGCAGCCACATGTCCATCAGGATCTTGAAGCTGGCGATCAGCCCGACGTACGAGTTGGTGTAGTGGAACGACTTGTTGGCGCAGACGATGGTCTCGTCGGCCAGGGGATAGACCGGGCACCTCTGGGAGTCCGTGAAGAGATAGATCTTGCCGCCTCTCTCCTTCACCAGGTTCACGACATGGATGTCCTCCCGCGCGTAGAGCGGGATCGAGACGACGATCAGGACGTCCTTCTCATTGAAAAGGCTAAGCTTGTGGATGTAGTCCGCGATCGATCCGGCCAGCAGGATGATCTGCTTGCCCGCGTTCGAGGTCAGCAGGAAGGCATAGAGTTCCGCGACGTGCGCCGTGGAACCGAACCCGCACAGGAAGATCCGCCCGGCGCCGTCGAGCCCCTGGATCATCCTCTCCAGGGTCTTGACGTTCAGGTTCCGGAACGTGTTCCGGAGGTTGTCCATCTCGTAGTGGGCCAGCTTCTCGAACTGCTTGTCATTGCCCAGCATGGCCAGCTCGGTGCCCACGATCTCGCCGTAGGGGTTGAGCTGCTGCTTGATCGCCTTCTGGACCGCCTTCTTGAAATCCGCGTAGCCCGTGAATCCGATGTTCTTGGCGAACCTGATGATGGTCGCCTCGCTCACGCCGATGGACCGGCTGAGCGCCTGGATCGAGGAGAACCCGACCCGCTGTGCGTCGCCCAGGATGCTCAGCGCGATCTTCTTGTGGGTCTCCTGCATCGTGGGAAACGCCTTGTTGATGATCTCGACGATCCTTCCCCACTCGTCCACGATGCCCGCATTCCGGCTCGATATCGGATTCATATCGCCTCAACTTATCCTGGAAGCCTCCCATCGGCAAGCCGTGGCTCCCAGGGACAGGACCTGTAGCCGTCATCCGAAAACGATCCCCGGGGAGGATCCATTCTCCCCGGGGATGCAGGACGGAAGCAGACTAGTTGACGCGCATCTCGTAGATCGGGTAGTCGGACCAGCCGTTCCAGGGAACGATGAACTTCTTGAGCTTGGGCCCGAGCACCCAGAGGTGCTTCTCGGAGAACAGAGGCAGCCACGCGGCCTGGTCGATGACGATCTTCTTCTCGAGGTCGGCGTAGAGCTTGCCGCGCTTGTTGAAGTCGGTCTCGGCGCGGCCCTTGTCCAGGGCGGCGAAGACGGTCGGATCGAGGTTGTTGTAGGAGCGGGCCACGGTGCCCTTCTCGCCGAAGAAGGTGTAGAAGAAGTTGTCGGGATCATTGAAGTCGGCCGACCACTTGTTGCAGTACATCGGGAGCTTGCCTTCCTTGCGGGTGGCGTAGAAGGCGGCCTCGTCCATCTGCTTGAGCGTGACGCGGAAGCCGGCCTTGGCGACCATCGACTGCACGATCTCGCTCATCTTCTGCCACTGGGAGCCGTTGCTGGCCACCAGCGCGATCTCCATGTCGACGCCGTTGGGATAGCCGGCCTGCGCCAGGAGCTGCTTGGCCTTGGTCGGGTTGTACTCGATCTTGGCCTGGTTGGGGTTGTAGTGGATCAGGCCCTTGGGCATGATGCCGTGCTCGAGCTGGCCCTGGTTGTAGTAGAGCTTCTCGAGGATGAGCTTGCGGTTGACGGCCATCTGCCAGGCCTTGCGCACGCGCACGTCGTCGAAGGGCTTGATCTTCTGGTTGATCGAGTAGTAGTAGAGGCCGATGCGCGGTCCGGATACGACCTGCTTGCCCCACTTGGGATGCGTGGTGAAGTAGGGGATCTGGGACATGGCGAACTCGGTGTCGAAGAGGTCGATCTCGCCGGATTCGAAGAGCATGCGCATGGTCTCGGCATCGACGATGACCTTCACGACGAACTTGTCGATCTGGGCCCGCCCGCGCCAGTAGCTGGGATTGGCGACCATGGTGTGGTGGTCGTTGAGGGTCCATTCCTTCAGCATGAAGGGGCCGGTCCCGCAGGTGTTCTCGGCGCTGAGGCCGTACTTGTTGCCCAGGGGCTTCGTGAACTTCTCGTTCAGGATGGACGCCTGCGGCGTGGACATCATGGCCAGGAAGGGCACGAAGGAGTTCTCCAGCGAGATCTGGACCGTGTACTTGTCGAGGGCCTTGAGGCCGGACGTGGAGGCAGCCTTGCCGGACATCCGGTCGGGCGCGCCGACGACGAAGTCGAGGAGGTCGGTGTTGAGGGCCTTGGTCTTGGGGTCGAGCATGCGGTCGAACGTGTAGACCACGTCCTTCGCCGTCAGTTCCTCGCCGTTGTGGAACTTGACGCCCTTGCGGAGGTGGAAGGTGTAGACCTTGCCGTCCTTGGAGATCTCCCACTTGGTCGCGAGGCCGGGGACCAGCGCGGACTTGCCGGGACCGGTCGTGACGCACTCGACCATGCGGTCGTAGACGTTCAGGGGGATCAGGTAGCAGGACGTCGTCATCTGCATGTCCGAGGTCTGCGGCTCCTCGTTGTAGGCGATGGTCAGCACCTTCTCGGCCGAGGCCATCGAGGCGCACGCGCCCAGCAGGACCAGCCCGAGCGAGAGCAGGATCGAGCCCCTGCCCTTCCTCGCGCCGGTGCGATCGGTTGACGTACCGGAATTCATGTCGGATTCCTCCTCTTCGATGATGGAAGTTGATGCAGAACACGCACCGGCCACGAGAGCCAGCCCGCTTGAATCCATGGCTATCGCCGGGTACCCCGCGGGGTACCGGAGCCACAGGCACAGAGTCGGGCGCTGTTTTGTGGAGAGCGGAGATCGACGCTGAGCGACTGTGAACTCCTTTCCTGGAACAGAGTGATTCCGTGAAAGTTTCACGTCAATATCTTTTTAGTGTGTTTATTTCATTTATTATTAATATCATCCCGACAGTTTGATTGAATCATATTCTGGCCCCTTGTACGACCAGGATGGTTCAATCCCGCTCGGGCGAATTCTTCTGCATCCAGGCGGAGAGGCCGATGAGGAGGACAACCTTGTCCATGGCACGGTGGAACGGGGCCGGGAATCCCGCGAGCCGTCCGCACACCTCGCCCCCGGGTGATCTGATGACCGACTACTACGTGCAGAACCTCTCCTCGGACCGGCTCCACCAGTGCTACGAGCTGGCCTCCCCCCGCGTCCGGCGCTACCTCGAGGCCGAGATCCAGCACGTCCTGGCCAGGCTGGAGCCCGCAGACTCGGTGCTCGAACTCGGATGCGGCTACGGGCGTGTGGCGCTCCGGCTGGCGGAAAGGGCCCGCAAGGTCGTGGGCATCGACGTGTCGCCCCGGAGCGTGGAGGCGGCCAGGCAGCTCGCCGGCCCAGGCAGCCGCTGCGAGTTCCACTGCATGGACGCCCTGGAGCTGGGCTTCCCGGAGGCCTCCTTCGACGCGGTGGTCTGCATCCAGAACGGGATCTGCGCCTTCCGCGTGGACGGGGAGGCCTTGCTGGCCGAGGCCCTGCGCGTCACGCGCCCGGGGGGGCGGCTGCTCTTCTCGAGCTACTCGGAGAAGTTCTGGCCGGACCGCCTGGCGTGGTTCGAGGCCCAGGCATCCGCCGGGCTGCTGGGCCCGCTCGATCTTCCCGCCTGCCGGGACGGCGTCATCGCCTGCACGGACGGCTTCAAGTCGGGCAGCCTCTCTCCCGGGGCGTTCCGGGATCTGTGCGCGCAAGTCGGCGTGTCCCCGGAGATCCGCGAGGTCGACGATTCCAGCCTCTTCTGCGAGATCGTGCGCCCCGGGGCCTCGTCCTGAACCCGGATGCGGTTTCCCATGCCGCGACGAGAAGGGAACCGCGAAATTCGCGAAATGACGCGAAATGAATCGGTTGGGCACCGCAGGTTCACGCCATGCGCACGGTTCCGGACGCGGCTGCGCGGCTGAACCCGGGGAAGCACGGCGAAGCTCCGCTCCCGGAGCGTTCCCGTCACCCGAACCACTGCTGGCTGTCGGCCTGGAACCGCGTGCCCAGCCGGTAGCGGGAACCGGGATGGATGCACCGAACGAAGGTGACCACCGTCTGGTTCGCCCAGGTACGGCGCGTCAGGACGAGACAGGGCTGGGCGGGCCGGATCTCCAGGAGTTCGACCTGGTCCGGCGCCGCGAGGACGGCATCCACCACGTGCTCCACCTCGCTGAGCGGCACGGCCTGGACCAGGTACTCGGAGGGCTGGATGCGCGTGAAGTCCTGGGAGATGAAATCGGGGGCCGCCTTCGGGTTCACGTAGCGGTCCTCGAGCTGGATGGGCACCCCGTTCTCGCGGTGGAGGCAGACCGAGTGGTAGACCGAGTCGCCCGTCCCCAGGCCCAGGGCCGTGGCCACCTCGAGGCTCGCGGACTCGCGCGCCACGCGGATCACGTCGCAGGCGTACTCGTGCCCCCTGGCCCGGATCTCGTTGACGAAGTTCATGGCCTTGAGCAGGCCGGACTGGTGGCGCTCCTCCGCGACGAAGGTGCCGATGCCCGCGTAGCGGACCAGGGATCCCTGCTCCGCCAGCTCCCGGAGCGCCCGGTGGATCGTCATGCGCGAAACCCCCAGCTCCGCCACGAACTCATGCTCGGAGGGGATCCGGTCGCCGGCCTTCCACGTGCCGGCATGGATCTTCTTCCGCACATGGTCCTTCACGAGCTGGTAGAGGACCGGCGACTCCGCGCTGGCCCGCAGGTCGATGCCGCGCTTGGGCTCGGGCGCGGAAGACCGCGCCGTCTTTCTTCTCATGGACGATCCCCCACGCCGACGCCATCCCCGCCCGGGGCATGGAACGCACCCTATTGTACAGACAGGCATGGATGAATGCGAAGACAAGGCCGCCGCGCGGGCCCGCCCGGAGGAGACCGGGTGGGCCCGCCGGCGGAGACTGCCGCCCTACGGCGTCACGAGCGCAGGATCGTTGACGACGCCCTTGTAGTGGAAGTGGCCATTCTTGACGACCTGGACCTGGACGTCCTTGACCACCTCGCCCTTGTTGAAGCCCCGGATCATGCCGGTGAGGCCATTGTAGTTCTTCGTCCCGGCGATGGCCTTCTGGATGGCCGGCCCTTCGAGGCTCTTGGCCGTCTTGATCGCGTTGCAGATGATCATGAAGGCGTCGTAGGCGGAGGCGCCCACCATGTCGGGGTCGATCTTGAACTGGGTCTGGTACTCCTTCAGGAAGTTCTGGACGATCGGCCTGGAGTCGTCCCGGTTGAGGTTGGTCACGATGACGAACCCTTCCGAGGCCGGGCCGGCGATGTTCACGAACTCGGGAGAGTCGGCCCCTTCCTCGCCGACGAACTGGGCCTTGATGCCCATCTCGCGCGCCTGCTTCACCATGGGGCCGCTCTGGAAGTAGTAGCCGCCCGAGAAGACGACGTCCGGATCGGCGCTCTTGATCTTGGACAGGTAGGGCTTGTAGTCCTTCTCGGACATCGGGTAGGTCTGGTAGGAGACGACCGTCGAGTTCTTGCCGGCGGGGCTTTCCATGAAGGCCTTGAAGCCGGCCGCCATCTCCTTGCCGAAGTCGTTGTCGCTGGTGAGCACGGCGATCTTCTTGCCCTTCAGGAGCTTCACGCTGGCATAGCCGGCGGCCTTGCCCTCGACCGAGCCCAGGAACCCGTTGCGGAAGCAGTAGGTGTACTTCCCGCCGGCGGTGACATCGGGATGGGTGGCGTAGGCGGCCACCAGGGGGATGTTCTCGTCGTTGAACAGCGGCGCGACGGCCCGCGAAGGCATGCTGTAGGAGCCCGCGACGAAGGCCTTGACCTGATCCTGTTCGATCAGCTTCCGGGCCAGGGCCGTGGCTTCCTTGGGATCGGCGTGGTCATCGTAGACCACGGTCTCCACCTTCTTCCCGAGGAGGCCGCCGGCGGCGTTGATGTGGTCGACGGCCAGCTTGAGGGCGTTCTTGACGCTGGCGCCGTCCGCCGCGGCGAAGCCCGTGAGGGGAGCCAGGACCCCGATCTTCACCGTCTGCTGGGCGGGAAGGAGGGTCGTGGCCACCAGGGCCATGGGGATTGACAACGTGCTGAGGACTTTCATGGTCGACTCCTTTGGATGATGGGACCAGCCGCCTGGGCGGGCCTCGAAGTTGGGGTGAGGAGGTGCTCCTTCGCGTCTCCTGGGGTTCCGCTAGCCGAGATAGGCCTCGACGACTTTCGGGTGTTCGATCAGGTCCGCCGCGGCTCCTTCGTAGGCACAGGTCCCGACCTCCATGACGTAGCCGCGGTCGGAGATCTTGAGCGAGGCCATCGCGTTCTGCTCCACCAGCAGGATGGTGAGCCCCAGCTCCTTGTTCAGCTTGCGCAGGAGCTCGAAGACCTGGTCCACCAGCTTGGGCATGAGGCCCATCGAGACCTCGTCGACCAGGAGCAGCCTGGGCTCGGAGACGAGCGCCCTGGCGATGGCCAGCTGCTGCTGCTCCCCGCCCGAGAGCGTGGAGGCGAGCTGGTCGTGCCGCTCCTCCAGCCTCGGGAAGATCTCGTAGAGCCACTTCAGGCGGGCGGGCACGTCCACCTTCTTCCGCAGGCCGTAGACGCCGGTGAGGATGTTCTCGTAGACCGACAGCCGGGGGAACACCCGCGAGCGTTCGGGGACCACCCGGATCCCCCGCCGGGCCCGCTCGTGGACCGGCAGGTGGGTGATGTCCGCGCCGTCGAAGCGGATCTTCCCGCCCCGGATCGGCTCGATCCCCATCACGGCGTTCAGGATGGAGGTCTTGCCCGCGCCGTTGGCGCCGACGATGGACACCAGCTCGCCCTGGTCCAGGACGAAGCTTAAGCTCCGGACCGCCGCGATGTCGCCGTAGGTCACCGACAGGTTTTCCACTTCAAGAAGCATTGGCCTCCCCCTTGCGTCCCAAGTAAGCCTCGATGACCTGCTCGTCCTGCTGGATCGCGGCCGGCGGCCCCTCGGCGAGCTTCTTGCCGTGCTCCATGACCACGATCCGGTCGCAGAGTCCCATGGCGACCCGCATGTTGTGCTCGATCAGCAGGACGGTGATGCCGTCGCGCTGGATGGCGCGGATCAGGGCCTCGAGCTGGGTGATCTCCTCGTGGCGAAGCCCGGAGAAGGACTCGTCCAGGAGCAGGAGCTTGTGTCCCACGGCCAGGGCCCTGGCGATCTCGAGCCTGCGCAGGTTGCCCAGGGGCAGCAGGCCGGCCTTGCGCTGGGCGAGATCGGCCAGGCCCACGCGCTCCAGCAGCGCCATGGCCTCCCCGGCCTCCTTCCTGGACCTCCAGGAGGTCCACAGGCAGGAAGCCGCCGGATAGCGGTGGATGCCCCTCGCCACCAGGACGTTCTCCAGGACGGTCAGGGTCGAGAACGGCTTCACGATCTGGAACGTGCGACCGAGCCCAAGCCCGGCGATGACGTAGGGGGGCAGCCCGTCGATGCGCTTGCCGTCGAACCGGATCTCCCCCGCGGTGGGCTTGTAGACGCCGGAGATGAGGTTGAAGGTGACCGTCTTGCCTGCCCCGTTGGGTCCGAGCAGCCCGAGGATCTCTCCCCGCTGGATCTCGAAATTCACGCCGTCCACGGCATGGAGCCCGCCGAAGTGGATGGAGAGGTCCTTGACCTCCAGCAGCGCAGAGTTCATGACCGCCTCCGCAGGAACATGGGGAAGATCCGTTTCCGGACCAGGCTGCTCTCCCCCAGGATCCCTCCGGGCTGGAACCGGATCATGAGCAGCAGCATCAAGCCGTAGAAGAGGATCCGGAACTCGGCCAGGGGCCGGAAGACCTCCGGCAGGGCCCCGAGGATGAGCGCGCCGACCAGGGGCCCCAGGAGCGTGCCCATGCCCCCGAGCACCAGCATGGACATGAAGGTGATCGACAGGGGGAACGAGAAGTCCTCGGCGCTGACGAACCGCATGTAGTGGGCGTAGAGGGAGCCCCCCAGCCCCGCGAAGACGGTTCCCAGCATGAACGCCAGCAGCTTGAAGCGCACGGGGGAGATGCCCATGCTGGTGGCCGCGGACTCCTCCTCGCGGAGGGCGAAGCAGGCGAGGCCCGCGAAGATCCGTGTGAAGAACCAGCAGATGGCCATCACCAGCGCGAGACAGGCCAGGCAGAGGTACAGGAAGCTGGGTCCCTTCAGCGCCTCCCCGAGGAAGCGGATCCTGGGGATGCCGCTGATGCCCAGCGCGCCGCCGAAGAACGGGACATAGAGGAAGACGGCCTGGACGATGAAGTTGATGCCGATGGTGGTGATCGCCAGGAAGTCCTGCTTCAGCCTCAGGCTCGGCAGCCCGAGGAGCAGGCCGCAGAGGGCGCAGATGAGCAGCACGATGGGCAGGGCGGACCAGAAGCTGAGCCCCGCCTGGGTGGACAGCAGGGCCGCGCTGTAGGCGCCGATCCCGAAGAAGGCCGCGTGCCCGAGGGAGATCTGGCCCGCGTAGCCCACGATCACGTTGAGCCCGCACACCACGATCGCCTGGATGACGATCAGCGTCAGGATGGTGATGGCATAACTACTCATGAATGGACCTCGCAAGCGTTCGTGCGTGTTGCTTCGTGTTCATCGGGAGCCCAGGAGCCCTTCGGAGCGCCAGACCAGGACGGCGATCATGGCGACGAAGGCCAGCGCGTCCCGCGGGAAGGGCACGTTCAGGTAGCCGATGAGCAGGGTTTCCGCCAGGCCGAGGAGCATCGCGGCGATCACCGCGCCGGAGACCGAGCCCATGCCCCCCACGACGATCAGGGCGAGGGTCTTGTAGGCGGGCACGGCCCCCATGGTCGGATAGACCTGGTTGTAGTAGATGCCCACCAGGATGCCGCCGATGGCGGCGATGGCCGAGCCGATCACGAAGGTGAGGCTCACGATGCAGTGGCTGTTGATCCCCTGGGCGCCGGAGATGGGCAGGTCCTGGGACGTGGCCCGCATGGCCAGCCCCAGCTCGGTGCGGTTGAGGAGGTACCACAGGAGCAGGAGGATGACGGCGGTGATGACGTAGATCGCGATCAGGGTCGAGGAGAGGTGCACCCCGGCGATGTCGACCTCCGGGAACGGGAGCCTGGCCGCGAAGGTCAGGATCTGGGGCCCGGCGACCAGCCGGCAGACCTCCTCGAGCGTGAGCATCACCGCGATGCTGGCGATCAGCGGCACGTAGGGCGGAAAGGAGAGGAGGGGGAAGTAGACCAGGCGCTCGATCAGCACGCCGAGCACCGCGCAGAAGACCATGCTGCCCAGGAAGGCCACGGCCAGGCTGCCCGTCGTCTGGAAGAGGTACACGCCGACGTAGGCGCCGATCGTGTAGATGCTGGCGTGGGCGACATGCAGGATGCGCATGACCCCGTAGACCAGGGCGAGCCCCAGCGTCACGATGGCGTAGATGGACCCCATCGCCAGGCCGTTCAACATCTGTTCCATCAACAACTGCATAGATCCTCACTCCTTCCCGGACGCCACGCATCGCGCTGCATCGCACGGTATGCGACTCGTTGTTTCAAGCTCTCGGCCATGAATGGGGGAAATCATCGGAATGACCCCGCCTCTCCGGAGAAGGTCCGGGAATCCTGTCGATTCCGGTTCCGGAAGCGCCCCGCCGTCCCGATGGATCCACCTGTTCCCGTGGGTCCACGACCAGGGAGTCGCCTTCGCGCAACGCGGCGAGCCTGCGTGTCGCGCCTGCATCCGACCGTGCTTGTAGAAGTGTCAAAGACGGGGATAAGTTTTACAACCGCCAATGTATATACAGGCATGGACAGATGTCAAGCATCCGCTTCGGGCCGAAGAGAAAGTCGTGGTTTTTTTCACATTCACCCTTCGGGCCCCACGGGTCCGGAGGACACCCTCAGGAACGGTTTCCCGTGCAGCGGCGGAAGAGGGCCAGCAGCTCGTCCTTGGAGGCGGTCCCCTTCCGGAGGACGGTCTGGACCCCGGCGGCGTGGAGCCGCGACACCTCCTCCCCGCTCAGGTCCTTGCCCGTCAGGACGAGCACGGGAATCGTCTTCAGGGCCTCCTCCGCCCGGAGCCGGTGGAGGACGCTCCATCCATCGACGCCCGGCATGAGCAGGTCCAGGGCGATGACGTCCGGGTGCAGCGTGCGGGCCATCTGCAGGCCCTCCACCCCGTCGGTCGCCACGGCCACCCAGAGGCCTTCCGGGGTGAGGAGGCGGGACAGGGCGTCCCGCATGGTGAAGTCGTCGTCGATGACCAGGACCGTGCCCCCGTGGCTGGTGATGTGGGAAGCGGCGTCGGAAACCACGGCGCCTGCCACGGGGAGGCGGACGTGGAAGGACGACCCCCGGCCAGGCTCGCTCTCCACCCAGATCTGGCCGCCCAGGAGTTCCGTGAGCCGCCGGCAGATGGCCAGCCCCAGGCCGGTCCCGCTGTAGAGCCTGGTGGTGGATTCGTCGGCCTGGGTGAACTCCTGGAAGAGCCGCCCGACTTCGTGGGTGTTCATGCCGATGCCGGTGTCGCGCACGGTGAACACGACCCGGGACGGATCCTCGTCGGCCTCCACGCTCAGGGTGACCAGGCCCTGGGAAGTGAACTTCGCCGCGTTGTTGAGCAGGTTGTAGAGGACCTGGCTGAGCTTCTTCAGGTCCGTGTGCAGGGAGGGAATGGCCGGACGGTCCTGGAACACGAACTGGTTGCCGTTCTTTTCCATCAGGGGCTGCACCGTGGTCGCGACGTTCCTGAACAGCGCCGCCAGGTCTACGTCCTCCAGGAAGGCCGTCATCCGGCCGGCCTCGATCTTGGAAAGGTCCAGGATGTTGTCGATCAAGGACAGGAGATGCTTGCCGGAGACCCGGATCTTCTTCAGGTCGTCCTGGAATTCCGCGAGGCCCCGCTCGGCCGCCTCTTCCATCATCAGCTCGCTGTAGAGCAGGATCGCGTTCAGCGGCGTCCGCAGCTCGTGGCTCATGTTCGCCAGGAAGAGGCTCTTGGCCCGGGAGGCCTCCTCGGCGCGCTCCTTCGCGAGCAGCGCCTGGGTGTTCGCCCGCATCAGGTCCTCGGACCTCGAGGCCACCTGCTCCTCCAGGTGGTTCTGGTAGTCCAGCAGCTGGGCGTCCCGGATCTGGATCTGCTGGAGCATCTCGTTCAGGGACTGGGTGAGGGTTCCGATCTCGTCGCTGTAGTTGCTGTGGAGCCGGAGCGAGTAGTCCTTCTGCTCGCTGATCCGCCGGGCGATCTCGGTGTGCTGGGCCAGGGAGGCCATCGCCTCGGCCCGGCGCGTGGCCTCCTTGTAGAGCTGGGCGTTCCTCACGGCGGAGGCCACCTGGGAGGCGATCGTCGTGAAGAGCGCCAGGTCCTCCTGGTCGTAGGCGTTCTCGATCTCGTAGCTCTGGATGTTGAGGACGCCGGCGATGTAGTCTCCGGCGAGGAGGGGCACGCCCATCCACGACTTCGCCAGCGGCCCGAGCCCCGTCACGCCGTGTTCCTCCAGGAACGCCCGGCACGCCGATCCGGTGCCGAAGAGCAGGCTCTCCCCCGTCCTGAGGATGTATCCCGTGAGGCCCGTGTCCAGCCCGTACCGGCTCCGGGGCTGCCGTACTCCGTGGTCCATGTAGAAGGCCCAGATCCACTCGTCGCTTCCCTTCTCGTGGGTCGCGATGTAGAAGTCCCCGGTTTCGAAGATCCTGCCCACCTCCCGGTAGACCGTCTCCAGCAGGGGCTCCAGCTCGATGTTGGCCGAGAGCGCGCGCGAGATCTCGAGGAGGACCGAGAGGTCCGTGACCTTGTCCGCAGACGCCTTGAAGAGCCTCGCGTTCTGGATGGCGATGGCCACCTGGGTGCCCACGGTCTCGAAGAACTCCAGGTCCTGGGGGCGGTAATGCACCTCGTGGTCGAGGCTCTGGACGACCATGGCCCCCATGACGCGGTCCCCGGCGACGAGGGGGACGCCCATCAGGGAAAGGGGCCTCTCGCCGAGGCCGAGGTCCCCTTCGCGCGCCGCGAAGGCCCGGCAGTCCTCCGCGGTCGGGAAGACGACGCTCTGCCGCGTCCGGATGAGCCAGCCCGTGAACCCGGTGGCCGCGGGGTGCCCCCCCTTGAGGGGGCGGGGCTCGCCGCGCACGAAGTGGAGCGCCATTTCCCATTCCTGCGCATGCTCGTCGCAGATGGCGATGTAGAAGTTGGCGACGTCGAACAGGCGCCCCATCTGCCCATACACCGTCTCCAGGATCGCCGGAAGGTCGAGGCTCGAGGAGAGGACCTTGCCGATCTCCACCAGCGAGGACAACCGGGTCAGCCTCCCTTCCGGATCTCCATGGCCCGGCCGCATGGAGGCTGCGGGAAGAAGTTCGGGGCCAGGGATCATGAAGGGAGTCCTCCCGGCATTCCCGGCACGGCGGGACGCCGGTTCCATGATAATGGACCTTCCCCGGCCTTGAGAACGGCCGGGCCCTACCGGGCGCGCAGGAAGGCGCGGACGAGCACGAAGGCCGACAGCATCGCGTAGGAGCCCAGGTTGGCCCGGAAGAGGCACCGCCACACCGCGGCGCGCGGGAACTCCCTCAGGCGCCGGACCGCGAAGGCGCCCTCGATCCACCAGGACAGGAAGAAGAGGGGGACGAAGAGGACGAGGGTGGCCAGGTCCGCGCCCCTCGACCGGCTGCCAAGCGAAGGTTCCACCAGGATCGGCACGAAGAGCGTCGCGAGGTTGACGACGACTCCGGCGACCGTGGAAAGGAGGTTCGCCGCGGCCACGATCCCAAGGGAACGCCGGAATCCGGTCTTCAGGTCGTGCCGCAGGACCAGGTATTCGAGGGCCACGACGGCCACGAACCACTGGATGCAGAGGGCGATCGAATCGCCCCCCACCGGGATGCCCGCGTTGGCCCGGGCGGCGCAGGGCGCGGCCAGGATCGCCAGGATGCGCAGCCGCCCAGCAGCCCACCTGCCGGCCGGGGCCTCGGATGTCCGGGGGATCCCGGGGAGGAGGATGCGCGGGGAAGAAGCCATGGCCAGACCTGCCCCCAGCCTTGCACGGGGCCACCGGTCCCGCAAGACCGCGCCACGGGACGAGGATCAGGCCCTGTCCTTCAGTTCCTCCATCATCTTTTCGGCACAGTCCGGGCAGATGCCGTGGGTGAACTGGACCTCGCCGTGGGCGTGGAGATAGCTTTCCACCTGTTCCCAGAACCCCTCGTCGTTGCGGATCTTCTTGCAGTGGGCGCAGATGGGGATGAGCCCCCGCAGGGCCTGGACGTTCAGCATGGCCTCCCGCAGCTCCTCCAGCAGCGCGGCGTTGGCCCGGAGCAGCACCCGCTGCCGGTCGACGCGCCTGACCAGGGCCAGGGTGGCGCGGCGGCTCACGTGCTGGCACAGGAAGGCCAGCAGCGCCGCCAGCACGACGTCGAAGAGCCAGGTGGCCATGGGGCCCGCTCCCCCCACGTGGATCGCGGCGCCGCACCAGACGGTCAACAGGGTGGCCTGGAACGCGGCCAGGGTCGAACGGCGCTGGAGGGCCACGCCGCCGACGAGGGAGACGAGGAGGACGGAAGCCGTCTCCTGGAGGCGGCCGTAGAGGAGGAGCTGGCTTCCGGTGATGCCCAGGCCCATCATCATCAGGCCGAAGGCCGGCCATTCGGCGCTGGTCCCGCGACGGCGGAGCCGGTGCAGCCATGCGGCATAGGCCAGGAGCAACAGGCCCCAGCCGCCGGCGTGGCAGGCCAGGAGCCCCATGGGCCCCGGCCCGGGCGCGCCGGAGAGGCGCCACGGCACCATGCAGAAGAGGAAAACCGAAATCCCCAGCGCGCTGTTGCGGAGCCCCCGAAGGCGCTGCGCCTCGAAGCCTCGCCTCGACTCCATCCTGCCTCCTTTCCGCAAAGGTCGACTGCCGGACCCTCGCCGGACCTCCGCAGGGACCATATCAATGCTGGATCGAAAACCAACAAAATGCTATTGGCGACGTGCCTCCCCGGAGGTGCATGCTGCACCGAAAGCCGTCTCCAGGAGCTTCCGGACATGAATGCACCTTCCGCCCGCTGCAGGAACCCTCTCATGCGAGGCCTGTCGATCCTCCTGCTCCTGCTTGCGGTGCGCGCCGTCTCCTTCGGGGAGGCCCCGCTCCTCCACCTCGAGGACGGCATGAAGGTCCAGCTGGACGGCACGGAAGGCGTCTTCCAGTACACCCGCATCTGGCTCCTGGGGAATCCCCGGCACATCACGCGCATCTACTTCGTCCTGCACGGAGACAAGATCACCGACTACTCCGACGCCACGGCGGAGGACCGGCGGGAGATGGCGCAGTCCCTGCCGCCGGAGGAAGGGGCGCTCCTCGCCTACCCGGTCTCCTGCGGCGGCCGCTCCTGGCCTCCCTTCACCGGGGGCAGTCTCCAGCGGGTGAACGCGCCCGTGCTCGTGAAGATGTTCCGCCAGCTCGCGAAAGCGGTCGGGAACGAGGACGCCGTGTTCGAGCAGTTCGCCCTCTCCGGCGCCGGGAAGGTCAACATGGCCCTGCTGTGCCTGATCATCGAGAAGTACGACTCCGACCCGGACGTCCGGGCCTTCGTGGACCACAACCTCCGGGGGATCCACGACGGAGCGGCCCTGTGCTACGACCCCTACTCGATGGTGACGGCCTACTACCAGGTCCTCTCGAAGCACCCGGCCTGCCGCGCCACCTTCATCCACAACACCAACCCCGGCGAGGAGGTGGACTACGGCTATCTCTACCACTTCAAGGTCGCCGAGCTCTTCGAGGACGGCTTAACCGAGGCCCGGTTCCCCAAGGGGGGATCCCTCAGCCTGCAGGACGGCCGGCTCCGGTTCTGGTCGAACCCCCTCCACATGGATACCTGGAGAACGCAGTTCCGGCGTGTCTTCTTGACGACCGGACTTCCCGCGAGCTGAGACATGTCGCAAATGGTTGACGTCAGTCTCCGTCGCGCTTTAGGTTGAATGCCTGCGTCCCGCCTCGATCAGCTTCCAGGCCTCCGCGTTCACCCTCCTCCCCCAGGCGATCCGCCCGATTCAAGAATTCCGCGACCAGGCGATCACCCTTTTCGCAAAGGATTCACATTATGCCAAAGGTCTTGACGAAACTTCCCGTGGGTCATCGCGTCGGCCTCGCCTTCTCCGGCGGCCTGGACACCTCGGTGGCCGTGGCATGGATGCGCGAGAAGGGCGCCATCCCCTGCACCTACACCGCCGACATCGGCCAGTACGACGAAGCGGACATCGCCTCCGTGCCCGGGCGCGCGGCAGCCTACGGGGCCGAGCTCTCCCGGCTGGTGGACTGCACGGCGGTGCTCGTGGAGGAGGGCCTGGGCGCCCTGATCTGCGGCGCCTTCCACATCCGGACCGCCGGGCGCACCTACTACAACACCACGCCCCTGGGGCGCGCCGTGGCGGGCACCATGCTGGTGCGGGCCATGAAGGAGGACGACGTCCAAATCTGGGGGGACGGCTCCACCTACAAGGGCAACGACATCGAGCGCTTCTACCGCTACGGGCTGCTGGCCAACCCCCAGCTGCGGATCTACAAGCCCTGGCTGGACGAGGACTTCGTGAGCGAGCTCGGGGGCCGCGCCGAGATGTCGCAGTGGCTCGTCGAGCGCCACCTGCCCTACCGCGATTCCAAGGAGAAGGCCTACAGCACGGACGCCAACATCTGGGGCGCCACCCACGAGGCGAAGCTGCTGGAGAACCTGAACACGGGCATCACGATCGTGGAACCCATCATGGGCGTGGCCTACTGGGATGAATCCGTGGCCATCCCCACCGAGGACGTCACGGTCAGCTTCGAGCAGGGCCGCCCGGTGATGATCAACGGGAAGACCTTCGCCTCCGCCGTGGAACTCGTGCGGGAAGCCAACCGGATCGGCGGGCGCCACGGCCTCGGCATGTCCGACCAGATCGAGAACCGCATCATCGAGGCGAAGAGCCGCGGCATCTACGAGGCGCCGGGCATGGCCCTGCTGCACATCGCCTACGAGCGGCTGATCAGCGCGATCCACAACGAGGACACCGTCGCCAACTACCACAACGAGGGCCGCAAGCTCGGCCGGCTCCTCTACGAGGGGAGATGGCTGGACCCGCAGTCCCTGATGCTGCGCGAATCGATCCAGCGCTGGGTGGGCTCGGCCGTGACCGGCGAAGTGACCCTGCGGCTGCGCCGGGGCGAGGACTACTCGATCATGGACACTGCCGGACCGGCCCTGTCCTACCACCCCGAGAAGCTCTCGATGGAGCGGGTCGAGGAAGCCGCCTTCGGCCCCACCGACCGCATCGGCCAGCTGACCATGCGGAACCTCGACATCGCCGATTCCCGGACGCGGCTCGAGCAGTACGCGGAGATCGGATTGGTGGGCGGCGCGGTGTCCAAGCTGGTCGGCGTCCTGGATTCGGGAAGGGCCAAGGCGATCGTCGCGGGCGAGCTCGGCGCGCCCAAGGACGTGGAGGCAGCCCAGCAGCGTTCCGGAATGGACACGGGCACCGACTGATCCCGTCCATCTACTCGGAAGGTTCCAGCCCGGGGCGCGTTCTGCGGAACAGCGCCCCGGGAGCCTGCACCAGCCCGATGCCGGACAGGATCAGGAGCAGTGCGGGCATCATGCCGGCGTGCAGCGTCTCTCCCCGGAGCCATCCCCCCAGCAGGATCCCCACCACGGGATTCCAGTAAGCGTAGGTCCCTGTCCTGGCGGGCGGCCAGATCTTGGCGAGATGGATATAGGCCGAATAGGCGAGGATGGATCCGAAGAGGATCAAGTAGGCCAGAGCCGCCAGGGAGGCCGAGGTCGCCGGGCCGCGCATGAAGCCTCCGGACACCGGCGCGAGCCCGAGCGACAGGCCCCCGGCCACGAGCATCTCCACGCCCACTTGGCTGAAGTGACCTGCCCGCACGGCATGCCTCCGGCCGTACAGCGTCCCGAAGGACCATAGGCAAGCCGACAGGATGAGGACGGCGGCTCCCGCCGGATCAGGCCCGCCTCCAGAGGGCCAGAGCAGCCAGAGGACGCCCAGGAACCCCATGCCCAGCCCCATCCAGCCCTTCACCCCCAGCCCGCGCGGCTCCATGATTCCCAGGAAGAGGGGCACGCTGGCGCTGAGCACGGCCGTCACGCCGCTGCTCACCCGGTGTTCGGCCCACCCGATGAGCGCCATGCAGATGGTCAGCAGCAGGGTTCCCACGACCATCAGGTGCGGGATCTCCCGGAGGGAGGGTGGCCGCTCCTTGCGCATGCGCCCGATGAGGAGGGCGAGACATCCCGCTGGCAGGAACCGGACGGCCGAGAGTCCGAAGGGCGTGAAGCACTCGACGGCGTACGCGATGGCCAGGAAGGTGGAACCCCACACCACCGAGATGATTCCGTAGGCGAACCAGGCCAACATGGGCTACCTCCCTTCTGGAGAATCCAGGATCGCCCGATGCACTCTGGCGAGCAGACGAACGAGCCGGGCCTGTTCCTCGGCATCCAGGCAGGCCTCGGGATCAAGGGTCGTCCGGCCGCTGCGCCAAAGGTTATCCGGAACGGAGGCCAATTTCTTCCGACCTGCCGGACTGATCTCCACCTTCACGCGCCGGCCGTTGACGGGATCGCGGCGCCGGGTGACCCACCCTTCCCGCTCGAGCGTCCTCAGCATCGAGGTCACGCTCGGCCGGTCCCCATGGATCAGCACCGCGATCTCGCTGGGAATCAGTCCACCGGATTCCGCCAGCTTGCGAAGCACGAAGATCTGCTTGGGCCCGATGCCGTGGGGCGCCAGGTCTCGCGCCACCCTGCGCTTCCAGTCCAGGTGGATCTTCGAGACGAGTTCCAGGATGCGGCCGTTCATGATTAGAATTCTAATCTTTTTTCGCATCACGGACCAGGACTATTTCCGGACGGGAGCCGCCGGCAGGAACACCCAAAGCCTCATCCCCGTTCGGTTTGTTCGCAGTCTCGGCACTATAATGAATTCTCGATCCTTGCCAGGCATGGCCAGGGCTTGAGCAAGGATTCCGGAGGTCGATCGTGATCCCCAAGAAGATCGCACTCATCGCAACCCGCCGTGCGACAGCCCAGGTGCATGCCGCCACGCTGAGGCACATCTTCGGGAAGGCGATCCAGATACACATCCATGCGCTGGAAACCGACCCCATCGGCTCGACGCTTGACGCCGATGTCGTCGTCATGACCACCCATCAGCTGTGCACCAGTGTCTGTCAGTTCATCCCCGAGACGGCCCGGACAGTCATCATCAACATCACGATCACCCGGGAGCAGTTCCGGAAGGTGGCCGAGATTCCGGCGGGCACCTCCGTCCTTCTGGTGAACGACAACCCAGAGATGACGCTGGACCTTCTCTCCCAGTTCTTCCAGTTCGGCCTCAACCACCTCCAGTTCGTTCCCTACTATCCGGGCATCACCAACGATCCCAAGATCGACATCGCGGTGACGCCGGACGAATCAGCGCACGTCCCCCCGTTCGTGAAGCATGTCCTGGACATCGGGGACAGAGTCCTCGATGCGCAGACCCTCATCGAGATCGCCACGGCCCTCGACCTCGAGCACATCCTTCATCAGGAAGCCTACCTGCAGTACGTGAAGAACATCTGTCCAAGCTCCGGCGGCATCATTTCCCAGTTCGACCGGGCGAATGTCCTCGAGAGCCAGCTTTCCAGCCTCCAGGACCTCCTCGAGGAGGGCCTCGTCATCATCGACGCCTCTGGCAAGACGCGCGCATGCAACCGCAAGGCGCGGGAAGTCCTGAAGGCGGAATCCACCCTCGTCGGGGTGCCGATCACGGATGTGATCCCGAAGATCCGGTTCTCGGATGTCCTGGAGCGCGCCCAGGAGGTGGACTACACCCTGGTCAGGGTCCATTCCCGCAACATCTCGGTCAAGGTCGTTCCCGTCCAGGCCAACGGCGAAGTCCGGGGGGCACTGGCCATCGTCAACACCTTCGACGAGAAGGAGAAAAGCCAACAGCACCTCCGGGCCCAGCTTCTGGGAAAGGGGCACCGCAGCCGCTACAACTTCGAAGACATCCTCACGGCTTGCCCGGCCATGCAGGAAGTCAAGGACTTGGCGCAGAAGAAGGCGCTCAGCGATGCATCCGTGCTCATCATCGGCGAGACCGGGACGGGCAAGGAACTCTTCGCCCATGCGATCCACAACGCCTCAAGGCGCAAGGAGCAGCAGTTCGTCACCGTCAACTGTGCGGCTTTGCCCGAGAGCCTCCTCGAGAGCGAATTGTTCGGCTACGAAGAGGGCGCCTTCACGAGTGCGAGAAAAGGCGGCAAGCCCGGCTTCTTCGAGCTTTCCCACCGCGGAACCCTCTTCCTGGACGAGATCGGCGAGATGGACATGAACCTCCAGACGCGCCTGCTCCGGGTCCTGGAGAACCGCGAGGTCATGCGCATCGGCGGCGACCGGATGATCAGCGTCGACATCCGGATCATCGCGGCGACGAACAAGGACCTGTGGGCGCAGGTCGAGCAGGGGAAATTCCGAAAGGACCTGTACTACCGCTTGAATGTCCTGCCGATCGAGGTCCCTCCACTCCGTGAGCGCAGGGAGGACGTCCTGCTGATCCTGGAACATTTCATGAAGATCCGTTCCCTTCGGTTCACGCTCTCCCCGGAGACCGTGCGCGTCCTGATGGATTACCACTGGCCCGGCAACATCCGGGAACTGAAGAATGTGTTCGACTATCTGACCCACCTCGACAAGGACCAGATCGACGCGCGGGATCTCACGCCCATCCTCCGCCGTGCGGCGCTCGGCCGCATGCGGGAGGGGCCGGACGAACCGGCTGCCGGATCTCTGTCCTCCCTGGGGGTTGATGCCGAGGAGTGCCGGTTCCTGCTGGGATGCCTCCATGCCAGCCACAAGCAGAAGGTGAGGTCGGGCCGCCACAAGCTCCACCTCCAGGCCCTGGAGCAGGACCTCTTCCTCACGGAGGCACAGATCCGAAAGCTGCTGGAGAAGATGGAACGGGCCGGACTCGTGAAACTCTCCGCGGGCCGCGGCGGCACCAAGATCACGCCCCTCGGCATCGAGACCTATAGACGCCTGGAATCCGCCTAGCAGCCGACGAGATTCGTGACGGCCCTGAACAGCTGGTAGGCCTGGGGCATGTCCGGGGCAGCAATCTCGAGGGTGCGTCCGTCGATCCGCTCGCTTCCAGGCAGGAGCGCGGCCATGTCTCCATGCTGGGAACTGGAGAACTCGATCCGGATCCTGGTCGGTCCGTCGATCGTCAGGGGGTTCGGCGCTTTCCCCTCGAGCAGCCGGATGACCGCCCGGCGGGCGGCATCATGTATCAATTTGCGGGTCTGCGTGGGGGGCAGGCAGCAGGCGGAAGTCCGGCTTTCGGCGATCTTCACCACGGCCGCTTCGACTCCAGGCAGCCAGGCATCGGCCTCCGCGGCCAGGGCCTGGTCCCCCGTGACCAGGAGGACGGGGGCCTCATAGGCCCCACAGACCGCGGCATTCAGGGCCGTTTCGCCTGCCAGCCTTCCGTTGAGCCACACATTCGAGATCCTGGACGAGGACCAGGTATGGTCCAGAATGGCGCGGGGCGTTCCCATGCGGGCGTGGTAGCCGATGAAGAAGACGGCGTCGGCTCCATGCTGGACGCCTTGCACCATCGACAAGGCGAAGGGGGAGCCGGCGTTCAGCCTGACCTGGGGGTGCAGTTCCTCGATCAGCACGTTGTGGCCGCTGGCATGGCCGTCGGACACCTCGATTTCCCAAGGGCCGATCGACAGCACGCCCTCGATGGCGGCGTTGATGTCTGCCGTCATCAGCCGGCGGAAGCGCTGGTAGTCCTGCGCTTTCGGGTCAACATGCTCGGGATGGACGACGCCCGTGATGCCTTCCATGTCTGCAGCGATCAGCAGTCTCATATGACGATCTCCTCTGGCGAGCGGGAAACCAGCCTGGACCGTGCTGCCGAAACAGAGGGCTGGACTCCGGTTCGTGGTCAAGCGGAACCAAGGCCGTCACGTCCTGCCCAGATGGGTTCGCATCCGGCTCATGGCCATCTCCACGTACGTCCGCGGGCAGGCCAGGCTCATCCGGTAGCATGCGGTGTCCATCCCGTAGTTGCGGCCTTCGGAGAGCGCGACGCGCACCTCGTGAGCCATCAGCCGGTTCATCTCCCCGGCCGGTTTCCCGATCCGGGTCATGTCCATCCATACGTTGTACGTGCCCTGGGGGCGGGTCACCTGGACATCCGGGAGGTATGCCTCCGAGAAATCGCGGACGAACTGGACATTCCCTTCCACATACCGGAGAACCTGATCCAGCCATTCCCTTCCATGTTGATAGGCGGCGAGGGTAGCTTCCTCGCCGAACAGGTTCCCCTGGGTCATCTGGATGATGCTGAGCCGGCGGTTGAAGGCCTCCCGCAAGGCTGGATCCTGGATGATCAGAGTCGCGAGCAGCAGTCCCGAGATGTTGAATGTCTTCCCGGCCGAGATGCAGGTTGCAGACCGGTAGCCGGCGTCGCCGGGAAGGGACCCGAAGGGATGGTGGTGATGGCCGAACAGGAGCAGGTCCGCGAATATCTCGTCTGAGACGACGAACACATCCTTTCGACTGCAGATCTCGGCGACCCTCCCGAGCTCCTCCAGGGTCCAGACGCGCCCCGTGGGACTATGCGGGCTGCACCACACCATCATGCGCGTACCTGGGTTGAAACACGTTTCGAGATGATCGAAGTCGAGTTCGAAGTCCGCACCCTTCTGGGCGAGCGGGTTCAGGACGACCCGGTGGGACCTGCCAGCCATGTCGGCGAGCGGTTGATAGCCCGGCGTCTGCATGACCACGCCCGAGCCCGGCTCTCCCTTGAGGTCCAGGAGGAGATCGATCGCGGGGATGATGCCGGGCGGGCAGAACACCAGCCAGTCCGGATCAACCTGCCACGCATGCCGTTCCTTCAGCCAGTGGACGATGGCTTCGCGGAACTCGGAGCTGCGTTCCGTATAGCCGTAGATCCTGTGTTCCACTCTGCTCCGGAGCGCGGAAACGATCGGTTCCGCGCACGGCAGGTCCATGTCGGACGCCCAGAAGGGGAGGACATCCTTCGCTCCGAAATACTTGTCGTTGTAGTCCCACTTGAAGGAACGGGTCCCCCGGCGTTCATAGGGTGTATCGAAGTCGTAGTGCATCATATCCATCCAGCGTATTTGTGCCCCCGGCCGGTCCACATGGAAGAAGTGGAGAACTCTAGGTGATGTAGCGGAGCTCGGTGAGGTAGCGGTCGCGGTGGTCGGGGGCTACCGTGACCACGCACGCGCCCTTGCCGAGCCCAAGGCGCTTGCCTGCCTGGATGGCGCCGTGCACGTTGGCCCCGGAGGACACGCCGCAGAACAGGCCTTCCTCGGTGCACAGCCTGCGCGCCATCAGAATCGCCTGCTCGTTCTCCACCATTTCCAGGCCATCCAGCAGGGAACTTGGATTGCCGAACCCCTGCAGGACGAGATCATGTTCGATTCCGTCCGTGATTCCTTCGACAACGATCTCGCCGCCGCCGGAGAGGATCGGGTGGCCTGCAGGTTCCAAGGCGACCACGTGGATGGATGGAAGCTCCTTCCGGAGAGCCTTGGAGACGCCGGCCACGGTTCCTCCCGTGCCGACGGAGGCCACGAACAGGCGAAGATCGAGCCCCCGGGTCTGCTCGAGGATCTCCACCCCGGTGGTGAATTCATGTGCCCCGACATTGTCCGGCGAGCTGAACTGCCGGGCCCACCATACATCGGCGCTCTCGGCTTCCATCTTCCTGCACATCTTTCTCGGGATGAATTCGACGTATCCCCCATGCACGCTTCGCTCATCCTGCACGACTCTCGGCAGGGTGGGGAATTCTTTCGAGGTTTCGGACACGTCGACCAGTCTCACATCCGCGCCGTAGGCCTGCATGATCCGAAGGCGCTCATGCTCGCTGGTCTCGCTCGGAGCCAGGATGACCATGCGATATCCTTTCACGGCGGCGACGAACGACATCGCGATGCCCGTGTTGCCGGTCGTCGCCTCGACAATGGTGGTCTTCCCGGGCTGGATCCGCCCTTGCTTCTCGGCCTGTTCGATCATCCGCAGGGCGATCCGGTCCTTCAGGCTGCCGCTGGGGTTCAGGTACTCCAGTTTCAGGTAGACGTCGAACTCGCAGTCTCTGGTGACTCGGTTCAGTTTCACCAGAGGCGTGTGACCGATCTGGTCGAGCATGCTGCTGGATCTGGATGGTGCGGTCATTCGTATGACTCCTTATGGGGTGGAAAGAGAATGCGCGGAAGGAAGAGTCAGCGGCGCCAGGCCGCCCTGGCAGACCTCCAGGCCGAGGGCTTCCCTGCCCGTGAGCGTGCATCGGGCAAGGCTGTCCATGGTCTTCAGGATCGTGCAGACCGCCTCGGCATGCGCGCGGGTGCCTGCGTGCGACCCCCGGCTCCATGGTTCCTGGAGCGGGATGAGCGAGGAGAGGGGCTGACCGGGCTCTCGATGGCCGGTCAAGGGGGATTCCAGGTCCAGCCAGTGATGGGTGAGGATTCCATTCTGTTCCTTGTCCTTCGTGCGCTGGAGCGGCCATGCCTGAAGACCGTCCGGCGGCTGTTCTTCCTGTCCGGAAGCCCCGAGACGAGAGGTCCGGGGCCATGAGTGTTGAGCTAAAGGGCAATCCCCATGCCAAGGATCGAAATCACGCATTTCTGGCATGGACGCTCCCAGGCCGGGCGTCCCGTTGCGCTGCCGGCGGGTGGACGGGCCGGAGGGGCCGGTGCATGCTCCGCCTTGCTGAAATAGGCTCCAGAATCCTGCATCTGGCGCATGAGGCGGATCTGGTCAACCGAATTGACCAATAGCCCCGATTCCCGGCAGGACAGCCAGGGCGAGGATGTCCTGGACGCCGGGAGGAGCGGCTGCTGCCTGGACAGCATGGCCTTGCCTCATCACCCATGAAGGCTGAGATATTGGCGAATCTGGCTTTTTCAAGAACCAGATTCACCAATACGCAGAACCCAGGAACACTCGGATCCTCCTGGCGGGCCCAACACCCTCTTCTGATCTTCGGGTGTTTGCGCGCATCGAGGCTGATGTCCAGCATCCCAGTAGGAAATAATCTTTCCCCAGGCGCGCCGATCCATTCTGGCACTGCGCTTGCATTTGACGCTTGCCGAGCACTCTTCGATCTTCGCCCTCATCTCTGATGATAACTTAATAATTTTTATCATTATCCATATACGCGTGCATGAATCTATCGGCCCATGAAGCCGAGAGGACATGCTTTGTCCAGTCCATGCCTGCCCGAGCATACCCCAGGCGATCCAGGAACAGCCCCGATGAAGCGTGACAGCTCCGCGACTCCACCGTATCCCGACGAAACGGCTTCCGGGAAGGCAGCAAGGTCATCGCCAAGCCTGCTCCGCGGACGAGAACCCACTTCTGCGCGCATTCCTGGCGCAGCAATAGAAGCGAGATCTATTTTACGCAATCCAATTGATCACGACCGCCAACACAAGGAGAGAAGTCATGAATAAACTTCCACTACACTTGGCAACTTTGCTCTGTCTTGGTTCATTGAGCCTCGTTGCCGGAAGCAAAGGCTCGACCGGAACCGATCAGGGGAGGACGGTGGTCGTCGCCATGCAGCAGGACGCCTCGAGCCTCGATCCGCACCTCAAGGATTCTGTCGAGCTGGTCTACGCCGAGCAGATCTACGAGCCCCTGATTGCCGCCGATGTGAACCTGAAGCCCATCCCCTGCCTGGCGGAGAGCTGGCAGGTGCTGCCCGACGGCCGGACCTGGAAATTCAAGCTCCGGAAGGGGGTCAAGTTCCACAACGGGAAACCGTTCACCGCCGATGACGTCGTCTACACGATGGAGCGGATCCTGAAGGACCAGACGCTCGAGATCAACGTCTACCTCATGCAGCTGGACAGCGTGAAGAAGATCGACGACTACACGGTCCAGCTGAAGACCAAGGTGCCATATCCCACGTTCTCCTGCAGCCTCAAGGACGTGGTGATCCTGGACAAGGAAACGTGCCAGAACATGAACTCGGAACAGATCTCGGCCAACCCGAACGGGACAGGCCCCCTCCGTTTCGTCGAGCACGTGAAGGAGGACCATCTGGACCTGGCCCGCTACGAAGGGTATTGGGGGCCGAAGCCGGAAATGAGCAAGGTCCGGATCCGCCCGATCTCGAACGACGCGACCCGCACGGCGGCCATCCTCTCCGGCGACGCCGACCTGGTCCTCAATGTTCCCGTCCGGGATCTCGACAACCTGAAGTCGAACCCCAAGCTCGCCGTCCTCGGAAAGCCGGGACTCCGGTGCGTGTTCCTGAACTTCGACCAGAACCGCGATTCCACTCCGGGGGTGCCCGGACCGAATCCTTTCAAGAAGCTCAAGGTGCGTCAGGCGTTCTACCATGCCATCAACGCCGACGAGATCATCAAGTTCGTGCAGAACGGGCATGCCTATCCCACCAACACCTACATGCCGCCGATCTACGTGGGCTACACGAAACGTCAGCGCCTGGCCTACGACCCCTCGCTGGCCAAGAAACTGCTCGCGGAGGCGGGCTATCCGAACGGCTTCACGGTCCGCCTGGACGCCCCCAACAACCGCTTCGTCAACGACACGCAAGTCGCTCAGGCAGTGGCCGGATATCTCGAAAAGGTGGGCGTCAAGGTCGAGTTGAACCTCATGCCCAAGTCCATGCTGTCCGAGTACTACAGCGGCGGCCCCTCCAAGAGCAAGTCGAGCTTCTTCCTCACCAGCTGGGCCGACAACTCGGGTGAAGGACTCGTGCTTCTCGCCGACATGGTCTACACCTATGAAGGCAAACCGGGCTATGGTTCCGGCAACCGCGGCTTCTACAGCAACAAGGAAGTCGACAAGCTCATCGACTCGGCCTACTACCTTCCCGACAAGACCAAGCGCGCACAGCTCGTTGCCAAGGCGGACAAGATCGCCGCGGTGGACGACTGCGCCTACATCCCCCTATACATGACGCAGGAAAACTACGCGATGAAGAAGTCCATCCAGTACACGCCGCGCGCGGATGATGTCTTCTACGCTTGGTACATTCGATTCAACAAGTAGGCGCATCGCGAGAAGAGGCCCCGGGATCGAGCCTTCCGGCTCCAGGTCCCGGCGGCCCCTTCGCGATGGACGAAATTCGGAGTCTCGATGATCAATTACATCATCAAGCGGATTGCGCACGCCGCGATCGTGCTCGCGGTGGTTTCTGTCGTCATCTTCTGCCTGACCACGTACATCGGCGATCCGGTGAACATGATGGTCTCGGAGAAGGCCTCAGCCGGGACGCGCGAGCTCGTGAGGCAGCAGCTCGGCCTGAACGAGCCTCTGCCGGTGCAGTACTGGATTTTCCTGAAGAACGTGATGAACGGGCAGTTCGGGCATTCCTATACGTACAAAATCCCGGTCATCGGGCTCATTCTGGAGCGCCTGCCGGCCACGCTGGAGATGGTGGCGGTCTCGATCGTTCTTGCCGTCGTGATTGCGATCCCTCTGGGCGTTTTCGCCGGGGCATTCCCCAAGCGCGGGATCAGCCGGATCATCATGGCCTCCTCGCTGTTCGGCGCCTCCCTGCCCACGTTCTTCGTGGGGATGATGCTGATCCTGATCTTTGCCGTCAACCTCGGCTGGCTCCCCTCCTCCGGACGCGGGCCGTCATCCGTGGTCATGGGGGTTCGCCTGAGCATCAACGATCCCGCCGGGATCCGCTACATGATCCTTCCGGCGCTGACGCTCGCATTCGCCAACCTCGCCATGCTCATACGCCTCACCAGGGCTGGGATGATGGAAGTCATGCGTCATGATTTCATCCGTTTCGCCCGGGCCAAGGGGGTTTCCGAGCGGGACGTCATGTTCAAGCATGCGCTCAAGAATGCGCTCATTCCCGTCGTCACCGTGTTCGGCATGGAAATCGGCAGCCTGATCGCGTTCACGACCGTGACCGAGACGATCTTCGCCTGGCCAGGGCTGGGCAAGCTTCTCATGGACTCGATCTATGCCTCCGACCGCCCGGTGATCGTCGTCTACCTTCTCCTCACGGCGGTGCTCTTCGTTGTGCTCAATTTCATCGTGGACATGCTCTATACGATCATCGATCCACGCATTGATCTGAGGTGAGAATCATGCCATCCAGGGCGGAAACCCGCGGCCCTTCAAATCCTTCCATGCTCTCGCGGATCGCCGCATCGGAGTTCACCCGTGATTTCCTCTCCAACCCCAGCGCGGTCGCAGGCGCGATCATCATCGTCTTCGCGCTGCTCGTCGTCCTCATCGGCCCGCACGTCGTTCCCCAGAATCCGTACGACCTCAAGGAAATCAACCTGGCAGACGCCTACAAGCCCCCCATCGGGTTCGCGGGCAGCTCCCTCAAGTTCCCTCTTGGCACGGACAACCAGGGGCGCGACATATTGAGCAGCCTGGTTTACGGATGCCGCATTTCCCTGTTCATCGGAATCGTCGGCGTGCTGATCTCCTGCGTCGTCGGGACGACGCTGGGGCTCGTCTCGGGATATTACGGAGGCAAGCTGGACTCGCTCATCATGCGGATCGCCGACATCGAGCTCTCGTTCCCGTCGATCCTGATCGCCCTGTTCATGATGTCGGTCTTCGGCCGTGGGATCGACAAGCTCCTGATCGCCCTGACCGCGGTGAGCTGGGTGGTCTACGCCCGGACCGTCCGTGGGGACACGCTGGGCGTCAAGGCGAAAGAGTACGTTGAAGCCGCCAGGGTCATCGGTCTACCGGACCGGATCATCCTTGTCAGGCACGTCCTCCCGAACGTCACGACCTCCATCATCGTCCTATCCACGCTCAACGTAGGTGGTTTCATCCTTGCCGAAGCAACCTTGAGCTTCCTCGGGGTGGGCGTGCCCGTGACCCGGCCCTCGCTCGGCCTCCTCGTGAAGAACGGTTTTGATGTTCTCTTCAGTGGCTATTGGTGGGTCGCGGTCTTCCCGGGCCTCTTCATCATGGTCCTGATCTTCGGGATCAACCTGCTCGGAGACTTTCTCAAGGACGAGCTCAACCCGAGGTTGAAATAGGAACCGCGACATGGCTGAACGATTGTTGGAAGTAAAGAACCTGACAACGGATTTCCACACGTTCCGCGGGCGGGTGCGCGCGGTCGACGGCATCAGTTTCCATCTGGACAAGGGCGAGGTGCTGGGAATCGTCGGAGAATCCGGCAGCGGAAAGTCCGTCGCGAATCTGTCCATCCTCCGCCTCATCGAGCAGCCCGGTGTTGTCTCCTCCGATGGCGTGCTGTTCAAGGGCCGGGATCTCTCCGGCCTGGATGCGAGGAGCATGCTCAAGATCCGGGGCAAGGAGATCTCGATGATCTTCCAGGACCCCATGACCTCGCTTAACCCTCTGTACACCATCGGGAGCCAGATCGAGGAAATGCTCCTCCTCCATACCGACCTCGACGACAAGGGCAGGAAGGCCCGGTGCGCAGAACTGCTCGCCATGGTCGGAATCACCAATCCCGAGGAGCGGCTCAGATCGTATCCCCATCAATTCTCGGGCGGCATGCGCCAGCGGGTTGTCATCGCGATCGCGCTGGCTGCGGACCCCTGCCTCATCATCGCCGACGAGCCGACCACCGCCCTCGATGTCACCATCCAGGCCCAGATCCTGCGCCTCATGGAGCGCCTCGTCTCCAGGGCAGGAGCCTCGATGATCCTGATCACCCACGACCTCGCGGTGGTATCCCGCATGGCGCACCGCATTGCGGTCATGTATTGCGGGAGAATCGTCGAGACCGGACCGAAACGGATGGTGATCAAGTCTCCGGCTCACCCATATACGCGCGGCCTGCTCGGTTCGATCCCCCGGATGTCAGCCGACCAGCGCCGGCTCGACCCGATCACGGGGATGGTGCCCAGCCTCCTGGATCTTCCGTCCGGATGCGCCTTTTCGCCGCGCTGTCCCAGAAGCCAGCCGATCTGCGAACGGGGCGTTCCCCCCGAGATCAAGCTGGATGGAGGCAGATCGGTGTGCTGCCATTTTCCCCAACTGGAGAACCTCTGAAATGGCCAACATCCTCGAGGTTCGGAACCTCGTGCAGCATTTCGATCTGACGAAGGGTTTCCTCGACAGGCTCCGATTCGAGAACGGATTGCCGAAGCTTGTCCACAGGGTCGCCCACGCAGTCAACGGCATCTCCTTTGATATCCGCGAGGGCGAGGTGTTCAGTCTCGTCGGAGAGAGCGGGTGCGGAAAATCGACAGCGGCGCGGACGATCATCCGCCTGCTCGAACCCAAGGCCGGGACCATCGCCTACCGGGGCCTCGACATCACGAAGCTCGCCAGGAAAGAGATGATTCCGCTCAGGCGCGAGATGCAGATGATCTTCCAGGATCCTTACGCTTCCCTCAACCCCAGGCAGCGCGTGCGCGACATCGTGATGGAGCCGATGCTGTTCCACCGGAAGGCGAAGAACCGCAAGGAGGCCGCAGAGAAAAGCCTCGCCCTCCTCGAACGGGTCGGATTGAATCCGGAACAGGCCCTTCGCTACCCGCATCAGTTCAGCGGCGGCCAGCGGCAGAGGATCGGCATCGCCCGCGCGCTCGCGATGGAACCCAGATTCATCATCGCCGACGAGCCGGTCTCGGCCCTCGATGTGTCCATCCAGGCCCAGATCCTCAATATGCTCATGGACCTCAAGGAGGAGTACCAGCTCTCCTTCTTGTTCATCGCGCATGATCTTTCGGTCGTCAAGCACATCAGTGATTCGGTTGGCGTGATGTACCTCGGATCTATCGTCGAAACCGGCCGCAAGGAGAACATCTTCAGGAACCCCCGGCACCCATACACGCGGCTCCTGTTCTCGTCGGCGCCCACGCTCGATGAGGAAGAACGATGCGAGCCGGCTGAGCTGAAGGGTGAGATCCCGAGCTCGATCAATCTTCCGAAGGGATGCGCCTTCTGCGAGCGATGCCCCATGGCAGTCGAGATCTGCGCCCAGGAACGGCCTGTCCTGAAGGAAGTCGAGCCGGGCCATTCGGTTTCCTGCCACTGCATGCATGGAGACCCAGCATGATCGATCCTCTCCGGATGAAAGAGGCGGTCGAGTCTGCCGCTGCAGACTACCTCGCCTCGCGGGAACTCCCCGGCCTCGCCATCGCCCTGGTGCACCAGGGATCACCGGTCACGGCACGGGGCTTCGGGTACCTCGACCTCCGCACGGGAGCTCCCGTCACGGGGACGAGCATCTTCCATCTCGCTTCCGTCTCGAAGACATTCGTGGCTGCCGAACTGCTCCTGCTGGCCGAACGGAGGGTGGTCGCGATCGATCGGCCGGCCGCGGAGTTCCTCCCGTCTTTCACCTTCGCGGATCCACGGTACCGGGCTATCACCCTTGGCCACATGCTGAGCCACACCTCGGGTGTGTCCTATTCGGATGACTCCCGCTGGGGCCTCGGCCCGGATGACGACGGGGCCCTGGCGCGCTACGTCCAGGGCCTAGCCAATCTCGGGCTTGTCCGAGCCCCAGGCGAGGCGTTCCACTACAACAACACCTGCTTCGAGATTCTCGGTGCGCTGATCGCCGAAGTGCGCGGGACGAGCTTCGAGGAGGCCATGCGCGCCGATCTCCTTGCTCCGATCGGGATGACGAGCAGCAGCTTCTTCCCCAATCACGTCGATCAGGCGATGCGGGCGTGGCCTCACCTCAGAGACGAGACCGCAAGCCGCGTCATCCCCAGTCCGGTGTACCCGTACAACAGAAAGCACGGACCGAGCTCCACCCTCCATTCCTCGGCCGTGGATCTCTGCCGGTTCCTCGCCATGTGCCTGGAAGGGGGCGGCGGGATCCTGAAACCTGAAAGCCTCGATCTTGCCTTCACCCCGCGGGCATCCTGCGGACCCGAGCGCCCCGGCACGCAGATCGGGCTCTCCTGGTTTCTCGGGACTCACAGGGGTCTGCCCATCCGGTTCCACGGAGGCCATGACACGGGGTTCACGTCAAGGCTGCTGCTCGCCCCCGGTCCCGGCATTGGTCTCGCCATCCTGTGCAATTGCGATGATTGCGACACCACCGGACTGGCCCTGCTGCTGCTCGATGCGGCGCTCGGCGAGGGGTTTCCTTCCTAGTCAACCGTCCGCCCCTTCGATCTCTCCCGAACTTCCGCTCCCGGAGGCAACCATGCTCGACGTGCTCATCACGAATGGCTGGATCATCGACGGCCAGGGGGGACCCGGATTCCGCGGTTCGGTGGGGATCCAGGGTGACCGGATCGCCTACCTCGGGACGGGTTCCGAAGCCGGACCGGCCAAGGAAACGATCGACGTCCAGGGGCAAGTCGTGTGTCCCGGCCTCATCGACATGCATTCCCACGCCGACTTCAGCCTCTTCAAGCGCTCATCGGCCTCTCTCTACCACCAGGGGGTGACCACCGCCGTGGTCGGGCAGTGCGGGGACTCCCCTTCGCCGTTGCTCGAGGGTACGCGCCGCGAGGTGATTTCGAACTACAACGCCCTGGCCGAGGAAGACCTGTGGAGGAACTGGGACAGCCTGAAGAGCTATCTTGATTTCCTGACGCGGCGCGGACAATCCATCAACCTGGTCCCGCTGGTGGGTCAAGGCACCATACGGGCGGGCGTCATGGGCTACGGCTCCGAGCATCCGTCGAGGCATCAGCTCGAGGCCATGCGAAGCCAGGTGGCGCAAGCCATGGAACAGGGAGCCTTCGGAATCTCGACCGGCTTGATCTATCCGCCCGGTTCATTCGCCGGTACGGAGGAACTCATCGAGCTGGCTTCCGTCGTCGCGGGGTACGATGGCTTCTACTTCAGCCACATCCGCGGCGAGGGACGGACTCTGCTCGAGGCTGTTTCCGAGGCCATCCGGATCGGCCGGGAGAGCGGGGCTCGCGTCCAGATCAGCCACCACAAAGCTTGCTGGCCCCGGAACTGGCCGCTGCAGGAACGGGCACTGGCCCTGATCGATGAAGCCAGGAGCAGCGGACTCGATGTGAGTATCGATGCCTATCCCTACACCGCGGCATCCACCGGACTCACGAACAACCTTCCGGAGTGGGCTCACCAGGGCGGAAAGCCCGAGATCCTGAACCGCCTGGCAGATCCCGCCACCCGCCGCCGGATGACCCGGGATATCCGTGAAGAGTGGGATGGTTCCTGGGACAAGGTGATGATCTGCCGCAGCCCCAACGAACGCTCCTTCGAAGGAAGGTTCGTCGCCGATCTGGCCCGGGATGCTGGCCAGCCCGGAGAGGAGTGGGTGTTCGACGCGCTTCTGAAGACGGACCTGGACATCAGCATCGTGCTTTTCCTGCTCTCGGAGGACAACGTGGCCCGCGTGCTCAAGAAGCCGTACGCCACGATCGGGTCCGACAGCTATACCTGTGCCGCGGAGGACTCGGACGTCGGCCAGCCTCATCCCAGGACCTTCGGGACTTTCCCGAGAGTGCTGGGCCGCTATGTCCGCGAGCTCGGGGCCCTGGGGCTTGAGGAAGCGATCCATAAAATGACGGGGCTCCCGGCGGAGAGACTTGGCCTTCCGGAGCGTGGGAGGATCCGCGAGTCCTTCCTGGCCGATCTGCTGGTCTTCGATCCCGGCAAGATCCAGGACAAGGCCACCTTCGCAGAACCGCTCCAGTATCCCGAAGGAATAGCCCATGTGATCTGCAACGGGCAGTTCCTCATCAGAGACGGAATGGACCTTCACCACCATCCCGGACGGGTGCTCACGAGACAGCCACCCAGAAATTCCGCACATTCCTGATCGAGGCCGGAAAGCGTGCCGCGGGCTCGGGGCATCCAATGCCCTGGACCGGTCGCGGAGGCGGCGATGGGGATGCAAGCTGAGATCGTCGACTTGGTGCGGGCCATCAACGAAGAGGCCCCAGCGGCACACATCCACTTGCGCGACGAGGAACTCGCCGAGCTGGAGACCCTCCTGCGCGGGCATCCGAAAATCTGGCCCGTGGGCCTCGTGGACACCTTCAGGCTCCTGAAGAGGAGGCTCTGCTGGGAGACCATCGACCGGCGGGCCGTCCCGGAACCGCTGATGGACTTCTTCGACGCGAAGTTCAGCCGGGACCTGGACCCGATGGCCATGGCCAGGGCGATCGGATGCGAGCTCGCCGCCGGCTGCGACGCCTGCGGCTGCCGCTGCTGACTAGAAACCCGCCCGGCGGAGGAAGTCCTCGACGAGCGGCATCCAGAGGCCGGAGCCTTCTGGAAACCGGCCGGGCCCATCCTCGCCGGAGGCCGGAAGCAGGCGGAAGTCGACCTGCCCGCCTGCATCGGCGAAGGCCGTGGCCCAGGCCCGGCCGTAGGCGGCGGGAAAAGGCCGGCCGTTCTGGGCGTAGATCCAGAGCGTGGGCACGCGCGTCCGCCGGCCCTGGTCCCTGTGGAGCCACATCTCGCTGAGGCCGCCGAACCCGCCTCCGAGATTGACCGCGGCGAGCACCCCCGGAGGATCCCCCGCGGCCAGGCCGATCGCCAGGAAGCCACCCCATTCCCAGCCGACCAGCAGGATCCGCCGGGAATCGATGTCCGGCAGGCTCCGTCCGTAATCCATCGCGGCGAGCACCTGGGCGGCTCCCAGATCGAGATTCAGGATGCCGTTCCCCACCCGCGAAGGCACCAGCACGACGAAGCCCTTCTCCACGAAGCGGCGCGAGGGTTCCTCGAAACGGGCGAGGCCGTCCCCGCCTCCGGCCCCATGGCTGAACACCACGAGGGGAAAGGGACCTTCCCCCGCCGGCCGGAAGACGGTCACGTTCATGGGGCTTTCGTACGTGTCCCCCCACCAGGTCCAGCAGGTGACGGGCAGGGCCACGACCTCCTCCCGGAGGCCGGAAGCCGCGTCCCCCATGAGGGACGAGGCCAGGGCCAAAAGCAAAAATCCGACACGCAACAGGGATTTGACAAGGTCTCTCATGTCGCACCCACCCCACCAGGACGACCTGGGCGGCAAACTATAGCACCAGGGCCGGCCGCGGGATCGCGAAGTTCATCGCGGCTTCCGGCCGTTTCCCGGGCGGCATCCCGCTCCGACCCAAACCGCCCGCGTTCCAGGTAACATGGTGTCCATGGAAGTGAATCATCCGGGCCGGGCCAGCGGCCTTGTTGCAATCGCGAGCACGGCCCTCTGCTGGAGCATCGCCGGCGTCTTCGTCAAGCTGGTCGACTGGAACCCCTTCGCCATCGCATGCGGACGGTCGCTCGTCGCGGCCATCTTCATCGCGGTCTGGCTCCGCAAGGCGTGGCTCCGGTTCTCGATGGTCCAGGTCGGCGCCGCCGCGGCCAGCGCCGCGACCATGCTCCTGTTCATCTACGCGAACAAGGCCACCACTTCCGCCAACGCCATCCTGCTGCAGTACGGCGCCCCGGTCTACGTGGCCATCCTCGGAGCCTGGATCCTCAAGGAGAAGCCGCGCGCCGAGCACTGGCTGGCTTTCGCCGCGATCTTCGCCGGCATGGGGCTCTTCTTCATGGACGGGCTCAGCAGCGGCCATCTGGCCGGAGACATCGCCTCCATCGTCTCCGGGCTCGCCTTCGCCATCTACTTTGTCCTCATGCGAAAGCAGAAGGATGGATCCCCCCTCGAATCGGCCCTCCTCGCGCACATCATCACCGCGGTCGTGGCCTTCGGCATCGCCCTCTTCCTCCCCGCACCCGTGTTCACCCCGAAGGCCCTGGGAGCCATCGCCGCCCTCGGCCTCGTCCAGATCGGCCTCGCCTCCGTGCTCTTCGCCTTCGGGATCAAGCGCGTCAAGGCGGTCGAGGCGATCCTGGTCGCGGTGCTCGAGCCGGTGTTCAACCCGGTCTGGGTCTTCCTCGCCGTGGGGGAGAAGCCGTCGGCCAACGCGCTCGCAGGCGGCGCCGTCATCGTCGCCGCCGTCGTCGTCTCGACCCTCGTCTCGGTGAGGCGCGATTCCCAGGCGGCGGCCGCCGCCACGGCCGCCGCGGAACGCGCTCCCGGAGCCTGACCCGGGAGGCCGGGCAAGAAGAAGCGGGCCGGCGGCCCGCTCCCTTCTTCAGCAGACGGTGTGCATCCAGCCGTGGGGATCCGGAGCGGTCCCATGCTGGATGCCCAGCAGGGCCTCGCGAAGCCTCGCGGCGACCGGCCCCGTCTCCCGGTTGTTGATGATCCACTGGCCGTTCCGGGATTTCACGGTCCCGATGGGGGTGATGACCGCGGCGGTGCCGCAGGCGAAGGCCTCGGTCATGCGGCCCTCCAGGAGCGCGGCGCCCCATTCCTCGACCGAGATGCGCCGTTCCTCGGCCTTGAACCCGAGGTCCTGGGCGAGTTCCAGCAGGCTGAGGCGGGTGATGCCGGGCAGCAGGGAGCCGGTGAGCTCGGGGGTCACGAGGACGGTCTCGCCCTTCTCCTTGTAGACGAACATGATGTTCATCCCGCCCATCTCCTCGATGTAGCGCCGGTGGACGGCGTCCAGCCAGACCACCTGGTCGCAGCCCTCGCCCTTGGCCTGGGCCTGGGCGATGAGGGAGGCCGCGTAGTTCCCGGCGCACTTGGCCGCGCCCGTCCCGCCCGGCGCAGCCCGCACGTATTCATCGGAGACCCAGACGGTCACGGGCTTCACGCCCTTCGGGAAGTAGGCGCCCGAAGGGGAGGCGAGGATCAGGCACAGGTTCTCCCTGGAAGCGTCGACGCCGAGCGCCGCGTCGGTGGCGATCATGAGGGGACGGAGATAGAGGCTTTCCCCGGCTGCCGAGGGCACCCAGTCCCGGTCCGTCCGGATCAGCAGGTCCGCGGCCTCCACGAAGATCTCTTCCGGCAGTTCGGGCATGGCCAGGCGGCGGGCCGACTGGCGGAACCGGCGGGCGTTGGCGTCGGGCCGGAAGGTGCGGATGCGCCCATCGGGCTGGCGGTAGGCCTTGAAGCCCTCGAAGATCGCCTGGCCGTAGTGCAGCACGGAGGAGGCAGGATCCAGGACGAGGGGACCGTAGGGTTTCAGCGCCACGCGCCCCCACCCCCGGCCGGGGGTGTAGGAGACCTGGATCATGTGCTCGGAGAACACCTTGCCGAAGCCCAGGTTCTGCATGCGTTCCCGGCGCGCTTCGGGGCTCACGCGGGGATCTGCGAGCTGGATGTCGTAATTCTGGAGATTGCTGGTCGTGGTCACGACGCTTCCTTTCGATGGGAATGGCGGGCGGGGCCTGAGGCAGGCTGCCCGGCTGGATCAGGATCGGGTGCACGCGGACGGCCGAGGCTGCCCGCAAGGGGGGGTGGCATCAAGGGGGGCGGAGCCGCGTGGTCCTTCACGTCTCAAGCACGGGTGCGTCCCTGCGGATTTCCCAGTGCCCGTGCTTTTCCTGGAATCGCCGGCGAAGTCCGAGGGGATTTTCCGCCACCACGCCTTCCTTCCAGGTGGATTCAACCACCGTCCAGACATCCTTGTCGCAAAGGAAGAAATCCCCTTCTCTCGGAACCATGTTCTCTTCTCCTCGGTCGTCACCCCAATGAATCCGTGCGGTACCAGATCGCCGGGGGGCGGCTGTGCTCCGAGGGGCGGATGGGAGAGAAACGAGGTTCTGCCTTTCATGATGCCTCCGCAGGTAAGAGACCCCGGAGGTACGAATCAAGGCTTGATGCTCAAAACCCCCTCCGGCGGTCGCAGGAGAGGGTTGAACGTTTGCGTCTGGCTGGTTCAGTCCCCCCCTGCGCTGCTAAGCAGCAGGCCCAGAAGGAGGAGGTTGAGCGAAACGGAACGCATGAGCTATTCAGTATTGCGCCTCTAGTCTTTCGCAGTCAAGCCCTTGATCGCGCACATCTTCCGCCGCCGGTGGACACGGCACCCCGGGCAGCGGGAACCACCGGCGAGCCGGCCTTGAGCGTCAGGGAGCGACTTCCCGGATGACCGCGACCTTGGCCCGCCGCTTCAGCCACCAGACCCCCAGCACGTCCACGAGCCCCACCCAGAGCCGGTTCCACACGCCGTACTTGGAGACGCCCGCCACCCGCGGGCGGTGGTTCACCGGATGCACGATCATGATCCCGCCCTGGGCCTGGATCAGGGTCGGGATGTAGCGATGCATGTGGTCGAAGCAGGGCAGGCGCAGGTACCAGTCCAGGCGCGCCGCCTTCAGGCCGCAGCCCACGTCCGGGATCCCGTCCTTCAGCATGGCGTCGCGGAAGCCGTTGGCGATCCTGGAGCTGAGCCGCTTCACCAGGCTGTCCCGGCGGTTCACCCGGTGGCCGATCACGCCCACCACGCGCGCGTCCTGCCGGTGGGCCTCCAGGAGGCGGGCCACCATCCCGGGGATGTCGGCGGGGTCGTTCTGGCCGTCCGCGTCCAGCACGACGAGCCACTCCCCCCGGGCGGCCCGCGCCCCCGTCAGCACCGCGAAGCTCTGGCCGGTGCTCCGCTCGTGGCGCAGCACGCGCAGGCGGTCGAAGCCTTCCGCGAGGATCGCCCCCAGCGTCTCCCAGGTGGCGTCGGTGCTGCCGTCGTCCACGTAGATCAGCTCGTAGTCGTAGGTGCCGTCCAGCGCCCGGCGCACCTCCTCGACCAGGGGCCTGAGGTTGTCGGCCTCGTTCTTGGCGGGAATGACGACGGAAAGGAAGGGGGAAGATTCGGCGTGGTCGGTCATGGGATGTTCCTGGAATCCATCGGGGGGGCCTGGCAAGGGGGTCGTATCATGGGTGTCCTTCGGGGGTGGGCGCGGCCTTCCCTACAGTGACGGACAGGAAGCTCCAGGTCGAGTGGCCGCCGGCCGGCCGGACCTCGCGCCCCAGCCTCCTGCAGGCTTCCCGCAGTCCGGCTTCCTTCTTTCGCGCCACGAGGAGGAGGGTGCCCGGTTCGGCATCCCGCAACTCCTCCACGAGGGGCTCCCCAGGGTCGACCTCCCCCTTGGGCGCGGCGGGTCCCGTGAACACGCGCTCGACTTCGCAGCCGAGGTAGAGACTCAGGCCCCAGGAGGGCTCCGTGTCGGCGAAGAGGACCTCCTTCGGGAGGGGCTGC
>Ga0209099_1000603_pt1 | contig 42206 bp, 33 predicted proteins | sample AD_JPNHW2_MetaG_FD_184430 | JGI IMG/M metagenome (GOLD analysis project Ga0209099, IMG submission 184430) | Active sludge microbial communities of municipal wastewater-treating anaerobic digesters from Japan - AD_JPNHW2_MetaG (SPAdes) (version 2) | ecosystem: Engineered > Bioreactor > Anaerobic...
ACGAAGGACTCGACGCTCGAGCCGAGGTAGACGTTGGCCGAAACCGTTCCGTCCACGATGCCCGCGCCGGGCTCGCCGAGGCGGAGGGACTCGGGGCGGGCCATGAGGGAGGCCTTGCCGCCGGCCGCCACGCCGGCCGCCTTGCGACGCGCGGACACCTTCTTGCCCTCGATGGAGCACACGAAGCGGTCGCCGTCGGGCCCCTCGTAGGTGACGGGGAAGAAGGCGACCTTGCCCACGAAACCCGCGACGAATTTCGAGTCGGGATCCTCGTAGATTGCGTTGGGGCTGCCCATCTGCTCGATGACTCCGCCGCGCATCACGATGACCCTGTCGGAGAGGCTCATGGCCTCCACGCGGTCGTGGGTGACGTAGATGGCCGTGATGCCCAGGGTCTTCTGGATGCGGCGGATCTCGACGCGCATCTGCTCGCGGAGGAGGGCATCGAGGTTGGACAGGGGCTCGTCGAGGAGGAGGACCTGGGGCCTCACCACGAGGCTTCTCGCGAGGGCCACTCGTTGCTGCTGGCCGCCCGAGAGGCGGGAAGGCGCGCGTTGCGCGAGCTCGGAGAGGCCCACGAGGGCCAGGGCCTCGTCCACGCGGGACTTCATCTCGTCCTTGGACACCTTGCGGACGCGGAGGCCGTAGGCCACGTTGTCGAAGACGTTGAGGTGGGGAAAGAGGCCGTAGGACTGGAAGACGGTGGCGGTGGCCCGCGAGTTGGGCGGGAGGAAGGTCACGTCGTCGCCGCCGATCGAGATGCGGCCCTTGGTGGGCAGCTCGAAGCCGCCGATCATGCGGAGGGTCGTGGTCTTTCCGCAGCCCGAAGGGCCGAGGAGGGTCACGAGCTCGCCGGGGGCGACCTCGAAGTTCGCCTCCTTCACCGCGGCCACCTCGCCGCGGGTCTTGGGATCCCTGAATATCTTGGTAACGTTCTCGAGCCTCACGGGCACGGACTTGTCGTTCATACGCTCACCTCGCTCACTGGATGGTAATGGTCTTCTCGAGATTCTCGCTCTGCTTCAGGAACACGCGCATGAGGCCGAAGACGGCCAGCACGATGATGATGAGCGCCGTGGAGAGGACGCTCGCGAGCCCGAAGCGGATGTTCTCGGAGAAGTTGTAGATCTGGATCGTTATGTGGTACCAGCGCGCGCTGATGAGGAAGATGATCGCGCTGACCGCCGTCATCGAGCGGACGAAGGTGTAGGACATGCTCGAGATGAAGGCCGGCCTGATGAGGGGCATGACCACCGTCTTGAAGACCGTGGTCTGGTCGGCGCCGAGGTCGGAGGCCGCCTCCTCGATCGAGGGATCGATCTGGTTCAAGGTGGCCACGCCGTTCTCGAGGCCCACCGGCAGCTCACGGATGACGTAGTTGATGACGAGGATGGCGGCCGTGCCCACGAGGAGGATGGGCTGCTTGTTGAAGGCGAGGATGTAGCTGATGCCGAGGAGGGTTCCAGGTATCGCGAAGGGCGTCATGATGAGGGCCTCGAGGAAGCGCTTCCCGGGGAACTTCTTCCGCACCACGAGGACTGCGGCGACCATGGAGAGGATGCCCGCAATCGGCGTGGCAATGGCCGAGAGGAGGACCGTCGAGAAGATGGCGTCCTTGCCGCGCTGGAGGGCCTCGACGATGTTGCCGAGGGTGAAGCTGTAGTCAATGCCCCAGTTCTTCACGAAACATCCCGCCACGATGGTCCCGTAGAGGGAGACGACGAAGAGGGAGAAGACCGCGATGAAGGCCGCGAGGCCTATCCGCACGGGCTTTGCGGCGAGGTCGGAGAGGCGGCCCGAGGGCTTGCCCGTCACGACGACGAAGGACTTCTTGGCGACCCAGGAGCGCTGGGCGAAGAAGGCCGTCAGCGTCGGGAGGAGGAGGAGGATGGAGAGGGCGGCGCCGTTGGCGAGGCGGTTCATGCCCGTGACCTCGATGTAGGACTCGACCGAGAGGACCCGGAAGGAGCCTGCGAGGAGGAGGGGGTTCGCGAAGTCCGCGAGGGAATTGGTGAAGACGAGGAGCCAGGACGAAAGGATGCCCGGCATGGCGAGGGGCAGGGTCACCCGGCTGAAGGTCTTCCATCGTCCCGCATTGAGGTCGAGCGATGCCTCCTCGAGGGTCGAGTCTATGGCCTGGAGGACTCCCGAGAGGGTGAGGAAGGCTATGGGGAACATCGAGATGGTCTGCACGACGGCGAGCCCCCACATCCCGTAGATCGAGAAATTCTGGAGGTGGAGGATCTTGTTCGTGATGAGGCCGTTGTTCCCGAAAAGGAGGATTATCGACAGCGTAAGGGAGAAGGGCGGCGAGATGACGGGCAGGGTGGCCAGGGTCGTGATGAGCTTCTTGGCCTTGATGCTCGTGCGCGCCACGGTGAAGGCGAAGATGAAGCCGATGACCGTCGAGATGGTCGCGGTGAGACAGCCGAGCTCCACGGAACCGGCGAGGGCCGAGAGGTACTGCTTGTTGCCGAGGACCTCGAGCCAGACCGCGAAGGAGAAGTGGCCGTCCTTGAGGAAGGTGAGTTTCAGGGCCTCGAGGAGGGGATAGGCGATGAAGACGGCGGCCACGCCGAAGAGGACGAGGATGGCGTAGCCCGTGGGCGGATCCCTCGTGAAGAGGATGATACCGAAGGCGAGGGAGAAAATCGCGAAGGCGATTATGGAGAGGGCGTTCGCGAGGTTGATGAAGGAAGCGCTCCGGGACTCGTCGAGGGCGGCCACGATGATGCCAGTGGCGGTATCGGCTGTCGCGTTCGGTACGGGCGCGAAAAGGAGACGGACCTTCGAGGCGCCGACCCGGTAGGTCGAGTCGGAAAGGGATGTTTCGAGGTAGCCCGCCGCCTCGACACCCTTGGAGAAGACCTCGCTGCCCTGTTCGCGCTCATAGAGTTCGAGGAGCTCGGGAAGTTTCGAATAGGTGGTGACGGTTTCATCGAGGCCGGGGATGCCGCTGATGTAGAGTATCCCGGTGCCCGGATAGCTCTGGGCCGCGGACTCGAGCCAGGCGTCGATGTTGGCGGGATCCGCGGGCACCGAACGGGCCACGGCGGTCGCGAGCTGGCGCTGGTCCTCGAGGAGGGTCTTGCTGTAGCTCGACTTGAGGGCCGAGAACATCCAGAGGTCGAGGGCCACGAAGACGGCTATGGCCGTCAGGAAAACGATGATCTTCTTCTTGGTGAACACGGGAACCTGCTTGCGTGAAGTATCGGGAAAAGGGATTCGAAGTCGCGAGGGGCCTTTCGAGGCCGATGGAAGCCGGCGCTCCCATCCCAAGGGGACGAAGGCGCCGGTGGAGCCTCCCCGCGCGTTTCACCGCCCGGGAAGGCTAAGACCTATCAGCGCTTGGAGCCGATCTCTGCAGTCCAGCGCTCGAGGAGACGGACCTTGTTGTCGGCGTCCCACTGGAGATCCTGCTTCACGGTCTTCACCTCTTCGAGGCTGAAGGCGACGGGATTCTTGGTCGCGAGCTTCGAGAGGGGAACGACGTACCACTGGGCGATGATGTCCTGGGCGGTCTTGCCGAGGATCCAGTCATAGAGCTTCTTCGCGTTGACGGGGTCCTTGCCGCCCTTCACGAGGGACATGGAGGCGACTTCGTAGCCGGTGCCCTCGCTGGGGATGTTGATGCTGACGGGCGCGCCCTCGACCTTGAGCTTGACCATGTCGTGGGCATAGCCGATCGCGATCGGGATCTCGCCGATGGCCACGCTCTTGCCGCCGGCCGCGCCTGACTTCGTGTACTGGTCGATGTTGGCGTCGAGCTTCTTCATGTAGTCGAAGGCCTTGTCCTCATCGCCCTTGAACACGTAGCGGATGGTGGTGAGGATATTGTAGGCCGTGCCCGTGACGGTGGGGTTGCCCATGCGGATGAGGCCCTTGTACTCGGGCTTGAGGAGGTCGGCCCAGCTCTTCGGGGGCTGGAGTCCGAGCTCGGCGAGGCGCTTGTCATTGGAGATGAAGCCGAGGGGTCCGACGTAGAGGCCGATCCAGTAGTTCTCGGGATCGCGGTACTGCGCGGGCGTATTGTCGGCAAGGCGCGAGCGATAGGGAGTCGTGAGGCCCTTGGCCTTGGCGCTCATGTGGTTGAGGCCTACGCCTCCGACCCAGATGGAGACCGTGGGATTGCCCTTCTCGGCCTCGAGACGGGTCTCGACCTCGCCGCCGGCGAGACGCTGCCAATTGACGTGGATTCCAGTGTCCTTCTCGAACTGGTCGAAGAGCTGCTTGGCGAGGGGCTCCTCGAGGGTGGTATAAGCTCCGACCGACTGGGCCTGCGCGGAAGCGAAGGCCAGGGCGGCAAAGAGGACAACCACGAAGGATGCGATTCTTTTCACGAACGTTCCTCCTGTATGCACCTATGGTGCCTTATCATCGGGGAGAAATTGTAGTCTAAAACCGGTAAATTGCAAGGCTTTTTGAGTATTTCGGAAATATCAGGGAGGCGTCCCCCCGATGCGCGAGGATGACAGTCCTGTCATTCCAGGGTCGCAGCCCGGAACGGCGCGCGCAGACCTGCACGCGCCGTTCCGCGGCGCCGCAATCAAGCCTGGGAATCCACCCTCGGCCCCGTAATGATGATCCTCCCCTCCTCCTCGAGGGACCTGATGGTTTCGACGATGCGCCGCTGGGCCGCTTCCACATCACTCAACCTGACCGCGCCCATGGCGCCGAAGGCTTCCTTGAGCCGTGGCACTTCGGATGCAGGCAGGCAGGACCAGACGAAGGCAGCGACCTCGTCCTGGACACCCTTGAGCGACATCAGGATGTCCGCCTCGGGAGTGGCCCCCAGGGCGAGTGAGGCAGATGCCCTGGCGAGGATGCTTATGTCCTCGAAGACGAACATGTTGCGCTTGACCGACTCGGCCACCTCCGCGTCGACCACCTCGAGCTTCCGGATCACGCGGGTTTCCGTCTCGCGGTCCACGAGCTCGAGGATGTCGACGAGGCTATCGATTCCTCCCTTTTCGGCGAATACCGGGGACGATACCATGGCGAGCTTCTTGTGGAGCACTTCCTCCACGGTCCGCATGACCTCGGGGAAGGTCTCCTCCATCGAGGCGATGCGCCGCGCGACTTCGGGCTGCAGCTCTTCGGGCAGGCCGCAGAACACGGCTGAGGCCTGGGCCGGCTCGAGGCGGGAGACCACGAGGGCGACGAGCTGGAGACCTTCCGACTGGAGGAAGGCGGCAAGCTGCCGCGCGCCGAAGTCCTTGAGGGAAGCGAAAGGCTGCTTGCCGTCGCTCGCGGCTTCACCGGCAAGTTCGCGCTCGGGCGACTGGAAGATGAGCTGGTCCTGCAGCTCTTCCTGCTTCTTCGCGAGCCCCGCGATGCCCGCCTGTATGTTCTTGACCGCTCCTGACAGCTCGGCCGAAAGGGCGCGTACCGAGGCTTCCACCGCGTCCTGGCGAGGCTCCGCCGCTCCGTCGGGCCGGGAGCCGAAGATGGCCAGGTCCTTCATGGCATCCTTGCCGGCCACGGTCCAGGATCCCGGAATCCTCCCCCTGCCCTTCACTCCGCGCGATCCCGGCGCCGCCGTGAGGTCCAGGACAGGCTCGCCGCCGACGCGGAGTTCCGCGAGGCCATCGTCGTAGCCGGGCAGGGCGATCAATGCGCCCTTTCGCAGGCCGAGGAGGGTATCGAGGGGGAGCCGCTCGGTCTCGAAGGAGATCGAGGCCTCCATCGGGAGCGACGCGACCGAGGCGATGGCCTTGGCCGGCCCGAGCGAATCCGGCGCGTAGAGGTACTGCGCGGTGAGCCGCTCGAGGATCGGCTCGATGGTGAGGAAGGGATAACAGAGGTGGAAGCTTCCATCGATATCGCACAACTTGGTCTCGAAGGTCGCGAGGACGACCATCTCCTGGGGAGGGACGATCTGCGCGAACTGGGGATGGGTCTCAACCTGGAAGAGACGGGGCTTCAGCTCAAGCACCGGAGCCCAGGACTCGCCGAGGCCCTCGAGCATGCGGCCGATGACGGCCTCCATGACCGCGAACTCCACGTCGGAAAGCTCGCGTTCGATCCGGTCAAGGCGCCCGGGGCCGCCGAAGAGGCGGTCGAGGACGGAATAGACGAAGGCTCCGCCCAGCTCGAGGACGGCCGAGGTCTTGAGCGGATGCATGCCGAAGACCGCCATGGCCGTGGGCGAGGGCAGCGAGGCGATGAACTCCGCGTAGGTCATCTGCTCGAGCGATGCGAGCTTCACTGAGACCATGGAATGGACCGTGCCCGAAAGCCGCATCTCGAGACACCTGGCGAGGCCCTCATGGAGGACCTGTATCGTCCGGAGCTGTTCCTTCGGGACCTTGTCGGGTCTCCTGAAATTCCAGGTCGCGACCGGGTAGGACATGCCGGCATGCATGTCCCTCCCCAGGATCCTCGACCCGTCGACGCTGGCCTTGTCCATGGCTAGGCCCCCCCTTCGACGAGTTCGGTCAGGCGGATCCCGAAGTTCTCGTCGATCACCACCACCTCGCCCCTGGCCACGAGCTCGCCGGCCACGACGAAATCGACGGGCTCGCCGGCAAGCCGCTCCAGCTTGATGATGGAGCCCGAGCCGATCGTGGCGAGGTCGCCCACCGAGAGCTCCGTCCTGCCCAGTTCCACCCGGGCCTCGACCTTCGCCTGCCGTACGCTTCCGAGCTTCATGACCCGCCTCCCTGGGATGTCTCCATGACCTTGAAGAAATGCCTGCCGCCCCTGCGGACTATCCTGCCCCGCGCGACGACCTGTCCGCCCACCTCGAGCTCGCAGGTATCCCCTTCGCCTGCGGCGAATTCGCCCCTTGCGGCCATCGCCGCCAGCTTCCCAGGGTCCACCATGCAGCGATGGACGACGACGCGGGAAGGCAGCGCCAGCCTGCCGAAAAAGACCGGATCAGCTTCCATGGATTTCCTCCATGCTCTTCAGCATGGCCGCTTTTGAGGAGGCCTTCTTCCACGGATCCGCAGGAAAACCGGTATCTTTTTTACGTTCCGCCCGGTTTCCGGTAATCGCGGGGACTCATGCCCATGAGACGGCGAAAGTACCGGTTGAAGTGCGAAAGGTTGTTGTAGCCCACCGCAAAGGCTATCTCGAGCACGCTGGCCTCGGTGCGCTTGAGGAGGAGGCAGCTCTTCCTGATCCGCGCCTGGTTGACGCACTCGACCACCGACATGCCGCATTCCTCATGGAAGCGGCGCGAGAAGTAGCTTGGATTCATCGCATAACGCGCCGCAAGCCCGTCGAGCGTGAGGGCGTCGGCGCAATGCTCCTCGATGTAGCCCATCGCCTCCGCGGCATGGAAACGCAGCGGGGCTGCCGCCTTGCCCTCCGGCCCGGGCCGGGCGGGGGCCACCGCATGGCGCGCCCTGACGAGGAGGATGACCAGCTCGAGGAGCTTGAGGCGGATCATGTCCCCCGCTCCCAGGGCCTGCCTTGCGTCTTCCCGCTCGAGCGCGAGGAAGAGGGCTTCGGCCTCAGCGGCTTCCCCTGCAGAAAGACGCGCGGCGACCGGATTCGCGGAGCCGATGAGGTCCATGACAAGCTCAGCGCTGTCATCGAGGTCGAGGGGGTCGACGAGGGAGCGGCCGAAGCGGACGATGCGGCTTTCGGAGGCCGGAGCGCCGCATGGCGCCGCGGCCGGCCATGGCGCGATGCCCGACATCGCAGGCGGCAGGAGGACAAGGCTCACCGCGGGGAAGGCGGCGGGATCGAGCCGGAGGAGGCCGGAGCGCACGAGGACGAGGCCATGCATGCCCGTCAGGGCCCAGGCGGCATTTCCCGAGGAGAATGGCTTTTGTATCCCTTGGAGCCTGCTCGCGCGATCCACGAGGACAGTGTAGGCCAAGCGTCGGCCGGCCGCCAGAGCGGAGCCGGGGCTCTGGCGGAAAGCTCAGAGCCCCCAGGCGTGGCAGCGCATCGAGAGGCTGCCGTTCTGCCAGCCCTCGTAGACCGTTTCGGGTTTCTCTCCCGAATCGGCGGCCAGGGCCGCCGTGTAGAGGAGGGGGAGGAGGTGGTCGTCCGTCGGATGGGCGCGGAGGCGGCCGGCCCGGGAGTCGGCCACAGCGTCGACGAAGAAGGAGAGGTCGCCCGATTCCAGCGCGGCCTGGCCGGCTCGGTCGAAGTCCTGGGCCCAGGGGGGCGGTGCCTCGTCTCCCTCCCAGGAAATTTCCGCCAGGTTGTGGGTGAAGTTGCCCGAACCGGCGATGAGGACGCCTTCCTCGCGGAGAGGGGCGAGCGCTACGGCCAGGCGGGCGTGCTCCTGCGGCGAGAGGTCGTCCGCGAGCGACAGTTGTACCACGGGAATGTCTGCCGAGGGAAAGAGGCGCATGAGGACGGTCCAGGCGCCGTGGTCGAGGCCGCGCGCAGGATCGAGGCCGGGCGACCAGGCCGTGAGGAGGCCGGCGGCGCGAGAGGCGAGCTCCGGCTGGCCGGGAGCCGGCCAGGTTATGCGATACAGTTCAGGCGGGAAGCCAAAGAAATCGTACACGAGGGGTCCGTCGGTCCTGCTTCCGAGGAGGGGGCCGGGACTCGTCCAGTGCGCCGAGATGCAGAGCACTGCCTTGGGCCGCGGAAGCCGGACGGCAAGGCGGCCGAGAGCCCGGGAGAAATCGGTCTCCTCGACCGCGTTCTCAGGCGAGCCATGGCTCAGGAAGAGCATGGGGAACAAACCGCTCATGGGAACCTCCTTGGCCGCGGCTTCGGCCGCCGCCCGGACCGCGACGTATCAACCTGCGCCGGCCGCGCCGACCGCGCCGGCCGCCTTGCCCGCTGGCGGCTCGAGGACATAGCGCGCGACGAGGGCCTCGACCGCGTGGATCGCCTCCTCGTTCCTCGTCGAGAGGTCGGCCACCGACTGGACGGCCGCGCCGATGTCGGAAACGCTATGAGAGATGCCGCCCACCGCGTCCTTGAGGGCCGACGTGGCGCCTTCGAGGGCATCCATCACGCCGCCGATCGCCCGGGAACCCTTGCTGAGCTCGACGGAGCCGGACTGGACGCGGGCGGTCACCTCGTTGATGGACGAGAGCCCCTCGAGGGCAAGGCGCGATCCCTCGCGCTGCTCGTCGAGGGAGGCCATGATCTCGCGCTCTAGGCCTTCGACGCGGTCGAGGAGCTTCACGACCCCTGCGAAGGCGTTCCGGGCCGCATCGGAACTCGCCACGGCGGCCTCGATCGATTGCCGGATGCCGTCGATGTCGCGCCTGATCTCCTTGGATTGGCGGGCGGCGTTTTCCGCGAGATTCCTGATTTCGTCGGCGACCACGGCGAAGCCCCGGCCCGACTCGCCCGCGTGGGCGGCCTCGATGGCTGCGTTCATCGCGAGGAGGTTGGTCCTGGCCGCGATGCCCGCAACGATGGCGTTCGCCTCGGAGAGCTTTTCTGAGCGTTCCGCCATGTCGGTTATGACCGTCGTCACGCCATCGAGCTTGATGCGCCCCTCGCCGGCCGCGGCCATGAGCTCCGCGAAGCTCGCGCCCATGCGCTCGAGCCCCTCGCCGACCGACGAGATATTGCCGACCATTTCCTCGACCGAGGACGAGGAGGCGGACACGCTCTCCGCCTGCCGCTCGATGGCCTCGTCGAGCCCCTCGATGACCTGCGCCATGTCGCGGACTGTTGCCACGGTGCGTCCCACGCCCTCGGCCTGGGCCTCGGCGTGACCGAGGATGCCGGCCGCCGCGCCATCGACTTCCCGCAGTGCCCTGTCGGTGTCGGACATCGTCTTGCCGAGGCTGGAACCCACGGAAGCGAGCTCCGCCACGGACGAGCGTAGGGTGCGCATCTGCCCGGAAAGGTCGCGGGCCATGCCGTCCAGGGCGCGGGACAGATCCCCTAGCTCGTCTCCCCGGCGGAGGGCGGAACGGTCCATGGCAGTCGCGAGCTCGCCTGTCGCGATGCGCGACGCCGCGGCCACCGAGGCCTTGAGGGGACGCGCGAATTGCCTGGCAAGGAGGAAGGCGAGGGTCAGGGACGCGAGGATGGATGCGGCGACAAGGGCCGCGAGCACGAAGGACGAGGCGGTCGCCTGCTTCCTCGCTTTCTCCGACATGGTGGTGCCCTGGCCGATGAAGGTGGAGATCATCCGGGAGAGGGCGCCCGTCATCGCGAGGCCGGGGCCGGATTTCAGCGAGACGAGGGATTCCGCAGCGGCGGCTGGGTCACCCGAAGCGGCGACCTCCTCGAGGACGGCCAGGCCCGCCTTGTAGTCGGCCCATGCGCCAGCGCACGTATCGAGGCTTTCCTTGAAGGCTCCCGTGCCCGCGGCAGCCCTGAGCTCCTCGAAGGTCGAATCGACCTTGCCGGCGCCCTGGGTGGCCAGACTCGCGTTGTTCGAAACATTGCGGAGCTCCCCCAGCCCGTCTACGGCAGGAGCGAGCCTGAGCCAGTGGCCATAGAGGGCGAAGACCGATGCGATGGGATCGATCGTCTGGCTGTACATGGTATCCATCTGATGGGAGAGCCTTCCCATGGACGCAAGCCCGTAGAAGCCTGCCGCAGCCCCGATCATCGCGACGGCCGCGAACGCGAGGAGAAGCTTGCCAAGGATGCTGAAGCGCCTGGACATCGACCACCTCGAGGGTTGAAGGTTGTACGTTTTCGTTCAGGGTAGGGGCAGTTCCTCAAGGTGTCAAGCTTCAAAGAAACGCGGGCCGTCCGGCGGTTCGCTCCGGACGGCCCGGGAGGCCGGAGCGGATCGGCTAGCGCAGCCGGTCGGGATTGAGGCCCGCGAGCTCGGGCGCGGTGAAGATTCCGTCCTTGCGGATGAGGCGGCCGTCGAACCAGATCTCGCCGCCGCCCCACTCGGGCGTCTGGATGAGGACGAGGTCCCAGTGCAGGGCTGACTTGTTGCCGTTGAAGCAGTCGTCGTAGGCATTGCCCGGCGTGAAGTGGATAGAACCCGCGATCTTCTCGTCGAAGAGGGTCTCCTTCATCGCGCGGGTGATGAAGGGATTGACGCCGATAGCGAACTCGCCCACGTAACGTGCGCCCGCATCGATGTCGAGGACGCGGTTCACGCGCTCGTCGTCGTTGGCCGTGGCCTTGACGATCTTGCCGCCCTTGAACTCGAAGCGGATACGCTCGAAGGTGAAGCCGTCCTTCTCGGCTGGCGCGTTGTACGAAATCACTCCGTCGACGGACTCGCGGACGGGCGCGGTGTAGACCTCGCCGTCGGGGATGTTCATGGTGCCGTCGCACTTGATGGCCGGAAGGCCCTTGATCGAGAAGGAAAGGTCGGTGCCGGGCCCGACGAGGCGGACGCGGTCTGTCTTCTGCATGAGCTCGACGAGGGGATCCATGGCCTTCGACATCTTCGCGTAGTCCATGGTGCAGACGTCGAAGTACCAGTCCTCGAAGGCCTCCTCGCTCATGGCGGCCATCTGGGCAAAGGCGGCGGAAGGATAGCGGAGCACGACCCAGCGGGTGTCCGGGAGGCGGACATCCATGTGGACCTTCTTGTTGACGATGGCGTTGTAGCGCTGGAGGGCGTCGGGCGGCATATCGGCCCAGGCGAACTGGTTCCTGAGCGAGGTGAAGCCGATGTAGCAATCCATGGCCTTCATGCGCTGGACCTCGAAGGAGGCCTGGAGCTCGAGCTGCTCCTCGGTGGCCCGGTTGAAGAGGGCCCGGTCGATGGTCCGGTCGCGGAGGGTCACGAAGGGCAGGCCGCCCGCGTCGTGGATGGCCTCCACGAGGGCCCGCACGAAGGGCGCCTCGACGTTGTTGTCCTGGACGAGGACCTTCTCGCCCTTCTGGACCTTGAGCGAATAGTTGACGAGTATGCCGGCGAGCTTCTTCAGTCTCATGTCTACCATTGCTGTCTCCCCTTTTCCTTCCGCACGGAGATCCGTCATGGCCGGGCGGAAGGCTTCCATGGTAGACCGGAAGGTCCCGCCGGGCCAAGGGCCCTCCTCGACATCGCCGCCGCGCCCGTGCCATGATGCGGCCATGGACAAGGAAGCCCCCGCCGGCAATGGCCAAGGCGGAACACCCGATTCCCTCCCCCCCTTCGCCGAGGGAGCGGAGCTCGAATTTCCCGTGACCTTCGACCTCCGGATCATCTACACCCTGGCCGAGGGCGGAAGCATCCAGGACGACCTCGAGCGCATCTACACGGCGCGTGGCGTGAAGTGCAGCCTCATGCAGGGCATCTCCAAGCCCGGCGCGAAGTATGGGCGCATGGGCTCACGCCTGACCTTCACCTCGAGGGAGCAGATGTACTCGACCTACTCGGACATAGGCAAGCTGCCCTACGTGAAAACGGCCATCTAGCCCGGCGCGGGCGCGCCGGAGCGGAGGCCCGCGCCGCCCCCCCGAGGCGCGGCCGAAGGCCGGTCCGGCGCTGCGGCGCGACCATGTTGGCCGGCAGCGCCTTGCCGCGCCGCCCGCGACTACTGTCCCCAGCCTTCCTTCCCGTCGTGGAAGCCGAGATTGCCCATGCGGGGCAGGCCCCCTCCCTCGACCGCTGCGGAGGCGGGAATGCCGACGCGCCCCACCGAAGTCCCGTCGACCTTGAGCAGCACGGAATCCCAGGCGGGGAGGTTCACGCCCTTCGCGACCTGCGACCGACCGCCGGCAGTGTGCGCCGCTTCGCCCTGCGACGCGGTCCCACCTCGTGGCCCGGCTTCGCCCTGGCCCGCGAGCCAGAGATCGCTCAACTCGTGGAGCCAGGAAGCCGTCCTCGTGAGCGAGGCCGTCACCGTGTAGGCCCCTCCCTCGGTCATCGAGCGCTTGAGGGCGTCGAGGATGCCGAGGCAGAAGACGAAGCCCGGGATGTAGTCGAGGGGGACTCCGTTGAGGTTCTTCGGCTTCTCCCGCGAGCCGTTCCTGATGCTGAGGCCGGTGATGTCCTCGGCAAGGGGAGCCCAGCCCGGCCTCGTCTCCCAGACCGTGTCGCTGAAGCAGAGGAGCTTGCCGTAGATCACGCCGGGGTTGAGGGTACGGATGCCCGCCTCCCCGAGGCCGAAGCGATCGAGGGCGCCCTGCTGGTATGACGATATGACGATGTCCGCTTCCCGCACGAGCTCCTTGGCCCTTGCGAGCCCGGAGGCTACGTTGAAGTCGAGCTGGATCGAGCGCTTGCCCGCCCAGCCATCGAACTCGAGGAAGGACTGCTCCTGCGCGCAAAAGCCGCCGCGGCGGACAAGGAGGACGTCGGCTCCGTACTCGGCGAGGAGGCGGGTGCAGGCGGGCCCCGCGATGATGTGCGTGAGGTCGAGGACCTTTACCCCCGACAGAGGCCCGCGCGCTGGATCGGGAGCCGGGCACTTCCGCGCGCCGGCCACGCCGGCCACGCCGGCCACGCCGGCCACGCCGGCCACGCCGACTTTCGCGACCTTGACGAGGGGCATGGCGACGACCGCCTTGCCGACCGGGCTCTCCTCCCACTCGGCACGGCTCCTCAGCATGCAGCCGCAGGCCCCGTTCGAGAAGGCGAGCTCCTCGAGATCGGCGGCAGTCCTCTTCGCGACCACCGAGCCGAGGAGGCCGCGGTCCGTTTTGGAGCTCTCCATCGAGAAGGAATCGGGATCGCGGGCAATGCCGAGGGCCTTGACCATCTTGGCCTTCTGGCTCGCGTAGTAAACATGGAAGGAGAAGTGGCGGCCATCGGCTGTCCGGTACTTGTAGAAGGAGCCGTTGAAGGCATTGTTCACCCTGAAGCAGGACTCGAAGCGCTGGCGCGAGAAGGCCTCGTCGTAGGAACAGGCCATGTAGAGGCGGATGGCCTGGAGCCCTGCCATGGCAACATCGCAGCGGACTTCCGCTCCCTCGCCCTCCATGCCTCTCAGCCTGCCGATCTCCGAGGCGGCGGCCCTGCAGGACGCGAGGGCTGCCGCAGCCGCGGGAGTCTGGAGGATCTTCTCGTGACGAAAAAGCCGGACTACTCCCCTCAGTCTGATGAAACAGAGGACGGCCCGGTACTTCCTGAAGGGATTGTCCCTGAAGCAGGCGGCGAGGAACTGGCCGAGCCTGCGGGGATTCGCGCTGAAGACGACGGCCGGCCGGTCGGCCCCACCCTCGTCATCGAAGTCTCTCGCCCTGTCGAGGGCCTCGAGACAGAGCTGGCTCTGCCTCGCCTTCTCCTCGAGGACACGTTGCGCGACAATGCGCACGGCGAGAGCCGCCACGAGACAGACGGCGATGACGGCCGCGATGGTCAGCATAATTGTCATGATTGCTCCACTCCCGGACATTCCGGAATGACAGGCTGCGGCACAAGCGTCGCTCATCGCGTGACGCAAGGCGCGTATATGGCATTTTCTTGCCGGTGCTCCGGCCTGTCAAGTCGGGACGGGTGGCGCGGCGAAGGGACGGCCTAGCTCCTTTCGCAGTCCTCGAGGCGGAAGGCCTCGCCGGCCTGGCCCTTCACCTCCACGCGGTCGAGGCGGAGCCCCTTCACGTTGCGCGCCAGGAAACCGGCGCCGGCCATGACGGGCATGTCGTCGGCCATCTCGGGAGCCTCGGGCTTGAGACTGGTCGCGCCGGGAGCGAGCTCGAGGTAGACATCGGAGAGGTGGAGGTCCTCCACGGGAGCCTCGGCGAGGCCCTCGATCCAGGCGGCCGCCACGACTGCGCCGCGCGCAGTGACGCCGGAGAGGCTCACCCTCCTGATATGCGGGGTGCCCTCGTCGACGGGACGCGCGCCTCGGTCGGCCACGAGGGGATTGCCCTGGGCGCCTCCGCAGTGGTAACGGAGATTCACGGCGATGGGGATGCGGACATCCTCCATGATGACATTCGCGATGCGTACGTCCTCGATGGCTCCGCCGCGGCCTCGCCGCGACTTCAGACGGATGCCGCGATCGGTCCCGCGCATCACGCAGTTGGACACGACGACGTTGCTGACGCCGCCCGACATCTCGCTGCCTATCACCACACCGCCGTGGCCGTCCTCCATGACGCAGTTTGCCACGACGATGTCGCGGCAGGCCGCGCGAAGGCCCGGAGCCTCGCCCTCGGTCCCGGACTTGATGGTCACGCAGTCGTCGCCCGCGCTGATGTGACAACCCTCGATGATGACGCCTTGGCAGGAGTCGGGATTGATGCCGTCGGTGTTGGGCGAGTCGGCGGGATTGTCGATGGAGACTCCGCGCACGGTGACGCGGCACGAACGCACCGGGTTGATGGTCCAGCTCGGCGAGTTGACGAGGGAAACGCCTTCGATGAGGATGTCCTCGCAGTCGGTGAAGGAGAGGAGGCGGGGCCTCGGCACGGAGAGGCTGCCCTCGCGGAAGCGGCGCCACCAGTGGGCGCCGCGGCCGTCGATGCGCCCCCGTCCCGTGATCGCGATGCGCGACACCTTCTCGCCCGAGACGAGCGATGCGTGGACCGGCTTCGAGACCCCTTCCCAGCGCGCCTCGACCACGGGAAAGTCGGCTGGATCCTCGCTCGCGAGGAGGACTGCCCCGGATTCGAGCCTGAGCTCCACGCCCGAGCGGAGGAAGAGGGAGCCCGAGAGATAGATGCCGGGCTCGAGGATGACGAGGCCGCCGCCCGCGGCGCGGCCGGCAGGAGCGCAGCAGGATACGGCCCCGGCTTCGTCGATGGCCGCCTGTATCGCGGCGCCGTCGCGGGCGATGCCGTCCCCCCGGGCGCCGAAGTCGCGGACGAAGAGTCCTGCGCTCATGGGAGTTCCTCCATCTCGAGGGCAGCCAGGATGAAGGGCCCGAGGCCCTTGTAGTCGTCGCGCACGACGGGCTCGGAAAGATAATAGCGGCAGGAGCCGTCCCGGTAGGGTTTTCCGCCGAGGCCAGCCACCTGGCAAATGCCGCCAAGGGAGAGGAGTCCGTCCTCGCACGGGGCCACGAAACGCTCCTGGATCGAGACCCAGGCCTTGCGCGCCGCTTCGAGGAAGCGGGGTTCGAGGACGCCGAGCGTTACGCCCTTGGCGAAGGCGTAGACGAACATGCAGGAGGCGGAGCATTCGAGGTAGTTGCCCTCGTCGCCAGGGAGGTCCATGACCTGCCAGGCAAGGCCCGAGTCCGTGTCGACGTTGTGCGACACCGATTCGGCAAGGCGGCGGAGCATGCCGGCCAAGGCCGCTTCGAGGGCCGCCGCGTCCGTGCCACCGCCGGCCCTACGGGCGCAGGCATCGCGCGCAAGGCCGATGCAGTCGACGAGGGCCATGGCGAACCAGCCCATGGCCCTGCCCCAGGCATGGGGTGAGCGGCCGGTCTCCGGATCCGCCCAGGCCTGGAGGCGGGCCTCGTCCCAGGCGTGCCTGAGGAGGCCGGTAGAGTGGTCGAGGCAGTGCGTCTCGGCGAGCTCGAACTGGCGGAGGACATCGGCGAGCCCGCCGAAGGGGGCCTCGGCAGCTTCGCCGGCCAAGGCCGCGCCCGACTGGTCGCCAGCGGCGGCCTCGCCCTCGAGACAGAGGCGAAGGTAGAAGGGCGCGGCCATGTAGAGGCCGTCGAGCCACATCTGGTTCGGGTAGATGCCTTTGTGCCAGAAGCCGCCCGAGGGCGTGCGGGGCTGGCTCCGGAGCTGGCCGGCGAGCGTCGCAATCGCTTTCGCATACCGCGGATCGCCCGTACCGTCACGCAGGTCGAAGAGGAGCTTGCCGGGGTTGATCTGGTCGAGGTTGTATTCGTCGCGGCGATAGCCTTCGATCGAGCCGTCGGCCGAAACGAGCCGCTCCACGACACGCCGCGTGAAGTCGACGAGGTCGGGCTTCGCCTTCCTCCTGCCGGCTTCCCCGATGCCGAGGAGGACGAGGCCGTCCTCGTAGCGCCAGCGGTAGCCATCCACCGGTCGCCGCGACGTCACGGAAGCGGCCGCGGCCAGCGAGAGGGGCAGGTCGTTGAATGAGGGACCGGAGATGGGCATCCGCCCTCCCTGCTCTTGATCCAGGGCCATGAGGCAACCTCGCTCGATCGGGCCTCATGGGCCCGCAATGCCCCCGGGCGCAGCGCACGCGGCTGCTGCCGGAAGAACGGCTTCCGCCGCGACGGCGGCCGCCGGTCATCGGGCTGCCCGGGGTTCCGGTCCCGGGCTCGAGGGCCGACGGCCCGCCCGGGATCGGATCATCACCAATTATTACTTTATGAAGCCGGCTTCCATGACCTGGGCCTTGGCGGCCTTCTCGAAGTCCTTCGCGCCGAGCCTGTCGAGCCCGTCGAGGTACTGCTTCCAGGTCTCGGGAGTGAGCGGCTGGAGCCCCAGGATGAACTTCACCTGGTTCTCGGTGTAGAAGCGCCAGAAGTCCGCGGCGTTGGCCGGCGGGTTGATGACGAGGGCGCCCGTGGACTCGCTCCAGGGATTCTTCTTGAAGGCTTCCCAGTAGGCGAGGGGATCGATCGTCCGGCCCTTGACCGTCTTGTAGGTGACGTAGCGCACCTTGAGCTCCGCGGGGTCGTTCCTGTAGACGTAGTTCTTGAGCTGGAGGAGGGGAGCCTGTGGCTTGGCGGTGTAGGCCTTGGCGGGATCGATGCCCGCGACGGTCACGAGGCCTTCGGCGTCGAGGTCGAAGTTCACGCCCTTCTCGCCGAAGCCGAGGAGGTAGTAGCCCTCGTCGGTGGCCATCCACTCGAGCAGCTTTGCGATGGCCGGACCGCGGCCTTCCTTGATGGCCTTGGCGGAAACGGCGATGATGCGGGTTCCGCGCATGAAGGGGCCTTCGGAGGAGAGACCCTTGGGGCCTTTGGGCGGGGCGACGGCGATCCACTCGCCATCGGGGAAGTTCGTGTCGAAGTCCTTGTAGTTGGCCTGCATGGCGAGGGCGGCGTAGCCTTCGGTCATCATGCCGTAGCGTCCCTGCTTCCAGCGCGCGCGGAAGTCGTCCTTCTTGAGCGTGGCCCAGTCGGGATCGATGACCTTGGCGTCGGCCATCTTCTTGAGGAAGAGCATGGCCTCGTAATATCCGGGCTGGCGGACCTTGAGACCGAAGTTCTTCGCGCTCGAGATGTCCCAGGTCGAATCCGCGCCGAAGGCGCCGAGGATGGCGTCAAAGCGCGAACCGAGGCCCTGCTGCGCCATGGAGAGAGGCTCGATGTAGCCGCAGAAGCCGTAGGTGTCGTTCTTGCCGTTGCCGTCGGGATCACGCTCGGTGAAGGCCTTGGCCACGTTGAAGAAGTCGTCGATGGTGACGGGCACCTTGAGACCGAGCTTGTCGAGCCAGTCCTTGCGGATCACGAAGCCGTCGGTGCCGGGGAGGGCGCCGGGTTCGGCGAAGCCGTACATCTTGCCGTTGATGGTGACGAGCTTGTTGCGCACGGCGTCCGAATAGCGGTCCTTCGTGCGGGTGGGCATCTGCTTGAGGAGGGAGTCCACCGGTGCGAGGAGGCCGGCCTTGGCCAGCTTGTACCAGGTGTCGCGGTTGACCTGGAAGAGGTCGGGCAGGTTGTTGGCCGCGGCCGTCGTGTTGATCTTCGTGTCCTGGTCGGAGGACGTCGAGGGGAGCTGGACGAGCTGGAGATCGACCCCGAGCTTGTCCCTGATGATCTGGTAGGCCTTCCAGTCCGCGGGCGGCTGGCCCGCCTCGCTGGCAGCGGCTCCGTACCAGAAGGTGACCGTCACCGGCTTCGCCTGGGCGAAGGCCGGGAGTGCGGCTCCGATCGCGACGAGCGCGACAAGGAGCGCGACGATGCTCTTTCTTGCCATCATTAAGCCTCCTGAACTAGCGGAATGCATGCGGGCCGGCCTTCCGGCCCTTATCCCTTTATGCCACCCACGAGGGTTCCCTTCGTGAAGTGCTTCTGGATCCACGGGTAGACGATGACCATGGGCAGGGTCGTGAGGACCACGCTCGCGGCCTTGAGCGACTGGATGGGTGCGGCGCTCATCGCGTTGGTGTCCACGTACTCGTTGACGTTGGCCGCGAGGAGGATGTTCCTGAGGAGGACGGGCAGGGGCTGGAGCTTCGTGTCGTTGAGATAGAGGAGGGGCGCGAAGAACTCGTTCCAGTGCGAGACCCCGTAGAAGAGGCCGACCGTCAGGATGATGGGCTTGGAGAGGGGAAGGATGATGCGCCTGAGGATATAGAACTCGCCGGCGCCATCGATCCTCGCCGCCTCCTTGAAATCCTCCGGGATGCCCTCGAAGAAGCCGCGCATGACGAAGCAGTTGTAGACGCTCACCGCGCCGGGCAGGATGACTGCCCAGTAGGTGTCGATAAGGTTGAGCTTCGTGACGACGAGGTAGGTGGGGATGAGGCCCGGATTGAAGAGGAAGGGGATGAGGACGAGGATGTTGAGGAACTTCCGTCCCGGCAGGCCCTTGATCGAGAGGACGTAAGCGAGGGGGATGGTGAGGAGGAGGTTGATCGTCGTCCCGAGGACCAGGATGATCATGCTGTTCGCGAGCGAGGACAGGAAAGCCGGGTGCGTCAGGAGCTGCTGGTAGGCGGCCACGCTCCAGTCGGAGAAGGGGATGAGGAGGCCGCCGAGGATCTGCCTGCCGGACTTGATCGGCGTGAAGGACATCGTGATCACCCTGAGGAGGGGGATGCACACGATGAGGAGAGTGAGGAGGAGGAGGGCGTTGACGAAGACCTGGTAGACGATCTCTTCGGTAGACTTGATCTTGCGCATGTCCGGCTCCTAGTAGAGGCTCGAGCCCGAGAATTTCTTCGCGAGCCGGTTGAAGACCAGGACCATGAGGAGTCCGATCACGCCCTTGAAGAGGCCGACGGCGGTGGCCAGGCTGAACCTGAAGTCGAGGATGCCCTGCCGGTAGACCCAGGTATCGAGGATGTCGCCCACGCTCATGACGGGCATCGAGTAGAGCATGAAAAGCTGGTGGAAGCCCGCGTCGAGGACGGTGCCGAGGCGGAGCAGGGTGACGACCACGATGACGTCGGCTATGCCGGGAAGGGAGATGTACTTGATGCGCTGCAGTCGCGTCGCGCCCTCGACCTCGGCTGCTTCGTACAACGCGGGGTCTATGCCCGCGAGGGCGGCGAGGAAGATGATGGCGCTCCAGCCCGTCTCCTTCCATGCGTCCGAGAGGACGACAATGACGGGGAACCAGTTGGGCGAGCCGAGGAAGCTCTTTGTCTCGCCTCCCGCGGCCTTGATGATCATGTTGACCCAGCCGTCGCCCTCGGAGAGCAGCGCGAGGAGGACGCCGTACATGATGACCCACGAAAGGAAGTGGGGCAGGTAGGTCATGGTCTGGACCACGCCCTTGAAGGCCTTGGCTGCGGTCTCGGAGAGGGCCAGGGCAAGGATGACGGCCAATGGCAGGCCGATGAAGAGCTTGGCCAGGCTGTAACCGATCGTGTTCCGCATGAGCTCCCAGAAGTAGATGGAGTTGAAAAACTCCAGGAAGTTCTTGAAGCCTACCCAGGGCGAGTGCCATACGCCATCGAGGGGACTGAAGTCCTTGAAGGCGATCTGGGCATTCACCAGGGGCATGTAGCGGAAGACGAGGAAATAGATCACCGGGGCCAGGACCATGAGGTACAGGGTCCAATAGCGTTTCAGGTTCAGCGTCTTGCGCTTGACCTTCATGGTTCCTGCGGGCTGGGCTACCGTCGAAGACATCGGGAAGACCCTCAATTAGCCGGAATAGGCGACACTTCATGCCGCGATTGAAGTGTAGTCCATCGCGGAAAAACATTAGCGACGTTTTTTTGGATTATTCCGACCTGCCCTGACGTCTCGATCTGAAGGCCAAAGGGCTTTCTCCGGCAAATTTCCTGAAAACCCGGCTGAAGTAGGCTTGGTCGGAAAAACCGACTGCCGCAGAAATCGCGGCCAGGGAATCGTCCCCCGACTCAAGGAGGAGCTGGGCGTGTCGCACGCGACAGCGTCCGAGGAATTCCCAGGGCGAAAGGCCGAGTTCCTGCCTGAAGACCCGGCCGAGGTAATCCTCGTTCGCGCCCATCGCGCCGGCCAGGTCGGCCCTGGTGATGGACTCGATATGATGCCTGAGCAGCCAGAGCTCGGCCCTGCGGACAAGGCTTCGGGTGTGGGCCGGAAGGCCGGTGCCGCGCAGGGACAGGTCCTCGAGGAGGTTCGCCAGGTCGGCCTCGGGCAGCATGCCCTTCGGGATGAGGAGGGCGTCGGGGATCTCGACGAGGGCGTCCCAGTCCCCGGCCGGGCTACCCGGCCCTTCCATGTCGGGCAGGATCACGGCGAGAGGAATGCAGCCTCCCGTTTTTTCGGGGAAACGGATTTCGCCGAGGCCTGTCCAGGCAAGGGCCGACTCCGGATCGGCGAGGATGAGGGAGGGCCTTGCGAGGGCAGCGGCCCGGGAAGCATCCGGTGCGGACGCGAAGTTCCTCCGTCTCCGGGCGGGAAGAAGGGACTCGGCCAGGGAGACAAGGTATTCGCGAGCTGCGTCGTCAGTCCCGAAGAGGAAGACGGGGCCCTTGCGCCCCCCAGAGAAGGCTTGTTCGAGAAGTCCAAGGAAATCGCTGTCCTGGCTTCCCTCTCCAGCCGGTACTCCGGTTCCCACGGCGAAGGCGGCGAAGGGCAGCTTCGAGGCGGCATTGTCGGCTCGAAGGAGGCGGTAGAAGGCCCAGTCGCGGGGACCTGCCTCGTCGAGGTCGGCGAGGAGGACAGGCATGGAACCATCCTCTCTTCCCCTGCACTCTTCCGGCGAGGAAACCGCGTGCCAGGAGGACGCCATCGCAAAGGCCAGAGACGAGGCGAGGGCGGCGAATGATTCAGGGGCCTCGCCCCGAGGACAGAGGGCGAGAATCCCGGGCGCAGGAGCCGTTTGGGCCGGTCCCGAGACCGACGGCCCCGAGAGGGTCGGGAGGGGAAAGCTGATTCGATAGGCGACGATGCCTTCGTTGCCGGCGTACTCGCCGCCGGCCTCGGCGATGGCCTCCTCGATCGTCGCCCCATGGAGGGCGAGAATACGCCGCGCAACCGACAGGCCGAGGCCGAGGTCGCCGGGGCCGCTCACTGCGGCTGCGCCTTCATGGCCGGCCTCGACATCCGGAGCGGTCGACCCTGCCGCCCTCCCCTCGCCCTCGCGCCTGAATTCCACGATAACACGGGGCAGTTCGAGCCGCGCGGTGAGGATGAAGCTCGCTCCATGGGCGCCTTCGGCCAGGAAGGCGATGACAGATCGAAGGACCTGCTCCAGCCTTCGCGGGTCTGCCCTGAGGAGGGGAAGACGGGCAGGAAGCTCAAGGGAAAAACCGATGGCGTCCCCGCCTGACGAGGCGAAGCCGGCGCTGGCCCTGAGGAGGGGGAGGAGGTCGACGGCGGAGAAGGAGAGGTCGAGCTCGCCGATGTCCGCGCGGGAGAGGTCGAGGAGTTCCTCGATGAGGTCGAGCTGGCGGCCTGCCTCGCGGCGTATGGAGGCGAGGGCCGGGACGGAGGATTGTGCCTGGCCTGGCGGCCCTTCCCCCTCGGCCCCGTCGGCGACGGTGATGATACGTTCGAGAGGCTCGCAGAGCTCCCGTGTAACGTTGGCGAGGAGGCGGCTCTTGATGAGGTCGGCGGCCTCGGCCCTGCGTCGCGCCGCCTCGGCCTCGCCGAAGAGCGAGGCTCCGTGGAGGGCGCTCGAGACATAGCCGCGAAGGTCTTCGTAGATGGCGCCTTCCTGCGGACCTATCTCGAGGACGAGGCGCCCCAGGGCCTCGCCGCGGAAAAAGAGGGGCTCCACGACGAGGGCCGAGCTGCGGCCTGACGGGAGGAGCTCGGGCGGCAGGATGAGGGCCGGATCGAAGGGAATACCGTCGCCGGCGTAGCGCCGCCCGTCGCAGCTGGAGGCCACGAGGCGGGCAGGAGAGCCTTCTTCCTCGAGGGCCAGCCAGAAGGAAGGTATGCCAAGGCGGGGCAGCTGCTCGGCGAGGACCTCGCCGATGCGCGCGACCTCGTGGCTCGAGAGGAGGGCGGCGCCGAGACGCCGAAGCGTCTCGGCTCGCTGGTCGGCCTGCCAGTGGCTGTAGGTCTCGGCTCTCCGGCTCGCCTCCGAAGCGAGAACGCGCGCGCGGTCGATGGCCTCATCCATGCCTGGACCGACGTAACGGCGCAGCACCGAGAGGCAGGCCTGCCAGCCCGCGGGGTCGAGTTCGTCGGGGGAGGTGCGGTCAAGGGCCAGCTCGAGGGCTGGCAGGAAGACTCCGCCGCTGGCCGAACCGATGGATTCGCGGGCCAGGGCCGAGAGGAGGTCCTCGAGCCAGGGCGAGGCTGACTGCGAACGAGCTCCGAGGAGACCTGCGAGGGTCGAGACGAGGGCCTTCCGGCCCGGGCCGGCCGAGGGGATGCCCGCGTTGTGCGACACATCGCGCGGCCCCGGAGGCTCGAGGACGGCTGTCGGGCAGCCGCAGGAGCGGCGCAGCCGGAGCTCGGCGGGGAGGAGGGTCTCCGCCGGGACGGTCTCGCCCGCAATGCGCCTCAAGAGGATGTCGGCGGCCACCCTGCCCTCGCGATGGAAGTCCACAGCCACCGTGGAGAGGGCCGGCGCCGCAATGGCGCTCTCGAGGGAATCGTTGAAACCGGTGATGGCGAGGTCCTCGGGCACGCGCCAGCCGCGGCCGAGGAATTCCTTCATGGCCCAGAAGGCGAGGAGGTCGCTCGCCGCGACGAGGGCCTGGAAGTCCCTGCCCGGCACGAGGCCGCGGCCGTCGAGGAGGGAGATCGCGGCCTCGGAGCCCGCATCCCAGGGCAGGGGCTCGGTGACAAGCTCCTCCCTGAGCGGAAGGCCGCGGCCCTCGAGGGCGTCGCGATAGGCGCCATAGCGCTGCTCGGCCGAGACATGGTTGGCCGGCCCCCGGGCGAAGGCGATGCGGCTGAGGCCATGGACATCGATGAGGTGCTCGACGAGGGCCTTCATGCCGCGGTAGGCATCGAAAGCCACGAGGGGCCGCCCCGCGACAGGCTGGGACACCGTGACCACGGGGAAGGCCACCGGGCTTGCGTCCCGAGAGAGGCCCTCCACGAAGGCGGCGACCTCGCCGCTTGCCGCAGCTCCCGAGAGGCTCGTCGTCCAGCTCACGACGCCCGAGACGTTGCGGGGGCTCGCAAGGGCATAAAGGCGGTTGCGCTCGGCCTCGAAGTCCTCGCGGGCGCCGAGCCGCCCGCCCGGCAGGCAGATGACGTTCGCCCCCCGCCCGAGAGCCTCGTCCACCACGCCCTTCCAGAGGCCGCGGCTCGCGCCTGTGTGGATGGAAGCGCAAACGAGGGCTATGGCGGGGCCGGGAGTTGCTGGGTCGTTGCGCGAGGGAGGGATCATGGCCAGCGATTGTAGCATGAAAGCCAGGGCTGCGCGGACGCTGCCAGCTGCCCGCGGCGCGGCAGCGGGCCGCGTCGCCGCGCCGTACCGCACTGGGTTCAACCGGAATCCGCGGAAAGCCACTAATGGAAGGAAGGCCGGGACGAGGATCCGATTTTGCCGCCGCGGTGGCCTGCGGTTCATCTTGTCCCGCTCCCGTGGCAGGCCCTATCATGGGAACTGTCCCGGCCCGCGCCGGGGAAAGGTAGCCAACGTGGCAGACGCCAAGGGCGTGCAGAGCCTCTCGAGGGCTCTCGACATCATAGAGCTCCTCCATCACGAGCCCTCGGGCCTCGGCGTGACCGAGATCGCTTCGCGCCTCGACCTCACCAAGAGCACGGTCCACCGCATCCTGAGCTACCTCGCCGAGCGGGGCTTCATCGAGCGGGCGGGCGACGTCCAGGCATACCGCCTCGGCCTCAAGTTCGTCGAGATAGCGAGCGGCAGGCTCAACCAGCTCGAGCTCAAGACCGAGGCCGCGCCCCACCTGCGCCGCCTTGTCGAGCGCCTCGGCCAGCCGGCCCACCTCGCCATCCTCTCGGGAACCGACGTCGTCTACATCGACAAGGTCGAAAGCCTCCGGAGCATCCGCATGTACTCGCAGATCGGGAAGCGCATCCCCGCCTACTGCTCGGCCCTCGGCAAGTCCCTCCTCGTCGACCTCGAGCCCCCGGAACTCGAGAGGCTGGCCGCGGGCATCGAGTACCGGAGCCTCGCGAGGGGCACGCGCCTCGGCGCCGCGAGCTTCGTGGAAGCCGTGCGCCTCGCGCGCGAGCGGGGCTGGAGCCTCGACGACGAGGAGAACGAGGACGGTATCCGCTGCGTCGGCGCTCCCGTCCGCGACTACACGGGCCGCGTGATAGCGGCCATCTCGGTCTCCGGCGACAGGAAGGTCATCGCCCCCGAACGCGATGACGAGACGGCCCTCCTCGTGATGGAGACGGCGGCGGCCATCTCGGCCCGTATGGGTTATACGACACCGGCAAGGCCCGCGCCGGGCGCAGCGCCGGCATCCTCCCCGCTCCACGAGCCGGCTCCCTCGGCGGGACCGGCCGCGTCCCCCTCGGTCAGGTCCCGAAAATGACCCTTTCCAAGAAAACGAATATGTGATATGCTGTTCCACAATGTGGAACAAGGAGGCAAGCCATGGAATCCAGTGAAATACTTGGCCGGCTCCACGCAGGCGGACTCGTGGCGGTGGTCAGGGCGGAAAACCCGGACCAGGCGGCACGGACGGTCGAAGCCTGCCTCGAGGGCGGAGCGTCATCGATAGAGATAACTTTCACGGTTCCGAGGGCCCACGAGGTCCTCGGCGACCTCCGCAAGCGTTTCAGCGACGGGGACATCCTCCTCGGCGCGGGGACAGTCCTCGATCCCGAGACGGCGCGCGTCGCCATCCTCGAGGGCGCGAGCTATGTCGTCTCGCCCTGCCTCAACGAGGAGACGATCCGCCTCTGCAACCGCTACCGCGTGCCCTGCCTCCCCGGCGCCATGACGATCCGCGAGGTGGTCATGTGCCTCGAGGCCGGTGCCGAGGTCGTGAAGCTCTTCCCCGGCGAGCTCTTCGGGCCCGCCTTCATCACCGCGATCAAGGGCCCCCTCCCCCAGGCGAAGATCATGCCCACGGGCGGCGTCAGCCTCGAGAACGCCGCCGAGTGGATCAAGGCGGGCGCCTTCGCCCTCGGCGTGGGCGGCAAGCTCACGGCAGGCGCCAAGACGGGCGACTACGCGGCGGTCACCGCGGCGGCGAGGAGCTTCGTCGACGCGATAGCGGCGGCCCGGGGCAACGTCACGCCCGCGACGCGCGGAAAGGGCGCCTGAGATGGCCCAGGTCCTGACCTTCGGGGAGCTCATGCTCCGCCTCTCGCCCCCCGGCCACGAGCGCATCCTCCAGACCCCCCGCTTCGACGCCTGCTTCGGCGGCGGCGAGGCCAACGTCGCGGTGGGCCTCGCCCGCCTCGGCGTCCCGGCCGCCTTCGCGACCCGCCTCCCGGCCAATCCCCTGGGCGACGCCGCGATGGGCGAACTCGCCCGCCAGGGAGTGGACACTCGCTTCGTGGCCCGCGGCGGGAGCCGCATCGGCATCTACTACTGCGAGAAGGGCGCCTCGCAGCGAGCCTCCAAGGTCGTCTACGACCGCGCGGGGTCGGCCATCGCGGAAGCGGGCCCGGGCGACTTCGACTGGGACAGGGCGCTTGCGGGCGTCTCGTGGTTCCACTTCACCGGCATCACGCCCGCCCTCTCCGACTCCTGCGCCGCCCTCTGCCTCGAGGCCGCGAAGGCCGCGAAGCGGCTCGGCGCCACCGTGAGCTGCGACCTCAACTACCGCAAGAACCTCTGGAGCCCGGCCAAGGCCGGCGAGGTCATGCGCGGCCTCATGCCCTGCGTGGACCTCCTCATCGGCAACGAGGAGGACGCGGAGAAGGTCTTCGGCATCAGGGCCGAGGGCTCCGACGTCTCGGGCGGCCAGCTCTCGCAGGCGGGCTACGCCCGCGTGGCCGAGCGCCTCGTCGCGGAGTTCGGCCTCAAGGCCGTGGCCATCACCCTCAGGAAGAGCCGCTCGGCCTCGGACAACGGCTGGGCCGGCATGCTCTACGAGGGCGGCGCGGCGCACTTCTCGCGCGAGTACGAGCTCCACATCGTGGACCGCGTGGGCGGCGGCGATTCCTTCGCGGCGGGCCTCATCGCCTCGAGGCTCTGGGGCAAGGGGCCCGACGAGGCGATAGCCTTCGCCGTGGCCGCCTCCGCGATCAAGCATTCCATCGAGGGCGACTTCAACCTCGCCACCAAGGAAGAGATAGAAGCCCTCGCCAAGGGCGACGGCTCGGGCCGGGTGCAAAGGTGAGAAGCCGGATCACGGAAACCAGCGCGGCCCGGCACGATGGCCGGGTACAGAGACAGGAGCGAACAGATGGATACCAGGTATTCCACGGGTCCCGGTGACTTCAAGCGTTATGCGACGGCGGACATCCGCCGCGAGTTCCTCATCCAGGGCGCCTTCTCCCCCGGGGAGCTCCGCCTCACCTACAGCCATGTCGACCGGATGATCTCGGGCGGCGCCATGCCCGCGGGCAAGCCCATGGTCCTCGAGGGCGGCAAGGAGCTCTCCTCGGCCTTCTTCCTCGAACGACGCGAGCTCGGGACCATCAACATCGGCGGCCCCGGCCTCGTCCGGGCCGACGGCAGGGAGTACAGGCTCGGCCTCCGCGACGGCCTCTACCTCGGCCGCGGCACGAAGGACGTCTCCTTCGAGTCCCTCGACCCGGCGAACCCCGCCAAGTTCTGGATCTGCTCGAGCCCCGCCCACGCGAGCCTCCCCGCTGCCCTCGTGCCCGAAGCGGAGGCCATGGCCACCCGCCTCGGCTCGAAGGAAGAGTGCAACGAGCGGACCATCCGCAAGTACTTCCACCCCGAGGGCGTCCCGACCTGCCAGCTCGTCATGGGCCTCACGACCCTCGAGCCCGGCTCGGTCTGGAACACCATGCCCTGCCATACCCACGAGCGCCGCATGGAGGTCTACCTCTACTTCGCCCTGCCGCCCGACGCCCTCGTCTTCCACTACATGGGCAGGCCCGACGAGACCCGCCACATCATCGTGCGGAACGAGGAAGCGGTGATCTCTCCCTCCTGGTCCATCCATTCCGGCTGCGCCACGAGGGCCTATTCCTTCATCTGGGGCATGGCCGGCGAGAACCAGACCTTCTCCGACATGGACGGCGTGGCCGCCCCCCTCATGAAATGAGCCGCGCGCCGCGATGCCCGGCACACGGCTTCGGGGCCGGGTACCGGCCCGGGCGGGGCGGCGCGCGCGGCAGTCCCCTAAAAAGGGGACAAAGGAGCCAACTACAATGAACTTTGACGCGTTTTCCCTCAAGGGCAAGGTTGCCATAGTCACGGGATCCTCCACCGGCCTCGGCCAGGGCATGGCCCTCGGCCTCGCGCAGGCGGGGGCGGACATCGTGGGCGTGGACTACGTGCCCCAGCCCGAGACCGAGGCCATGATCAAGGAGGCGGGAGCCCGCTACCTCGGCCTCGTCGAGGACCTCATGACCATCGAGCCCTGCAAGCGCATCGTGGACAAGGCCGTCGAGGCCTTCGGCCACGTCGACATCCTCGTGAACAACGCGGGCATCATCCGCCGCTGCGACGCCCTCGACTTCACCGAGAAGGACTGGGACGACGTCATGGACCTCAACGTGAAGACGGTCTTCTTCCTCTCCCAGGCGGCCGCGCGCCAGTTCGTGAAGCAGGGCAAGGGCGGCAAGATCATCAACATCGCCTCCATGCTCTCCTTCCAGGGCGGCATCCGCATCGCCTCCTACGCAGCGGCCAAGTCCGGCGTCGCGGGCATCACCCGCCTCATGGCCTGCGAGTGGGCCAGGCACGGCATCAACATCAACGCCATAGCCCCCGGCTACATGGCCACGAACAACACCGCCCCCCTGCGCGCCGACGCCGAGCGCTCCGAGGACATCCTCAAGCGCATCCCCGTCGGCCGCTGGGGCACGCCCAAGGACGTCGCGGGACCCGCGGTCTTCCTCGCGAGCCCGGCCTCCGACTACATGAACGGCTTCGTCATGGCCGTCGACGGCGGATGGCTCGCGCGATGAAGGCCCTGCGAGAGCTGCCGCGCGAACGCGAACGCGGCCCGGAGCGGATCATCCAGTTCGGCGAGGGCAACTTCCTCAGGGCCTTCGTGGGCTGGATGGTCGACAAGGCCAACGCCGCGGGCGTCTATGACGGCTCCATCGTCGCGGTCCAGCCCATAGGCCAGGGCATGGCGAAGGAACTCATGGCCCAGGATTGCCGCTACACCGTCATCCTCCGCGGCATCATGGACGGAAAGGAAGTCAACGACGCCTCGGTCGTGGGCTCGATGAGCCGCTGCCTCTCGCCCTACGCCGATTTCGAGGCCTTCCTCGCCCTCGCAGACCAGCCCGGGATGCGCTTCGTCGTCTCGAACACGACGGAAGCGGGCATCGCGTACTCCGCGGCCGACCGCCCGACCGACAGGCCCCCGGCCTCCTATCCCGCCAAGCTCGCCCTCCTCCTCCACCGGCGATGGGAGCGCTTCGGCGCGGAGAAGGGCAAGGGCCTAGTAGTGATCCCCTGCGAGCTCATCGACCGCAACGGCGACGAGCTCGGGAAGATCGTCCGCCGCCTCGCGAGGGAGTGGGGCTGGGAAGCCTCCTTCCTCGCCTGGCTCGACGCCGAGTGCGCCTTCCTCAACAGCCTCGTGGACCGCATCGTCCCCGGCTACCCCCGCGCCGAGGCCGAGGCCCTCTGGCAAAGGCTCGGCTGGCGCGACGACCTCCTCGACACGGCCGAGCCCTTCCTTCTCTGGGTCATCGAGGGCGACCCCGCCTACGCGGAGGAGCTGCCCCTCCACAAGGCCGGCCTCGGCGTGGTCTGGACCCGCGACATGACGCCCTACCGCACCCGCAAGGTGCGTATCCTGAACGGCGCCCACACCTCCACCGCCCTCGCGGCCTGGCTTGCGGGCATCGACACGGTGGGCGACTGCGTGAAGGATCCCGTCGTCGGCGCCTACCTCAGGAAGGCCGTCTTCGACGAGATCATCCCCACCATCGACATGCCCCGGCCCGAGCTCGAGGCCTACGCCTCGGCCGTCCTCGAGCGCTTCGCCAATCCCTACATCAGGCACGAGCTCATCTCGATCTCGCTCAACTCGGTATCGAAATTCAAGGCGAGGGTCCTCCCCTCCCTCATGACCGCCTGGCGCAAGGCCCCGGGATCCGCACCCATCCTCGTCTTCTCCCTCGCGGCCCTCGCGGCCTTCTACCGCGGCTCGAACATCGAGGGCAACGCCCTCCTCTGCGCGCGGCCCGCGCCAAGCGCCGGCGGAGCCGGCGGCGGCGCGGCCCCAGGCGCCGCAGCCACCGCCTCAAGCGCCGCAGCCACCGCCTCAGGCGCCGCGGCTTCCGGCCAGACAGCGACCTACCAGGCCAAGGACGACCTTCCCGTCCTCGAGCGCTTCCTCGCGATCTGGCGGGCCGCCGAAGCCGGCGCGGGTATCGCACCCGCGGCTCCCGTAGCGCCAGCCGCCGCCCCTGCGGTTGCCGCCGCAGTGGCCCGCGACCTTGTCCGCGAGACCGCCTTCTGGGGCGAGGACCTCTCCCCACTCGCCGGCCTCGAGGCCGCGGTGGCCACGAGCCTCGCCTCAATCCTCTCGCGCGGAAGCCTTGAAACGATGCGCGATCTCGTTTCGGATCGCGGCCCGGCAGGCGACGCCGGCGACCTCGGCGCCTGGACGGGCGGCCGCAAGGGCGGCGCCTGATGGCCGCGCCGGTCCGCCTCCTCAGGATCGACCCTCGCGACAACGTGGCGGTCGCCCTCTCGGCCCTCGCCGCAGGCAGTGATTTCGCGGTCTGCGACGCCGTAAGCGAGGCCGGAGCAACCTGTCTCGACAGCGGCAGGGCCCGCGAGGCCGTGCCCGCCGGCCACAAGCTCGCGTTGGCCGATATCCCGGCGGGCGGCGCCATCGTCAAGTACGGCAGGACCATCGGGCTCGCCAAGGCAGCCATAGCGGCGGGCTCCTGGGTCCACAGCCACAACCTGGCCTCGGGACTCCATGGCCACCGGGACTTCGCCGCGCTCGCGGAGAACCTGGGCAGACGGCCCTGGGTCGCTCCTGCATTGCCCGAGACCGCGCCCCGGAGCTTCATGGGCTACCGCCGCTCCGACGGCCAGGCGGGCATCCGCAATGAAATCTGGATCCTGCCCACCGTCGGCTGCATCGCGTCGGCGGCCCTGCGCGTGGCGGAGAAAGCGCGGGCAATCTGGCCCGAGACCTGGGCCTTCTCCCATCCCTACGGTTGCTCCCAGCTCGGCGGCGACCTCGAGGCCACCCAACGCATCCTCGCGGGTCTCGCCCGCAACCCCAACGCTGGCGGCGTCCTCTTCCTCTCCCTCGGCTGCGAGAACAACACCCTCGAATCCTTCCGCAAGGTCCTCGGGCCCGTGGACGAAGGGCGCGTGCGCTTCCTCGTCCTCCAGGACGAGGGCGACGACATCGAGGCCGCGTTGCGCGAAATCGAAGCGCTCTCTGCCGCACTCGGCAAGGACAAGCGCGAGGAGCTGCCGCTCTCGGAGCTCCGCATCGGCCTCAAGTGCGGGGGCTCTGACGGGTTCTCGGGCATCACGGCCAACCCCCTCGTGGGAAGGGTCTCCGACCTCTTCGTGGCGGCGGGCGGCTCGGCCCTCCTCACCGAGGTTCCCGAGATGTTCGGCGCCGAGGAGGAACTCCTCGGCCGGGCAGCCTCGAAGGAAATTTTCGCCGAGGCCGTGGCCATGGTCGACCGCTTCAAGGACTACTACGTGAGCCATGGCCAGGAGATCTACGAGAACCCCTCGCCTGGCAACCGCGATGGAGGCATCACGACCCTTGAGGAGAAATCCTCGGGCTGCGTCCGCAAGGGAGGCTCGTCGCCCGTCGTGGAGGTCTTGTCCTACGGTGGCCGCGCGGCGCGCCGGGGCCTCGGCATCCTCGAGGGGCCGGGCAACGACCAGGTCTCCTCGACCGCCCTTGCCGCTGCGGGAGTCCAGCTCATCCTCTTCACGACGGGCAGGGGTACGCCCTATGGCGCTCCCGTACCGACCTTGAAGATCTCCACGAACAGCGCCCTGGCTGCCCGAAAGCCAGGCTGGATCGACTTCGACGCCGGACGCATGGCTACGGGGTCAGACCCCGACGGCCCGGCCGCACTCGCCCAGGAGCTCTTCGAGCTCGTGGTCAAGACGGCCTCGGGAGGCAGGGCCCGAAACGAAGGGAACGGGTATCGAGACATCTCGATCTTCAAGGACGGAGTGACGCTTTAGGAGCGGAAAGCGTTTTCAGACATTACAGGAGATGAAACGCGGGCAAGACCGAGGCGGTCTTGCCCTTTTTATTCTCAAAACTTGAAAATCGTCCAAATACCGCTATTCTTTCAACTTGCGTACAAAAATCTTTGGCGCGCAAGGATTGTCGCCTTTCCTCTGAAGAGTGAATAAACAGGCGACTCAGACCAGGGGGATACATGAAAAAGAGGAAGATGGGCCTGACCACGAGAATTGCCCTCCTCATCAGCATCATGATCGCGCTGATGCTCAGCACGATGATCGCGATCATTGGCATCAGGCTGAACAGGGACATCACCAGGATGGGCAACGAGGAGAACGCCCAGATCGCGCAGGCGCGCGCCGCGGAACTCGGGAAACTCCTCGACTCCTATTACTGGCAGCTCCGCATCATTTCCGCCCAGGACTTCCTCGTAAGCGGCGACAAGGGCGCGGCGGAAGACACAATGCTGAAGGTCATGATAAAGGACGTCTCCCCGGACGTGAACGCATCGCTCGTCGTCTGGAGCGACGGCATGGCAAAAACCGCGACGGGCACCTATGTCAACGTGGCCGATCGCAGCTACTTCAAGGACATCATCGTAGACAAGAAGGATTACGCGATAGGCGACGTCGCCATCTCCAAGTCGATCAACGAACCCACCGTCATGCTCGCCAAGGCGATCAAGGGCACGGACGGCTCGACGCGGGGCCTCGTGGCCTTCGAGATCAAGATGTCCACCCTCTCGGCCATCACGGCATCGATCAAGCTCGGCACGACTGGCTATGGCTGGCTGATCGACCAGAAGGGAATGGTCATCGCGCACCCGACGAAGGAAGCCATCCTGACCCTTGATACCCTGAACGCCGACAAGGACGGCTACAGGGGCCTCGACGCACTGGGCAAGCAGATGCTGGCCGCGGAGAACGGGCTCGGCTCCTACGTCCGCAAGGACGGCGTGAAGATGGTGACCTACTACGCCCGCGTTCCGGACAGCCCTGGCTGGTCCCTCGGCCTGTCTATCGCCGAGAACGAGCTGACGTCCACGGTGAGGAACCTCATCAACCTCCTCCTCTTCATCCTCGCGGCGGGCATCGTCATCGCCATCGGAGTATCCATCCTCCTTGCCCGCTCGATCGTGAAGCCGATCAAGTGGACGATATCGGCCCTCGACGACTTCTCGAAGGGCGACCTCGCCTACGCGAGCCTCGACGCGGAGATCAAGCGGAAGATGGCCGAACGCGGCGATGAGTTCAGTATCCTCGGAGAATCCATGGCCGTGACCGCGTCGAGCCTTGGCTCCGTCGTGGAGGGAATCAAGGGCGCCTCGGGCCAGGTCTCCGATGGCTCCCAGCAGCTTTCCGACACGGCCCAGGGACTGTCGCAAGGCGCCAACGAGCAGGCGGCGAGCATCGAGGAACTCTCGGCCTCGGTGGAGGAGCTCGCCTCGACGATCAGGCAGAACGCGGACAACACCTCGCAGGCCGACTCTCTCGCGCGCCGCGTGTCACAGAATGCCGAGGCCTCGGGGAAGGCCGTCGCCCAGACCGTCGACAGCATGAAGGAGATCGCTGGCAAGATCTCGATCATCGAGGAGATCTCGCGCCAGACCAACCTCCTCGCCCTCAACGCGGCCATCGAGGCCGCGCGCGCCGGCGAGGCGGGCAAGGGCTTCGCCGTCGTCGCGAGCGAGGTGCGCAAGCTCGCGGAGCGTTCTTCCGCCGCGGCCGGCGAGATCAACGAGCTTTCCCGCACGAGCGTTGATGTCGCGGCCGAGGCGGGCAAGCGCCTCGAGGAGCTCGTCCCGGACATCAAGAAGACCGCGGAGCTCATCCAGGAGATCGCCGCGGCCTCGGCCGAGCAGTCCTCGGGCGCCGAGCAGATAGCCAAGGGCGTGACCCAGATGGACTCGGTGGTACAGCAGAACGCCTCCAGCTCCGAAGAACTGGCCGCCACCGCCGAGGAGCTCGCTGGACAGGCGGTCAACCTCCAGGAGATCATCGGCTTCTTCAAGGCGATGGCGCATGACGCGACGCAGCCTGTGGGCGAGTCGCGCGGGAAGGCGAAGGCGATACCGGAGGGGGACAGACGGGCAGCGCTCTCGGCTCCGGCCGTCACCGGATCGGACTTCGAGGAATTCTAGGACGGGAAGATGAAGGTCGGCGGCGGCCGGCTGGAGCAGGTTCGCCGCGATGCACGAGGCCGTCCCCGCCGGACTCTCCGGCAGGGACGGCCTTTTCATGCTATTCCGGTCAGGGCCTTGATGTACTGGAGCCTCTCGTGCGAGGCGGGATCGAGAGAGGCCGCCTGGGAAAGCCTTCCCCTCAGGCTGTCAATTGACGGAACGCCATGTCCCTCCATCCAGTCGCCCATCGCCCTTGCCATCTCGCCGATGACGCCAAGACCTCGCCGGTATATGACAGAGCAGATCTGGACCGCCCTCGCTCCTGCAGCTACGAGCTTGAGCGCGGTCTCAGCGTCATGGATGCCCGTGGCCGCAGCGAACTCGATGGGATAGCGCCCCGCGAGGAGGGAGATCCAGCGGAGGCTCTCGTGGTACTCGTCACCCGTGCTGCGGGATGGGCCGGCCTTGAGAGCGAGCTTCTCGAGGTCGACGTCGAGGCGGTAGAAGCGGTTGAAAAGGACGAGGCCGCCGACGCCCGCATCGACAAGGTGGGAGGTCAGGTTGGGGAGGCTCGCATAACCCTGGCCCAGCTTGACCGCGAGGGGAAGCCTGGTCGCGGCCCGGACCGACGAGGCCACCTCGACGAGGCGGGCCTCGATGTCCGCACCGGAGTCCGCCTTGGACCTCGGGAGCATGGCCATGTTGAGCTCGATGGCGTCGGCTCCGGCGGATTCGATGCGCGACGCGAATTCGGCCCAACGAGATCGCCCAACGCAGTTCACGCTCGCAACCACGGGTATCCCGTTGCCGAGGCATCCTTCGATGAGCCTGAGGTAGTCGTCCTCGCCCTCGGTCATCCCTGCGCGGCGGAAAAAGGCCTCGGCCTCAGGGTGCGCTCCCGCCTCGAGTGCGGCTCTTGCGCCGGCAAGCTCCGCGCTCAGCTGCTCCTCGAAGAGGGACTTGAGGACGATGGCACCTGCTCCCGCCAGGGCGGCCTTCCTGACCGCATCGGTATTTGCCGTGAGGCCCGATGCCGCTACCATAAGCGGGTTCTTCATGGGGAGTCCTAGCCACGAGGTGGAGAGATCAGCCATGCCTCCTCCTTGGATCCTGCGCCCTCCGGCGGGGATGATGACGCATCCGGCCAGGGAAACCGCGGACCGTGGGTGGAAGCGCCGACCTAAACTCTAGTACCCGCGGCCTGCGGCGGCAAGGGCGAGAGGATGGCTTCAAGACGTCGTGATCTACCAGGGCATGCCCGGATGCGCGAGCGCGAGCGAGATCACGAAGGCGGCGAGCGCAAACAGGGCCAGGATGGCCAACAGCGCCATGCTCGCCTTTTCGGACAGCGATGTGTGGATGAGGGTGAAGTGATGCATTGGACCTCCCTGCGGGGATTCGATAGCAGGCATCCGCCCGCCTGGAACGTGAACAGGAACGATCTGCCACGGCACCTTCCGCCGGATTGCCCTCCATCGAGGGACTTCATGGGCATGGCCGGATGGCCCTTCGCGTGCGAACCGCCGTTTCCTCGTAGCTGACGACCGGGGCTCCCACTTCCGCGAAGCGAGGAGCTGTCGGCCTTGCGCCTGCAAAGGCAGCCCGTACGATCCTCCATGCAAGATGACTATTCCTTCCCCCATTCAAGTGTATTGCTTTCTATAAATAGATACAGCGAGGCGTTTCAAAGACATAGCTTGAGCCGTGCCAAACCTGCCTCGCTTGCATGTGAAGTCAGTCTGTCGGATAATGCGTTCGGGCCCTCGGGCGGAAAGGCAGGGAAACAATGCTCGTCAAGCGTATCAAGAAGCTCTATGCGATAGATCCAAGGTCCTGGGAACATCCCGCGGACAGGGCGGCGCTGAGCGCGGTCAAGCAGCTCAAGGGCCTCGACGAGCTCGTGAAGGCCCTCGTCTCGGCGACGACCGAGCGCTCCCTCAAGCTCATGTCCCTCGCCTCGTCGGTCAAGGTCACAAAGAACCAGTTCCCGCAGCTCAACAACGTCGTGGACAATGTCGTCGACACCTTCGACTGGCCCTACCGCCCCGACGTCTTCGTGACGCAGAGCCCCTTCCTCAACGCCGGCGTCCTCGGCGTCAAGGAGCCCTTCATCCTCGTGAACTCCTCGATCCTCCGCAACTTCGACGAGGACGAGACGACGGCCATCGTCGCCCACGAGATGGGCCACATCATGAGCGGCCACTCCCTCTACAAGACCCTCATCTGGATGCTGACCAACATCTCGGCGAACATGATCCCCGGCGGCCAGCTCATCGCGAGCGCCGTCCTCACCGCCCTCGCCGAATGGAACCGCAAGAGCGAGCTATCGGCCGACCGGGCCGAGCTCCTCGCGGTGCAGGACGAGACGCCGAGCTACAACATCCTCATGAAGATGGCCGGGGCCGAGGACCTCTCGCAGGTCAACCTCAACGAGTTCTTCGCCCAGGCCCAGGAGTACGAGGCGCAGAAAACCCTCCTCGACAGCATCCACAAGATCCTCAACTCCATAAGCATGTCCCACCCCTACCCCGTCGTCCGCCTCGAGGAGCTCCGGAGCTGGGCCATGTCGGGAAGCTACGCCGCCATCCTCGAGGGCAACTACCTGAAGCGAGGCCTCTCGGAGGAGCAGCCGGCCGAGGACGTCAAGGCGGGCTTCGACTACTACAAGGACACGATCAACAACGCCGACGACCCCATCTCGAAGTTCGCGAGCAACGTGGGGGAAGGCATCGAGAAGGCAGTGGGCGACCTCGGTGACAAGTTGCGCGACATACTGAAAGGCTGACGGGCGTCGGGCCCCGCGCCGTCCGCGCGGGCTCAGGCGCAGAGGGCGCGACGGGCGAACTCCACCATGGACGCGATGAGCGAATCCGAATCGACCCCGGCGCCCTCCGGCAGGCCGAGGAAGATACGCAGGCGGTCGCGGTAGTAGTCCGAACAGAAGGAGAACTGGAAGAGGAGGAGGAGGTTGTCGAGGCAGAAGGACGCGGCGCCCGGCTCCACGTCCTGCCTCACCTCGCCCTTCCTCTTCGCGGCCTCGATGACCTTCCTGTAGAGCTCCGCCGAGATGGACTCGAGGCTCCCCGAGAGGCGGCTCGAGAGGTGCCTGAGGCCCTGGGTCGAGGCGTCGAGGTAGACGAGGTTGAGCTGGGGGTTCGAGAGGGCATAGTCCCTCGCGCGCTCGAGCATGGTCGAGTAGGTGGCCACGAAGCCCGCCTCGGGATCGAGGTCGCCTATCGCGCTCTCGAGGAGGTCGTGGCCGCGGGCCACGACGGTCAGGAAGAGGTCTTCCTTCGAGGGGAAGTAGCTGTAGAGCGAGCCTATCGAGATGCCCGCCTTGCGAGCGAGGCCGTTGACGCTCGTGCCGTTGAAGCCCTTGTCCGCGAATTCCTCGAGGGCCACGGCGAGGAGGGCCTCGCGCCTCTCGTCCGCGATCTTGTCGAAGGTATCGGTGTGGAATCTGCGCCTCGCGCCTTGCCCATCGTTGTGCTCGTTCATCGCGTCGATCCTAGAGAGGAGCGCCGCGGCGGGTCAAGGGGCGCAACGGGCCGGCGCTGCCTATTCATCCTTCACGTAGTACGACGAGTATTTCCCCCTCTTCAGCGACGAGCCGAGCAGGCCTCCGATGGTCCTCAGAGCCGGACGCGCGGCCTTGAGGTCGATGAGCTCCACGAGGTTCCCGTCGGGATCCCTGAGGAAGGCCCACTCCACCTTGCCCGTTCTCTGCGGCTTGGTCACGAATTCCACGCCGGCAGCCGAAAGCCTGTCCACCCAGCCATGGAGCCCCGACACGTCGAGGGCCACATGGGTAAAGCCAGGCGCGTTCCAGACCGCGGCCTCGCCGCCGCGCGCAGGATCGAACTGGAAGAGCTCGATGACTGCTCCCCTCGGCGCCCTGAGGAAGCCCATGCGGACCCTGGCGCCCTCGACCTGGTAGAGGGGGAAAAGTTCCCTCGTCTCCTCCGGACCGAGCCTGTCCTCCGAGACGAGGAGGAAGCCGAAATGCTCATGGTACCAGGCCACGGCCGACCGGAAATTCGACACCGTGAGGCCCGAATGGCTGATGGACTTGATTCGCACAACGCGCTCCTTGCGACCATGCCTTTAAGAACGGAACCACAGAGGCACAGAGACACAGAGAAAGAGGCAGGAATAAGGAAGGACGGAAGGACGGAAGGACGGAAGGACGGAAGGAAAGAAATGGTAAAATTCCGTACTAGTTTTCAAGATCGATCAGATTGGAATCCCATTCCCATCCCTCTCCTCTTCATCGCGCTTTTTTCCTCCCTCCTCTATCTTCTACCTTCTCCCTCTTCCCCTCTGTGCCTCTGTGCCTCTGTGGTTAATCATTTAAATACTCTCTATTTTGCCAGGCTACCGACCAGCAACAGGAATTCCCCGAGCTGGGCTCCGTACTCGGGCGCGCCCTGCATGACGATCTTCCCGGCTGCGGTAGCGGCGAGCATCTCGTCCTCGCCGAGGAGGGTGCCGAGGGCCGATCGCGGCGAATCGAAGGCCAGCGTGAAGAAGGGCTTCGAGCGCTCGTAGACGCCCCGGACCGCCCTCGTGTTGCCCGCCTTCACCCGCACGTAGGCCGCGAGCTCGGGCTCGCCGAGGACGGCGAGGGCGTAGACGCGGTCGGGGCTCGTCTTCGCCCACTTCGACACCGCGGGATGGCCGGCCTTGTTGAGCTGGCTGATGCCCGAGGTGAGGAGGTAGAAGAAGAGCTTCACGAGGCGAGCCTGGTCCTCCGGCTTCTCCGGAGCCTTGGTGGCGCCGAGGGCGCCCGACATGGCAAGGAGGGTTCGAAGGAAGGCGAGGAAGAGGCCGGGGTTCTTCAGCGCGCCCGAGATCTTCGGCAGCTTCTTCGACTTTCCGGAAAAGAAGCCGTTCAGGGCCTCCACCGAGGGGAAGGCAAGCTCGACGTCGGCCTTGTCCGCGATGCCGGGCACCACCTTGACCGCCCCATCGGCCACCTCGAAGTGCGTGCCCACGCGCGGCAGGCCGTCGCCCTCGACAGGGATGGTGTTGACGGCGCTCACCTGGACCACGCCGGCCTTGCCCGCGAAGGCCTTCTTCAGGGAGGGATCCTCCTCGGCCAGCACCTTCACGAGGGGCAGGGCCGCGTTGAGGAAGATCCTCGAAGCGTACAACGCGTTATCTGCCATGCTACACCTCGTCGTCCCAGTTCTCATCCGCTTCGAAGTCCTTGCCCATCACCTCGCGGACGCTCTTCACGATGCCGTTCTCGTCGATGCCGTACTCGGCCATGAGGTCCTCGTGGAGGCCGATGATGGAGAAGCAGTCGGGGATGCCGAGCATGCGGAAGCTGAAGGACTTGCCCGTGCCCGCGGCCACCTCGGCCACTGCGCTACCGAGGCCGCCCACGATGCTGTGGTCCTCCACCGTGATGATGCGCCGCGTCTCCTTCACGGCAGCCTCTATGGCCGCTGCGTCGATGGGCTTCACCGTGTGCATGTTGAGGACCCGGATGGAGAGGCCGTCCTCCTTCTCGAGGACCCTGGCCGCCTGCATCGCGCGCCAGACCGTGGAGCCGCAGGCGATGATGGTGAGGTCGGTGCCGTCCTTCAAGGTGACCGCCTTGCCGATCTCGAAGCCGTAGTCCGGCCTGTCGTAGAGGACCTGATCGAAGCCGCGGTTGATGCGGATGTAGACGGGGCCCTTGCGGTCGTAGGCCGCGCGGACGGCGTTGGCCGTCTCCCAGCCGTCCGCGGGAACGATGACCGTCATGTTGGCCATGGTCCGCATGATGGAGATGTCCTCGGTGCAGTGGTGGGTCGAGCCCGCCTGGCCGAAGGAGAGACCCGCGTGGGTGGCTATCATCTTGACGTCGAGGTTCTGGTAGCAGATGTCGGTGTGCACCTGGTCGAGGCCCCGCATCGACGTGAAGACCGCGAAGGTCGACACGTAGGGCACGAGGCCAGCCTTGGCCATGCCGGCCGCCATGCCGAACATGTTCTGCTCCGCGATGCCCACGTTGAAGAAGCGCTCGGGGAAGGCGTCGCCGAAGAGACCGATCTTCGTGGACTTGGCGAGGTCGGCCGAGAGGCCCACGATCTCCGGGTGCTCCTTTCCAAGATCGCACAACGTTTTCCCGTATATCTCAGCGGTCGACAGCTTCGTGGTGTCGATCATCGTGAAGGTCATTCCGCCCGCCATCTCACGCCTCCCTGGCGCCGGAGGCGGCGCCGACCTTCTGCCCGTCGCCCGACATGCGCTTCGCATGGTGGCGCGCAAGGCTCTCCCTCGCCTTCGCGGCCTTGTCCGCGTCGAAGGAGCCGTAGTGCCAGCGATAGTCGCCCTCGATGAAGTCGATGCCCTCGCCCTTCACCGTCTCCGCGACGATGACGACCGGCTTGTCCTTCGCCGCGAGGGCCTTGTCGAAGGCAGCAGCCAATGCGTCGAAGTCGTGGCCATCGGCCTCGACGACCTCCCATCCGAAGGAGCGCCATTTGTCCGCGAAGGGCTCGAGGGCCATGACGGCCTCCGTGGGTCCGTCGATCATGCACTTGTTGCGGTCCACGATGGCCACGAGCTTCGTCGCCTTGAAGAAGGGGGCGGCCATCGCGCTCTCCCAGACCTCGCCCTCGTCGCACTCGCCGTCGCCGAGGAGGACGAAGGTCCTGTAGTCCTTGCCGCGCACGCGCGCGGCGAGGGCCATGCCGAGGCCGATGGCAAGGCCGTGACCGAGGCTGCCCGTCGAGGCGTCCACACCCGGCACCTTCCTCGAGTCGAGGTGCATGCCGAGGGAAGAGCCCGTGTGGTTGTAGTCCTTGAGAAGTTCCCTGTCGAAGTAGCCGAGGTCGGCGAGGACGGGGGCATAGCCCACACCGATGTGGCCCTTGGAGCAGATGAAGCGGTCGCGGTCGTCCCAATCGGGGCGCTTCGGGTCCTTCTTCATGTACCTGTGGTAGAGGATCGTGAGGATGTCCATCGCGGAAAGCGCGCCGCCGATATGTCCCGAGCCCGCCCAGATGACCGTATCGAGGCTGAGGAGCCTGAGCTCGTAGGCCTTCTTCTCGAGGGCCGCCTTCTCTTCCTTCGTGAGGGCCATGTTACCTGTCCTTCCCGGCGGCGCCGGACTGCGGGACGAGGCCGCGCTTCGCGATGGCCGCGAAGGCGTCGTCCGCCACCTCGAGGGTGAAGGCGATGTCCTCGTCGGTCATCGCCGTATTGATGAAGAGGTTGTGGTGGTTCGCCATGAAGACGCCGCGCTTCACGCACTCGGCCACCCAGGCCTGGTGGATCTCCATCGTGTCGTCGCCTTCCTCGCGCATGAACCACATGGAGGGCTCGCCGGAGACGATGAGGTTGTATCCATGGCGCTTGCCCGAGGCCACGAGGCCCTGGGTGAGCTTCCTGCCCTTCTCGGTGCAGATTTTCGCGGAATCTATGTCGCGCATCTTGTTGATGCAGGCGATGGCCGCGGCTATGGGCACGGCGGAGAGCCAGTAGGAGCCCGTGTACATGACCGAGCCCGCGGCTTCCTTGAGGCTGTCCTTTCCGCAGACGGCGGAGACGTTCCAGCCGTTCGCGAGGGCCTTGCAGAAGCACTCTATGTCGGCCTCGAAGCCGTAGTGGTAGTCGGAGCCCTTGACGTCGAGGCGGAAACCGCAGCGGACGTCGTCCACCGCAAGCACGACGCCCTCGCGGTCGCAGAGGGCGCGGACCTTCTTCCAGTAGCCCTCGGGCGGCAGGCGGTTGTCCTCGAAGACGGGGTGGTGGTAGGGCGTCGCCATGAAACAGGCGATCTCCCCCTTGTGCTCCGTGAAGACCCGTTCGAGGGCCTCGTAGTCGCCGAACTCGACGTAGAGGTTGTTCGCGAGATCCTGGGGCGTGACGCCGGGGTGGCCGTCCTTCTGGGTCCAGGGCTGGACGCCATGGTAGCCGCCCCGCGTGAGGACGGCCTTGGGCCTGCCCGTCGCCGCGCGGGCAATCATGAGGGCGAAGAGGGTCGTGTCGCCGCCGTTCTTCGCGAAGAAGGCCCAGTCGGCCATCTTCACCGTGTCCACGAGGAGCTCGGCGAGGTCGATCATCTTGGGCGAGGGGCTCGAGACGCAG
>Ga0209099_1000606_pt1 | contig 42153 bp, 35 predicted proteins | sample AD_JPNHW2_MetaG_FD_184430 | JGI IMG/M metagenome (GOLD analysis project Ga0209099, IMG submission 184430) | Active sludge microbial communities of municipal wastewater-treating anaerobic digesters from Japan - AD_JPNHW2_MetaG (SPAdes) (version 2) | ecosystem: Engineered > Bioreactor > Anaerobic...
AAATTTGGATTCGAAAAGTACCACTATTGAAACGATTAACCAAATAAAAGATTAAAAATGTTAAAAAGAGTGTTAAGGAACATCTAAGTAATTGTTTGTCAATATTTATTATACATCTTGATAATTACATGGTTTTATTAGAAAAGGCATCAACCTTGAAACTATCCTTTTTAAAAACCTATCTTTGCCGAATAACTTTTAGTAATGAAAGACAAAGCATTTGCTATAAATATTGATATTATTGCAAAAGGGTTTAAAGAGGTGATGGAGGAAAACCGTTCTCTGGATCAAGTTACTGCGTACTGGATTAAGCAGAACCACCAGTGGAATGAGTTTACCCGTGGTTTTTTTGCTGAAACCCTTATGGAATCTATTCGTTGGTGGAGGTTGCTGGATGCGTGTGTTAACGCAACACTTGGATCAAAAAGCAAAGATGTATACAGGTTAATGGTTCTAACCTACCTACTTAAAAATAACGATACAAGGGTTGATGAGTTCTTTTCACAACCTTTACAGAAGGAACTATTACAATGCTATAATGATCTTCAAAAAGAAAGAGCCTTGGCTGCTTCAATCCCTGATTGGCTAGACAAATTGGGGTCAGAAGAACTTGGTGATAGATGGCCCTTTGAAATACAAGCCCTAAATACATTACCCCCTATTGTTTTGAGAGTTAATAGTCTTAAATCAAACAAAGAAGAACTTGCCAGAAAACTACTTGGAGAGAGCTTTAGAACGGAGTACCTTCAAATTCCTGATGCATTAATGCTTTTAAAAAGAGCTAATGTATTTAAATCTAAATACTTTCACGATGGCCTGTTTGAGGTTCAGGATGCTTCATCGCAAATGGTGGCTCCGTTTCTTCAGGTAGAACCAGGAATGCGTGTAGTTGATGCCTGCGCAGGAAATGGTGGGAAAACCTTGCACTTAGCAAGTTTAATGAATAATAGAGGAAAAATTATTGCTCTTGATAATGCTGATTGGAAGCTTGATGAATTGATGACTCGTGCTCAAAGAGCAGGTGTTACTATCATTGAACCGCGACCAATCAATACTACTAAGGTTGTTAAACGACTAAAGGAAACTACAAATAGACTTTTACTTGATATTCCTTGCTCAGGTCTTGGGGTACTTCGTCGAAATCCCGATTCGAAATGGCGATTAACTCCTGAAAAAATTGAAGAAATTAAAACATCTCAGGCTAATATCCTTGAAAGGTATACTCAAATGTTAAAAGTGGGCGGCAAATGCGTTTACTCAACTTGCAGTATTCTCCAATCTGAAAATCAAAAGCAGGTTGAATTATTTCTTGAAAAATCAAATGGAGCATTTATTCTTGAAGATGAGAAATCAATTTCTCCTGCTCAAAGCGGATTTGATGGGTTTTATATGGCGCGGCTTAGGAGAATTGCCTAATTAAACAGTCCCTCTAAAGCGGAAATCTATATGTGTCATGGATGTTTGGATTCCTGCGTTCGCAGGAATGTTATTTAAAAAAACCTTTAATTACTCTTCAACTATTTTCCCAAGCATTGTAGCGGGGGTACAATCTATAATTTCGACAAATACATAGTCTCCGATTTTGTGATCTTCTCTAGGGAAAACAACTACCTTATTTTGTGAAGTTCTGCCATAAAAATCATTTGTCGATTTTTTTGACTCCCCCTCGATTAGCACTTCAAAACTCTTTCCAATATCGTTTTGCTTACTTTTTTCAGATAATTTTCCTTGTAGCTCTATTATATCAGTTAACCTTCTGCTCTTAACATCTTCAGGAACATCATCAGCTAGCTTACGGGCTGCTTTAGTATTTGGGCGCTCTGAGTACTTAAACATAAACGCAAAATCAAACTTAGCCCATTCCATTAAGGTTAAAGTCAGATCATGGTCGAGTTCAGTTTCAGTACAAAAGCCAGCAATTACATCGGTGGAAATAGCGCAATCGGGTATTATATCTCTGATGGCCTCAATCCTCTCCATGTAGTACTCGCGAGTGTAACCTCTATTCATTAGCTCAAGAATTCTGCTTGATCCCGATTGAACAGGAAGGTGAATATGATTGCAGATGTTCTCGTACATAGCCATGGTGTAAAGCACCTCATTATTCAAATCCTTAGGATGAGAGGTAGAGAATCGAATCCGGAGCGACGGGCTTAGCTTAGCTACCATCTCAAGCAAATCTGAAAAGTTTGTATACAGCTTATGATGTAAGAATCCTTCTTGTTTCCAGTGGTATGAGTCGACATTTTGTCCTAGGAGAGTGACCTCTCGATAACCTGTATCAATTAGCTCTTGTACTTCTCGAAGAATGGTTTTGGGATCACGGCTTCGTTCGGCACCACGCACATAAGGCACTACGCAGTACGAGCACATGTTGTTGCAACCACGCATAATAGATACAAATGCTGAAACGCCATTCTTATCCAGGCGGACTGGGCTAATATCCCCATAAGTTTCCTCGCGTGAGAGCAAAACGTTGATACCCTTCTGACCTTCTTCTGCAGATCTAAGTAAAACAGGTAGTTCGCGGTATGCATCGGGCCCAACAACCAAATCGACCACTTTCTGCTCCTCGAGCAGCTGATCTTTTAGTCTTTCAGCCATACAACCAAGAACACCAACGAGCACCGATGGTTTGCGCTTTTTAATCTGCTTAAATACATCTAATCGTCCCCAAACCCTAGTTTCAGCATTCTCGCGAATTGAACAGGTATTAATTAGAATTATATCCGCACTATCAATCTCGTTTGTAATAGCGTAACCATTAGCATGGAGAATGGATGCAATAACCTCACTATCGTTTACATTCATTTGGCAACCGTAGGTTTCGATAAAGACTTTTGGCCTATTATCGTTGGGTTGGTTGTCGATATTATCGAAAAGGGTACCTTGTTCGTCGTTTAATTCCATTGGAGAAATTATTTCTGCAAATTTAGCTAACTCTTGCAAAAAACTTTTCAATAGACGGTTTTTATCAACACAAATATTTTAAACTTGAAAAAGTAATTAAATTTGGGTCATAATTTTAGTAATTAAAAACTATATTATTCTTAAATTTCGATTATTGTAACTTAATATTAATCAACGCATGTCAGGACATAATAAATGGTCTACAATTAAGAGAAAAAAAGGGGCAATAGACTCAAAACGCTCAAAAATCTTCTCAAGAATCACAAAGGAAATAACTATTGCTGTTAAAGAGGGCGGCCCCGATGCCGAAGGAAATGCACGGCTTCGCTTGGCGATCAACAACGCTAAAGGGGTAAACATGCCCAAGGATAATATTATGCGAGCCATCAACAAAGCCGAGAAAGATCCTGATAACTTTCATGACCTTTCGTTCGAAGGTTATGGCCCTGGTGGAATCGCATTATTTATTGAATGTCTTACCGATAATAATAACCGTACAGTTAGCGCAATCCGTTCGCTATTCACAAAAAAAGGGGGTACCCTTGGAACCAATGGATCTTTAACTTTCCTATTCGATCGCAAGGGAATTTTCACTATCCAAAAAGATAAAATTAAAATGGATGATGTGGAACTCGACCTCATTGATGCAGGTGCCGAAAACATTGAACTTAACGATGAAACCTACACATTGACTACTGCAATGGAAGACTTCGGTAAAATGAACAAAAAACTCGAAGAGCTAAAAATTGAGGTGGAGAATGCATCTTTACAAAGAATTCCAAACGATTGTAAAACCGTTGATACCTCTACTGCGGTTAAAATTCTGAAATTAGTAGATGAATTTGAGGAGAATGAGGATGTTCAGAACGTTTACCATAACCTAGAAATAACCGATGAGGTAATGGCTGCAATGGAAAAGGCTGAGTAAAAGTAGTTTTAATAAATAATGAAATTTGTCATTCCTGCGCATGCAGGAATCTATAATAATCAATACTGGATTCCGGGACTTCCTTCGGTCGCCAAAGGCTTAACGAAGGCGTAGCACCCGGAATGACAGTTTTATAGAGTGGCATTTTATAATTACTTTTCTTATGGCAACAGATTATATCCTTGCGCTCGACCAAGGGACATCAAGCTCCCGTGCAATTATCTTCGATAGATATCAGCAACCGTTAGGCATTGAGCAGGTTGAGTTCACTCAATACTATCCCTCTCCCGGTTGGGTTGAGCATGATGCTGAAGAAATTTGGGAAACACAAATTAGAGTAGCCAAACAACTTCTTGAAAAACTTAAAATTAAGCCTGATCGAATTGCCTCTATTGGCATAGCAAACCAGCGCGAAACAACCGTTGTATGGGATCGTGAAACAGGCCGACCAATTCATAATGCCATTGTTTGGCAGGATCGTAGAACAGCCGATACTTGTGAATGGCTTCGAGAGAAAGGACTCGAAACTTATATTAAACAAACTACGGGGCTTGTTATCGATTCATACTTCTCGGCAACTAAGCTACATTGGATACTTAAAAATGTACCTAGTGCCGAAAAACTTGCACAGCAAGGGCGTTTAGCATTTGGAACCATCGATTCATGGCTGCTTTGGAAACTAACAGGTGGTAAAGTTCATGCCACTGACCCTTCCAATGCCTCACGTACAATGCTGTTAGATATCTCAACTCTAAAATGGGATGAGAAGCTTTTAAATACATTGAGTATTCCAAAAAGTATCCTTCCTGATGTTCTTCCTTCATCTGGACTATTTGGATATACATCGAGCAATGTTTTTGATAGGTGCAAAATTCCAATTACAGGAATTGCTGGCGACCAGCAATCGGCATTGTTTGGGCAAAAATGCTTTGATCCGGGGGATGCAAAAAACACTTATGGAACAGGTTGTTTCATGTTAATGAATACAGGTAAAAAACCTGTAAACTCAAAATCAGGTTTACTTACAACTGTAGCATGGCAAGTTGGTGATGAGGTAACCTACGCTTTCGAGGGTAGTGTATTTATAGCTGGTGCCGCGGTTAAGTGGTTGCGTGATGGGCTGAAAATAATTAAGAATGCGGCTGATACTGAGAAAATTGCAACATCTATTCCTGATTGTCAAGGGGTTTATGTTGTGCCTGCATTTACTGGTCTTGGTGCTCCTTACTGGGATATGTATGCACGTGGTGCCATCCTTGGGTTAACCCAAGGAGTTACCGAAAAGCATATAGTTCGTGCTACCTTAGAATCGTTGGCCTACCAAACCCGCGACATTATTGGTTTAATGGAGGTTGATTCTGGAATAAAACTGAAAAGCCTAAAGGCTGATGGGGGTGCTTCGGCAAATAATTTCTTGATGCAATTTCAATCTGACCTTCTAAACTCAGATGTTATATGCCCTCCTTTCCCTGAGGCAACAGCACTTGGCGTTGCTTTATTAGCAGGTATTGCAGTTGGCCTTTACCAATCTAACGAAGTACTTTCAACACTACCAGGAAGTAAAGTATATAATCCAAAAATGGGTACTACTCAAAGCGATAAACTTTATAAAGGTTGGCTAAAGGCGGTTGAACGAGTAAAAGGGTGGGAGTCAGAGAAAGAAAATGAATAATTGATAATGTAATAGAAAAACATTTAATACTCCAAAACTCCATTATTCCATAACCTCCTTGAAGAGTTCATATTAAATTAGGTTTCTTTAACCTTCATCCATCTATATAAGTAATTGTATTTGCTATATTTGTCCCCTTAAAATAAAGTTATTTCTGATGAAAAAATTTTCGGTTTGGTTTATAGCAATAATATCCGTTCTGATTTTAGGAAGCTGTGGAAAATCAGAGGATATAGCCATTCATGGGATGAAAAATTTCAAAGTTCGCGGGGTTCAAAATGGCCATATTCTAATAAACCTCAATTTAAGCATTGAAAATCCCAACAACCGTACAATTACCATTTCAAAGATTCATTTCAAGGCATGGCTAAAGAACAGGGAGCTTGGAACATTGAATAACTCAAAAAAAATAGTTCTTAAGCCTAATTCTACAGAGGATTACGAAATTCCTGTTGAAATTACCCTTAGAACTCAAGCCGATATTTTTAAATTAATGAATTTAAAAGGTGATATTCTTGATCAGCTCACAATCGAAGGTTTTATAAAGGGTCGTTCGTTATGTTTTTCTAAAAAAGTTAAAATTGAAAAACAACCGTTTAACGAACTTGTAAAATCTTACAAAGGTAAACTTGGAAGTACCGATACCTCTCAAATTAAAGAGGTTGTTCAACTACGGGATAGCCTAACAGTTAACGACACCTTGCAAACAAACGATTTAACCGTTCAGCATGACACTCTGAAAGTTGAATAGTGATTATTTCCGATTTTCAAGTTTATAATACTTATGATTTTTCGATTCAAACTTCTTTTTCTACCTTTGCTGAGCATTTTAAAAATGTGCATTGAATGAGAAAACTCCTGATTTTACTGATATTATTCAGTTCTTCGTATTATGTTTTTAGTCAGGATAATTCCACATCCCGTGGAGATGATATTCTTGTATATATTCGCAAAAACAACCCAAATCAAGGTAAAGTTACAATCATCCAAGATCCACAAATTGAAAGAGTTTTTAACCAAGATATCCTAATGAATGCCCGTCAACCTGGCTTGAATGGTTATCGGATAAGAATTTACTTTGATTTAGGTCAAAAATCGCGTAAGCAATCAGAGGATGTTTCCTATGAATTTATGCAAAACTATCCAGGTATTGCTGTTTACCGTTCCTACGTAAGTCCTTATTACAAAGTATCGGTTGGCGATTTTCGAACCCGCGATAATGCTCTTAAACTTTACTACCAGCTACTCAAGGACTACCCCAAAGCCTTTATAGTCCCCGAGTGGGTTAATTTTCCACCTCTAGAATAGCCAAAATGCAAAGAATAGTAAATATTCGGACGCTGAAAGTCAACTCAAAGAAAATCCGCAAGGATAGAATCGAGAACCTTTCTTCGACCGGATCGGCTAAACTTTTCTTGCAGCTGAACATTTTTCAAATAACTTGTGTTTCTTTTTCACCAACCACCATCAACATTACACGAAAATGAGCGAGCAGATTAAACACGAATGCGGTATTGCGCTGATCCGACTATTAAAACCCTTAGAGTACTATCAGGTTAAATACGGATCGTGGCGATACGGTCTGCATAAACTCTATCTACTAATGGAAAAACAGCACAACCGTGGTCAGGATGGTGCTGGATTGGCAAGCATTAAGTTTGAGATTCAACCCGGTAAAAAATATATAGATAGAGAACGTTCAAATACACCCGCTTCAATTCGTGATATTTTCGACGTTGTTAACAAGCCTTTTAAAAAATACGAATCAAAGCCCGAATTGCTGGATGACCCAGCATGGGCAAGAGAGAATTTACCATTTGCAGCTGAACTTTACCTTGGTCACTTAAGGTATGGTACATTTGGAAACCATAGCATCGACTACGTTCACCCTGTAATGAGGGAAAATAACTGGAAGTCGAGAACCCTTGTACTTGCAGGAAACTTTAACATGACTAACGTTGATGAGCTTTTTAAAAAGCTTGTCGATCTTGGTCAACACCCTAAAGATTACTCAGATACCGTTACTGTACTTGAAAAAATTGGTCATTTCCTCGACGAGGAAAACCAGCAACTATTCCGTCAGTACAAAAATGATGGGTATACCAATAGGGAAATTAGCGACTTAATCGCCAGCAGTATCAATATTAAAAAGATACTTCAGGATTCAACAAGGGATTACGATGGAGGGTATGCAATAGCTGGTATGCTTGGGCATGGCGATTCATTTGTTTTCCGAGATCCATGGGGTATTCGACCCGTATACTATTTTGCAAACGACGAAATTGTTGTGGTTGCTTCGGAGCGTCCGGTTATTCAAACGGTTATGAATGCACCAATAGCAGATGTGCATGAAGTTAAACCAGGATACGCTCTGATCATTAAAAAAGATGGTACGATAAGCCATGATGAGATTAGAATTCCTCAAACGCGAAAATCATGCTCGTTTGAACGTATCTACTTTTCACGCGGGACAGATAGAGATATTTACCTTGAACGAAAAAAACTTGGAGAACTGCTAACCCCAGCCATTCTTAAGTCGGTTGATTACGACTATACCAACACCGTTTTCTCATTTATTCCAAATACAGCTGAGACCGCCTTTTATGGAATGATTAAGGGTGTTGAGGATTACATGAAAAGTGAGAAGAAAAGGATGATCCTTGAAAAAGGGTCATCGTTAAGCGAAAAGGATATTGATGAGATTATTGCAATACGCGCTAGGGTTGAAAAAATTGCTGTTAAGGATATCAAACTTAGAACGTTTATTACACAGGACCAAGGACGAAACGACTTGGTTGGGCACGTATACGATGTTACCTATGGAATTGTAAAAGATGATGTAGATAATTTAGTTGTTATTGACGACTCAATTGTTCGTGGTACAACACTGCGCGAAAGTATCCTTAAAATTCTCGACAGACTGAAACCCAAAATGATTGTTGTTGTTTCATCGTCTCCACAAATACGCTACCCCGACTGCTATGGAATTGATATGGCAAAACTAGGCGATTTTGTTGCCTTTAGAGCAGCCATTGAATTACTTAAAGAAACTGGACAGGAAGGGGTAATAAACTCGGTTTATAAGAATTGTAAATCGCAGCAGAATTTGCCAAAAGAAGAAATGATCAACTACATAAAAGATATTTATCGACCTTTTACCGATGACCAGATCTCCGATAAAATTGCACAAATCCTTACTCCAACAGGGATGAAAGCTAAGGTTAAAATTGTTTTTCAAACAATAGAGAACCTTCATCAGGCTTGTCCGAATGATTTAGGCGATTGGTACTTTACAGGAAACTATCCAACTCCTGGAGGTAACAGGGTTGTAAACACATCGTTTATCAATTACATTGAGGGAAGGAACCAGAGAGCGTACTAGGCTTATATATTGGGATAAAGAAGATTAATAAATCAATTTATAGCATCTCAACAACCTGTTTACAAACAGTACTAATTTGACTCTTGCTAAATTCACGACAGTCGTTATACTGTACAAGTTTCATGTACGTTGGTAGGTTTGAGTTGTAAAGGTAGATTGGTATAAGTACTTCTTTATCAGATTCCCGATGTCTAAATACTGCGATGTTATATTCCTCCTTGCAAACGCTCGAACTCAAGTATGTTGGAGATATTAAAGTTAATACTAGCCTAGAGTTATCAATTGCTTCGTAAATTTCTTGTTGCCACGACGAACCAGCAATCAGCTCTTTATGATCAACAAAAAGTATAATATCTGGTTTTATTTTTCTTAGTTCGTCCACAACGAATAACATCTCCTCAGTATTGCTGTGAGAATAGCTGATAAATACATCATACTCTTTTACGCTATTCGATGTTCGGTTGATAGGGGGTTTGTACTTGGTAGCAAATTCGGGAAGAAGATTAATGATTTGATCGGCTTTGACTTCGGATTTTTCAACTATCATAATTTCTTCAATAGGCAATCCGGTTTTAAGCCAGTTTAGAGTTGCTGTAAGGATTGGGAATAGCATCTTTTTTAAGTCAACATTCTGATTTCCTGTTGATAGCACGGGAAGGGCTACTGTTTTAATATCTTTTTGGGTGAGCACAATTGATAAAATCGCCTGAAAAATTCCCGTTACATAATCGGCAGGATTCATCCCTGGCTTACTCTCAAAACAAAGTATATACTTGAAGCAAACTTTCGGATTATTTAACTCATTCGATAACCAGCAAGCAAAATTTTCGCGTAGATCAACCTTTTTATTTTTAGCAAGATTGGCTACTGAAATTCCTTTGGTTTGCAATGCTCCAATCAAAGAGTTTGGTACTGGTACGTAATCATTCTGAAATGCCGATACTATAAGCATATCAAAAGGATGTTCAGAACTTGGAAGGGTTAAATCGCCCTGATAAAAATTTATTCTTTTTTGAGGCAAGGAATCCTTAACCATCAAGGTTTGTAATAGTTTCATACTTGAAAAATATAAAATGCAATTTAAATAATTTTAGTAAGTTTACTCTATATATTTTAGATTGTAGCGTACAAACCTTTACTCTAATCAGAATGGAGAACGAGAATTATAAATCGGTATTGAGTTACTTGAATGAAGGAACTAACTACTTTTTACATGAGTACCTACTTTCCGATTGTACCTCCAAGCCCGAATCGGTTTCGGAGGTTGATTTAAAAATCAGAATACTTAATAAAAACCTTATAAGTCCGGTATATCCAGCAAATTCTGACCATAAAGCTATCCTAAACCAGCTGGTTATTAAGCATTATAGCAATGTCGTAGATAAAGAAATTGAAATCTTAAAAGACGATCGAGTTGATAGAGGGTGTGAAGAGCTATCAGACGAAGAGGAAAACATTGAGAAGATTAAACGCCAACAGGCATATTTGTCTGATTTTGAAAAAAATCCGGCTGTGCTAAACCTTGAAGAAGTATGGAAAAGTTTGGGTAGCATAGGTAATGATTCGATTTCCCTTGAAGGATTATCTTCATTCATCCATAAAAATGAATTTTTAGAACGTGGTTATAATTCGATCATTCAGTTCGTATTGAATACTTTAACCAAGAACTCGATTGATTTTAGCTATATTTATAACGATGTAAATAACAGAACGTTAACTATTAAGGAGTATTTCCCATCGAAAGAAAATTCGGATGCTGATGAATCGTTCCAATTAATTGTAACCGTTGAAATTGATGACAAGAGTGGTGAACATGGGGTTTGTTTCCATTTAAAAATGAAATTTTTAAAGAAGTATCAATTGACTCCACAAAAGTTGATGCCTTGTCTCAACGAGATTGTCCAATCGATTAGCCGACAGAATGCTGATCCAGCATTTACCACCTTCTCACGTAGAAGAAGCACGGTTCGTGCTGATATTGATAGCTTATTTACCGAAGAATTTATAAATCCTTTCGAAATAAAAAACGAGGTTTCACCGGTTACATGCAGTGTTTATGCCCCAGCAAAGGCTAAAAGATCAGAAACAGTAATGATTCAAGTATTTGCACATTCCCCCGAAAAGGCCGAAGAGGCTGATGAAATGGCGTTAACCTTTGATGATTCATCGAGTAAAAGGGCTCAAAAGAGGTTGAGTAAAGCGATAGAGATTGGCTCAACGCTTCATTTTAGCCTAAGTATTACAGGCTTGGAGATTGATAATAGCGAAGAGGAGCTGATTTGGAACGAGGAAACCGAATCGGTACAGTTCATGGTAGATATTCCCGCTACTTATAGTAAAAGTAACCTTATAGGGAAAGTAATTGTTTCTCAAGATAGCATTCCCATTGGCCATATGCTCTTTAAAATGGATATCGATGAGAAAAAAGAAATAGACGAAGCGTATGTGAAATCGGAAATGAAACAGTACAATCATGCATTTATTTCATACGCCTCCGATGATCGCGATGAGGTTCTGCGCAGGGTGCAAATGCTACAAAGCATAAATATCTCATTCTTTCAGGATATACTTGATTTAAATCCCGGTGATAATTGGGAAGAAGAACTTTACCGACAAATTGATAAGTCGGATGTATTCTTCCTTTTCTGGTCTATATCAGCAAAAAAATCGGAATGGGTGATGAAAGAGGTTGACTATGCACTAAAAAGGATTGCTAAAGAAAATACACCCGAGATTATTCCGATAATACTAAATGCTCCTCCAATGGTTACACCACCTGAGAACTTAAAGCATATTCATTTTAACGATCGATTAGCCTATTTTATTCAAAAAGAATCTTCCGTAAAAAAGGATAAAAAAAGCAGAAAACCTTTAGGTTTGATGGAGTTGTAAAATGATATTAATCCACCTTGAAATAGAAAAAGATGGTTCCTAATTGCTTTTTTTATAGTCTTACTCCAATTACGATGATATCATCGGTTTGCTCTTGATTAGCCTGTTGTCGCCATTGCTCAAGGGTTTGATTTATCATTTCCCTTTGGCTGGTCATAGATTGATCCTGTATTCTCGAAAGCAATTGTTTAACCCGTTTTGTTTTGAACCGCTCACTTATCGACTCGTCTTCTCCCCCAAACTGATCAGGGAACCCATCGGAAAAAGTATATACTGTATCATTATGATTGAGTGTAATGCTTTGGGTTTTCATTTGCAAGGCAATTGATTCAAAATTCTCACGATATTTATAAGGCTCTAACTCGTTAAGTTGGTTATTCGAGTAATAGTACATCGGCCTATTTAATCCAGCATATTGAATGTTTCTGATATTCGTGTAAACCCTACATACAGCCAACTCCATACCACTTTTGTTCTCGATATTGCCCTCGCTCCTTCTCATAATGTATTCAACCCTTGGTATTACATTAGCAATAATCATCGCAGGATCTGTAATCCCATTTTGGTTCACAGCCTGATCTATATAGTTGTAGCATATTGCCGAAAGCATTGCTCCTTGTATACCATGTCCTGTGCAATCCGCTGTAATATAAATAATTGAATCGTCCTTTTTGGAAATAAAGAAAAAATCTCCACTTACAATATCTTTGGGTTTATAAAGTAAAAAGCTGTCGGGTAAACACTCCCTGAAGTAAAGCGGCGATGGTAAAAAAGTCCTTTGAATTGTTCCTGCACTTGTAAAACCAGAGCCGACATCCTTCGAATCATTAATTAGATTTTGAAAAGATTCAACAATTGCTTGTGGCAATTCTATTCCTTTACCTTTAAATAGTTCGCTTACCTCCTTAAACAATTTTTCCGAATTGTGTTTTACATGATGGATCTTTGCTTGTGCTCGTTGCGGATAGTTTATCGAAGAAATCTGCTCTGGGTTTAAAGCAACCGGAGCATATCCAATATCACAAAGCAGTGTTGGAATAAGCCGAACCAAAACTCGATCCTTTTCCTTTTCTACTTCAGGAAGATCATCATATGGAATTAGGCAATGATGCATCTTCTGATTATCGTCACGTACGGGAGCATATCGAAATCCATTTAATCGCTTCTCCCAAGCCCATCGAACATGCTCAACCATTGCCATGGTTTCAATATCTTGCTCACTTAAAAGCAAAAGAGGAATATCCTCATCATTTTTACATTCTTTTATTCCATATCCAATAGAAAGCAGTTTTGTGGGTATATGATAGGCATTATCAATATTTGATGATTTTATTGCATCGGGAAGTTGATCAAAACCCATTGAGAAATATTGTTGGTTCTTATCATCAACAATATATAAATCGTTGTAAATTTTTTTGGACTCAGCGTTTTGCGTAAAATCTATCATTAACTTGCTATACCTAGCGTGTATTGCTCTAGCTATTTTCTCAGCAAGTTTATCATTTACATATAGCTGCTCAGAGGGTTTATACATTTCATAACCCACCTGCCTAAATGTATAAGCCAATGCATAAAATGTCTCCCTTAAAAAATTGCGAGTCGAAGGGATTTCTTCATTTTCATTTAAAATATCAACCTCATTTAGGCTAAATAAATCATCAAACAAAAAAGTTACCACCTGATCTACCTCGCTATCAGAAATAATGCAGGAACGGCAGGTATTATCAAAAGCTCTAATGCTTACGTTTATTTGCTTTAGCATTACAGGTATTCGTTCTGCCAACCTTTGAACCTTATCGTCACTAAATATTTTAGAAATTGTTCTAGGAATGTCACTCTTAATAGATGCTACCTGCTCCTGCAATATTCCTAGAAACGATTCATACACTTCGTTGCAGTTTATATTACAGTCATTGCCTCTGTTTTGGGTCAACAGGTTAACCCAATCTGAGATATTCTCTGATTTTATATTTTCCATCTGAAATCATTTATACCCTAAGGGATTTCCCTTTAAAGTTAATTTGATTTCAAACTTAACAAATTTATTTCTAGTTTTTTACTGACGAGAGTCTCTATGCTGATACTTTTCCTTAATGCGCTTAAAGAAGCTAGTGATGTGTCGTTCAACCTTATGCGCATAGATGTCGGAAATGGTAATCATTATACCCGTTTCCTCAACATCACCAAAGAAAGGATTGATAACCGTTCCAAACACCTTCATTGAGGGGCTAAGGTTCATATACGAGTTTATAAGAGGAGGTATCTTTTCGCCAAGCGCCCTAATCTCATGCGAAAGTATTTTGTAGTCCTCCTTATACGATTCCCCATGGAATATTTTGGCGAACTTTTCACGATCCATTTCAACCTCCATAGGGTAGATTGGAGTAACTAGTCCTTCGCTATCCTTAAAGTACTTTTCGAAGAAATAAAGCAAAAGGTTACGTGCATCATTATTGTAGCTGTTGTACATAGTAACCTTGCCAAAGAAGTATTTGATATTGGGATTCTTCACTATCAAAGCACCTATCCCATCCCAAAGGTTATCCAAGGCGTAAATCCCCTTTCCTAGCCTAAAAATCGATTGATATTTTGGCTGAACAAATGAACGGCCAAGTTCAATCATGTACGGCATGTACTCCACTTGGAATTTTTCGGAGAAGTTAAAAAGATGCTTCGTAGATAAGTTTATTTCCTCCCCTTTGGTTGGATCTACTTTATGAAACCGGTAGCCTCCAACTATCTCTTTATCTTTTGGATCCCAAACGATCAGCTGCTTGTAACAATTTGTACAGGTATCGTAATCATCAATATCAACACTTAAACCTGTACCACCTCCTGCAGATCGGAATGTGAACTCACGCAACCTTCCCACCTCACGCATAAGGTTTGGGCAATCTTGTGCAGAAAAAATATAAAGCTCATTACCGGCATTGTTAGTATGACGAACGAACCGTTCTGGAGTCAATTCGGCTTCAAGAAGCTTTTTATCGACGTGTTCTATGATCTGTTCCATGAACAAAAATTTTTCAAAAGTAATACTTATTCACTCTTGTTGTTCATGAAATTTTACCTATTGGATGTTGGCCATTTCATATACCCTTTCTTTTACCCACGAAGCCCAATCAATAGGGGTTTTTGAACTATCAAAATTATTGTATGGAATAGGTTTTCCAATTCTTATAGTAATACTCTTGCCCTTCTGCTTAAACATCTCATCTACAAGATACAGCATTTCCAAATTGGCTTTTATACCAAAAAATCCCCTTAATCTTGAAAGGTTATAAAAGAAGTTTGAATTCCTCCCGCTAAAATAAACAGGCACGATATCTCGCTTATGCTTTACTGCTTTTGTGATGAAACTCTTTTTCCATTCTAGGTCTTTAATTCCACCTTTTTGTTTGCGAGAGCATAATCCTGCTGGAAAATATAAGATCTGTGTGCTCGAAGCATAAGCCTCCTCTATCATTCGCGCATTCTGCGACGACTGTGCTCCATGTTTATTAACTGGAATAAAAACACTTTGAAGTTGCTTAACATTCATCAACAAATCGTTCACGGGAAATTTTATTTCGGGGTATTTCTGCCCAAGAAGATGTATTAGAATCATTCCATCCAACCCCCCAAGAGGATGGTTAGATGCAAAAAGATAACGTCCATTAGGGTCAATATTTTCAATTCCCTCAACCGTATAGGTAACCCCCATAACTCGTAACACTTCATCAATAAACTCAACTCCTTGCTTATGACCATATTCTGAAATAAACAAATTCATTTCATCCTGATGGATAATCCTCTTAAGGTATCGGATAATAAAGCGGGGTAAGGATTTTAGCAGGCGTGGACTTTTACCAGCAATTACCTTCTCAATATCAATAAACTTTTCGGTTGGTTGCACAGATTCACTGAATTAGTCGATGGCAAATATATAAAAAGATGGTGCATCAGCGCATAATTTTTGCAACCATACACATATCGAAGAATTTACCTCGCGCAAAAAAAAAGTCATGCATTGTACCCTCGTTTGAATACCCATTTTTCTCAAGAACTCTTAGCGATGCCATATTGTCCGGATCGACCAAACCGTATATTCGATGTAATTTTAGCTCCTCAAATCCATATCGGGTAATGATTTCAACAATAGAACTTGCAAAACCTCTGCCCCAGAACTCTTTAAGTAATCCGTACCCAATCTCAGCCCGTTTATTCTCTAAATCAATTTCGAAAAGCCCCCCGTACCCAAATGGTTTTCCAGATCTTAAGCAATAGAATGCCCACCAGATAGCCGTTTTATCATCCATCGATTTTAAAAACTTCGAAAGCAAGAGTTCGGCTTCGCTTATATTATTAATGGGTGATCTAGGTACAAATGCTAAGTTATCGATACTTGAATTGAAATTGAATATCAATGATGTATCGTTTTCGTTGAGTAACCGATAATCGAATTTTGTAGACATATTATCAGTTTTAACCTTATAAAACAAGTATCCATTAAGGATTTTGCTGCTTTACACGATCAATGCCTGTGGCAAAATACTTTGAGTTTCCTCTCCAGAAAAATGACATAAAGCGTTTCTTGTAATGGAGATTAACTCGTTCTCCAGTTAAGGCAACCTCCTCTAGCTCCTTTATCAACTTTTTTTCTCCTCTTTCAACCGAAAAATCAAAAGATTCTGCTATGGGGCTTGTCCCTTTAAGTGCTCCAAAGGTCTCGAGGTTAAGCTTTCCCTCATATGTTTTGAATATAACTCCCTTTTGGCTAATGCGAATTATCTTACCTGCCATTACTCCCTTTTCGTAGGTACCCCAATAAAGAATGGCTAAGAATCCAATAAATACTACTAGAATAATTATTAAGAAACGCTTTACAATTCTCATATAATTTCGGTTTTATAGTAGCAAATTTACCAAATTTAATCGATTTCTGGAGTAATTTAAAGTTAACTTCCGACTCGAAACCTTATGAAAAAATTCGTTGCATAGGATCGAGGGAATTTCTATCTTACAACAAATTTACTGCAATGAAACTATTTTTGTTTTTAACTCCAAGATTGCTCGCACTTATAATTGCAATCTTTTTGGAAGTCTTTGCATTTGATATTTTTGATGTGATTATACCCTTTGAGAAAAAATTTGGTATTTTCATGATTCATTCAATTCCTTCTTTATTCCTATTAACAGCAACTCTTATATCATGGAAAAATTCATTGCTAGGGATAATCACTTTTTCATTTCTGCTGGTAGTTTTTTCACTATATTTTAATACCCTTTATGATACAACTCTATTTCTGGTAATCTCGGTACCGCTAATGATAATTGCATTCCTTTACGCACTCGATCACTTTTTAAAAAGATTTGTGTAAATTCTAAAATCAGTAAAATCTTATTACTTGTAAGTATTATGAGGAAAATGGTTAAAAAAACTCTTTGGGGGCTAGGTATCTTAATCCTTTTAGTAGTTATTCTTTTTGTATGGTATGGGATAAGAGCCAAATCCGAAACAAAGAAAATGAACCCTGCAGAAACAGGACAATTAACGGATAGTATATATGCTATTAAGGATTCTTTTGTAAACCTTTATTTGATAAAAAGCGGGAATAGCTATGTGGCTATTGATGCTGGGAATAGCGTAGATGCTGTAATACAAGGTTTAAACAAGCTAAGAATTTGTCCCGACAATGTTGTAGCTGTTCTTCTAACTCACACAGATGGCGATCATGTAGCCGCGTTAAAGCTTTTCTCTAAAGCCTCAGTTTACATATCAAAACAGGAGGAGAAAATGATTAATGGGGAGGTTTCAAGATTTCTATTTTTTGGAAATAGTTTAAATGGACGGGCTTATACTACACTTGAGGATAATCAGGAATTAAATATCTTAAATATTAAGGTTAAAGGAATTCTCGTGCCAGGGCATACGGAAGGCTCAATGTGCTTTGTAGTTAATGATACCTTTTTATTTACTGGAGATGCTTTGAGTCTTAAAAATGGGAAAGTGGATAAGTTCAATAAACTTTTTAATATGGACTCAGAAATGGCTGCCAAATCAATGGATAAGTTGACAAATCTGCCAAACGTAAAATATATATTCACGGCGCATCATGGGTACACCAACGACTATAGTACTGCTTTTAATAACTTTAAATAACATTTAAAAATCACCACTATGAATACTTTTGAGCAAGAATCTGTACAAACCAACAACGATTCAAAAATCGAATTAACAACTGAATCATTATATAGTCTTGATACAATCTGGCGCTGGGCTAGCTTTTTCTCAATACTAGGATTTATTGGAATTGCTTTTCTAATATTTGCTGGGTTGCTAATGGGAGTTGTTTTTTCTACCATTGATAATGGAGCATTGGGTGCATCCTTCAAATTTATTATAATGTTCGCTTACATAGTTTTAGGGGCCGTTTACTTTTACCCAGTACTTCTTCTTTTCCGATTCTCAAGCTGGACAAAAAAGGCTTTAAGGAATAAAAGTAGTCTCGATCTAAGCAAAGCATTAAAAAATCTGAAAGCTCACTTCCAGTACGTGGGAATAATGACTATCGTTGTTTTTAGTATCTATATAGTTGTAATTATCGGCTTTGTTGTTTTTAAAGCAATAATGTAGGGAATCTAACTAAAAAAATCAAGCTAAAGACCACTACAACCAGGTGCTCTAAAACATCTTGCTTCTGCATATTTTTTTCACACAATCGCTTCTTTTTTATCTAATAATAGCATAACTTATTGCTTTATTGATGAATGACTTGGCTTTTTATATTTATTAAAAAAGAAAGCGATTATGTCACTACAAAAAAAATTATTACTACTAGTAATACTTCCAGTATTCATATGCACTACAATTGCGGTAATTGTTGCATCTGTTAAGATTAAATCACAGGGAGAAAAAGGGCTTGAAGAAAAAAGTAATGCTGTTTTATCTGTAGAAATAAAAAGTTTTTTGGAGCTTCATCAGCAGGGAATAGAACTTGAACAAGAACTTGATAACACAACAACTGTTAATTCAACCGAACTTGAAGGAGCCTATCAATTTAGGATTTCTTCTCTTAGCCCAAAAAACAAGAAGCACCTTTCTACTAGCGAAGAAGCCGTTTTTGTAAAAAGATTTGAAAATGGCGAATCAAAACAAATTAACCATATTAACAAGAATACCAACTCGCTATGGGTTATGCGACCAGTTTATATGGACGAGTCTAAGGGTTGTTTGGATTGCCACAGAAAAACATCTGGTAGCAGTAATGGAACCTTAAGCAATAAGTCCGGAAAAGATTTTCAGGGGATGTTTATGGTAATATCTCCCATGAAACCAGTTCAAAAACAGGTTAATTCAGCAATTTTCCAAATCAGCTTTTTTGGTTTCATTATTACCCTATTTGTGGTTTTTATAGGCTATTTTATTATAAAGAAAATTATTACTGTATTTAGGCAGATTATTGAAGTAAGCCAGAAAGTATCAGAAGGAGACTTACAGCAAGCTGTTGAGGTAAAAACCAATGATGAATTAGAAGAGCTTGGATTGTATATTAATAGCATGATCAACTCTCTTAATAAAGTATTACTTGGGGTTCGCGAAGCAGCCAACGAACTTTCACGTTCAACCAAGGAGCTATCAAATACCTCACAAATACTATCACAGGGGTCGCAGGAGCAAGCCGTTCAATTCGAAAAAATTACGAACTCGGTGCAGCAAACTACCCAAAATGCAATGAAAGCAAACGATTTTATAAACAAATCGGTAGCAAACGCTGACAAAGCAGGTGTAGGAATGAATGATGCTATTAATGCTATGGATAAAATAGAGAATAGCTCAACCCGGATAAATGAAGCAATTAAAATAATTACCGATATTTCATTCCAAACAAATCTACTCGCCCTTAATGCTGCAGTTGAAGCAGCAAGAGCCGGGGATTATGGTAGAGGTTTTGCAGTTGTTGCTTCGGAGGTAAAAAAACTTTCCGAAAGAAGTTCTGTTTCAGCCGAAGAAATCAATAAAGTTGCGGGAGAAAGTATGATTCAGGTTGTTGCGGGTCAAAAAATCTCAAAAGATGCTGGGCTAAAAATCAAGGAAATAATTCATGCAATTTCATTGATCGCCCACTCAGTTCAGGAAATTTCAGCTGCTGCACAAGAACAATCGTCTATGATGCAGTATAACTCAAAAATTACGAACTCTAATGCAACTGCAGCAAAGCATTTGGCCGAATCGGCTTCAACGCTAAACGAAAGGGCTACTCAGCTCATGGAAATTGTTGAACACTTTAAACTTGATGAAGAAAAATAATGCGTATATTATTATTGAAACATCACGGTATCCTATAAACCAAAATCTATATTACCTTAGCGCAAACGGCTAAGGTAATTTTATTTGATGAGCATGGTTAAAGAACATGAAGATGTAGATGTTTTCTACGACTCAATAAGCAAAAAATATACTGAATCAATTAAACGATGCGTCCCTCAGTATACCGATATGCTTCACTCCCTTTTCACCTTTATAAAACCTGATTTCAAACCTAAAGAAATACTTGAACTTGGTTGTGGAACCGGAAATTTAACTCAGCTTATTGTACTGAAATACCCTAACGCAAAAGTTACCGCTATAGATATTTCTGAGGAGATAATAAATGAATGCAAATCAAGGATTCACTCTAAAAATATTGAATATTTAAGATCAGATTTCAAAGTGCTTCAACTTCCAGAAAACAAATTTGATCTTGTGGTTTCCAGCATATCAATACATCACATAGACAATAAGGCAAAAGAAGAATTGTTTCGTAAACTTTTTATTGCCCAAACCTCAAATGGTATTCTCTCTTTTTGCGATCAATTTAGAGGCGAAACGGATTTTATCTACTCTAAACATATTGAGAAATGGAAAGCCTTTGCTCATGAGCAAGGTGCAAGCACCGATGAATGGGAGATGTGGATGAAGCATCAACAGGATCACGACTTCCATGCAACTTTGTCGAATCACACTAAATGGTTAAAAGAAGCAGGATACAACGTAGTCGATTGCACAAGACGGTTTCTGCTATGGACTACAATTTATGCTGAGAAGTAAACCTTATTTTATTATTGATATCAAATTTTAAATTTTGTTTAAATGGTTACAAATAAAATAATCGTTTTTGCTATATCAATCATCTTTTTAGGTGGTTGCAGCAATCCAAGGCAATCCTCAAATCAAATTAACAAAGAAGAGCAGGCAATAAAGGTTGTAAACGCAGCCCAACATGCTTGGAAAGGCTATATGCAATATGCAAAAGGTTTTGATGCCTTAAAACCAATAAGTAAACAGGGCGAAAACTGGTATAGCACATCGTTACAGATGACCCCAATTGATGCATTCGATACTTTTACACTAATGGGGTTAAAAACTGAGGCTGGCGAAGCCAAGGAGCTAATCTTCTCAAACCTCAACTTCAACATCGATATGGAGGTTCAGCTCTTCGAGATCAATATTCGTTTACTTGGGGGATTGCTCTCAGCATATGAACTCGATGGCGATAAGCGTTTTCTAACTCTTGCTGAAGACCTTTGTAAAAGGTTGCTCCCTGCTTTCAACACCAAAACAGGTATGCCTTATCGCTATGTCAACCTTAAAACGGGTGCTTTAAGGGACTCACTAAATAATCCTGCTGAAATTGGAACCTGCCTCTTAGAATTTTGCCGATTAACCCAATTAACTGGCGATTCAACTTACCATAAAACGGCAATGAAGGCTGTTATGGAGATTTACAAAAGTCGCAGCAGCATTGACCTTATTGGTACAATAATAAATGTAACTAATGGTGAGTGGGTTAAACCTGAATGCCAAATCGGAGCAAGGCTAGATTCTTACTTTGAGTATTTATATAAGAATTGGTTGCTTACAGGCGATAAATCCTGTTTTGAGGCTTGGGAAACCCATCGTAAAGCTATAGAAAAGTACATGGTTACCGATACCCCAAATGGCACTTTCCTTACACGTGTTGACATGAATACAGGGAAAGAGACACGCTCTTATTACGGGGCTCTAGACGCCTTCTACGCAGGTCTTCTAGCCCTTTCTGGTGATGTTGCTACCGCTCAAAGGATACAAAAAGGTAATTACTATATGTGGTCTAGGTTCAATATTGAACCTGAAGTGTTTGATTTTAAAAAGGATTCTATTCTATATCCAAGCTACCCCTTACGTCCAGAGAATATAGAGAGCTGCTTCTACCTTTACCGAAAAACACATGATGAGCAGTACTTAGCAATGGGAAAACGAATGATAGACGATATTATTGATAAATGCAAAACTGAGGCTGGTTTTGCAGCGGTTAAAAATGTTACAACGTTAGAATTGGATGACTCTATGGAAAGCTTCTTTTTTGCCGAAACCTTAAAGTATGGTTACCTCCTATTTGCCCCTGAAAGCAAACTCGATCTAAGTAAATTTGTATTTAACACAGAGGCACATCCTCTAAGTATCCTTCAAAAGAATTAAGCATTTTAACCTTTAATGACAACACAAACGCCTCTGTATGCTACAGAGGCGTTTATTTTAATGTCCCAGTATTTTATTTGTATTTCCGTTTCATAAACCAAATATCATTCATATTTATAGCCAAATTAAATTGATAGTATCTTTCCCTAAAAAGATCCTCAGAATAGTACCCTTTTTGCCCTGTTTCAAAAGAAAGACAAATACTTGAAAGTTGGTTTTTGATTGGAACTACAACTCCAGCAGTAATCCCATATCCATATAAATTGACATTATTGATATTTAAATACGATTTATCTACATGGAATCCTACTTGATAAGACATACGTTGAAAAATATTTTTCCCAAACCGTTTATCAGGAGAGTACTCAAATCCTGTTGCCCATTTATAGCTATCGGTCAAATCTAAATTATTTTTATCGCTCACATTACTCCATTTCTGTAAAGTAAAATCTGATGCTAGGGTAAGTTTTTCAGATGATACGGATAGTCCAAGTCCTAAATAAGCGGGTATCCAGAAATTATATGTGTCAGTCAGTTCTTCTCCCTCAGAAGTGCTCCCAGATGATTTCTCAACATATTTAGAAAATCTCATTTTAGTTTTCAGCCCTCCTACTAACCCTACTTTATAAGAATATTTCTTATTTATTGAGTTAGAGTATTGGTACCCAAAATCAAAATAAAGATGAGACTTTGGAACAAACTTTTCAGAAACCGACCAGGAGTTATCAATTGCACTTAAGGTATACTCCTCTGTTTTAGTTATTGACCCGAATAAAACTGATGCATTTACCCCAATTGAACTATGTTTATTAAGTATGTACGACCCTCCAAAGTAGATTTTATTTAAACCTCCTTCTCCTGTAGATAGAATATCAAACTTTTCGGTTGTGCCTTCAACCCATTTCGAAGTATTGATTTTATAACCAACACTACTATACGGCATAATACCAACACTAATCGCTACTTTTGGGTAAAGCCGAAAACCAATGGCTATTTTATTTACATTTCCGCTAACTACATTATATTCACTTTGCTTAGATTCAAGGCGCGATTTGTACCCATTTAAATTTAAGTCGAATAAAAAGAATAGGCTGTCGATGCTCCTATACGAAGCAGGATTAAGTTGATTGATATATCCTTCTGAATTCAAGCCAATTCCAACTCCCCCCATGCCCGATGTTCTCCCTCCTATTGATGTTTCAATATTTCCAAGACCAAAATAAGTATAGGGTGAATTGTTACTCGTCTGAGAATAGGCGAGAGAATAGATACAAATTAATACTGTAAGTAATACTAATCTATTAATTCTAGTCATAGTAAAGGAGGTAAAGTTTTAAATAGGTTCTATAATTCGATAACTTTTGATCGTTAATAATAACATGGTCAAAACTATAATCATAGTTTTCGGGAAGAAGAAGTAGCCCATTGTATGGAGTATTCGTTTTAATCTGGTTTTTAATAAAACTTGTAATTTCCCATGTATAGCTTATATTATCGCGGTATATATAGTCAATATAAAGTGAACCATCTTGAATAGAAGTACCATCTTCATCAGTAAAATATCCAATTAAATCGTTGAACTTATTTGTTAAATAAAGATTTAATGAACTCGGTAAGTAGTTTATTTCCATTAAAGTTGAGGGTTGGATAACAAGCTCTGCTTTAATTACTTCAAATGATCTGGTTTGCTCTCGAAGGTTTTTAACCGTTGGAAAATCAATTCTTGTTACAAGCCCAATCCCTGCCTGTACTATTGCATAGTTATTTAATTTCGATGAAGGGATGGGTGTTTTAGATATGTTCTCAATAATAGTACCGCTCCTATCCGATGTGATTTCATTAAATTGTCGACTTGGAAGCGTTGGAATAAAATTGACATAATTTGCCTTTTCAGAACCCTCAAAGTGGTAGTATAAACTAATTCTTGTAGAATCAAGAGTGTACCCTAAAATTGAGCCCCCATTGCTGCACTTTAAAACAACCCCTTTAAAGTAGTTATAAAATCCACCTTGTTCTTCAAATGCGTTAGTACTCGATTTTAGCTTATTTATAAAGTCAAGGCCCAGCTCATCTTCTAGCTTTATGCGAAGTAATTTCTTTTTGTTAGGTTTTGGCTTAAAAGTGTACTCGCCTAGGGGAGTTGGTTCAAAGTCAAAATGAGAATTATTATATAGATAGGTATCATTCTTGTTAAACAATATATCTTGAGTAACCCTATTTACCTGAATTGTATACATTGATGTTGTATCGCCATAGTAGTAACCTGATGGCTTAAGCAATAGTACAATTGAATCGTAAAGTGCGTATTCACTTATTGTTGAAACCTGATTCCTAAGTATTATATAGCTTTGACTGTTTATTTTCCCGACAATGTTTTTTTGGTCAACAAATTTCCCAACCAAAGCTAAACTCTTATTGGAGGTTTTAATAGTATCGTGGACAAAGGTAGATGTGCTAACAGTAAACGTATCCACGTACACAATACTCGTGTTTGAATTGATAAAACTCGATCCTAAAGTTTGGTCTTCGCTCTGGCATGATACCAGAAGTAAGAGAAGTGCAATTGTTGCTATTCCTAACCCGATTCTTCCCATTTAATTTCGCTTTTATTTAACTGTCAAAAGAAAGGTTGATCAGGCAAAATCAAAAAAGGAATCGATTAAGTCAACAATTTTATCGACTAAAAGTCAAATAATACATTAATTATCGGTGTCAAAAAGTAATTTGAACTAAAACGGATATCTATCTTATTGGTATATAAAAAAGGGTTCTTTGTCGAATATCTTTCTTCATCACATAAAGTGATCTCTACATTTACAACTAAAATTTTACTACATTTTAATTCAAATGAATATGAGAAAAATTGCGTTGAAATTGCTTTCTGCTTCTTATTTACTTCTTATTCTTGTCGCAGTAACATCGTGTAATAATGATGATGAAACTGATTTGGTTGGTAACTGGGTAGATTGTAAATTTTCCTTTGAAGGAAGAGGTCGCAGTAACGCCGTATCTTTCGTTATCGATTCAAAAGCTTATATAGTTGGCGGATATGATGGCGAGGAAAGAGAATACTTAAAAGATGCATGGTCGTTTAACCCTGAAAATAAGCAATGGACATTAATAGATAGTTTGCCTAATGAATGCATAGGTAGAATTAATGCTGTTGGATTCTCCATAAATGGTAAAGGCTATTATGGATTAGGTTTTGATGGCGATAATAAACTCAATGATTTTTGGGAGTACGATCCATCTACCAATAAATGGACTCAGCTAAATGATTTTACAGGAACTGCTCGCTATGGTTCTACTGCATTCTCAATTGGAGATAAAGGGTACATTGTTGGCGGATATGATGGCACTCACCTTAAAGATTTATGGGAATACGATCCAACTTCTGATAGTTGGACAAAAAAGAGTAGCATTCCTGGGAACAAAAGAAAATTTGCTTCTGTATTTATTATTGATGAAAAAGCTTATGTTTTTGGTGGAATAAACAACGGAACAATAGTTGAAGATTTTTATTGTTACGATCCAAGTACAGATACCTGGGAAGAAAAGCGGGATGTAGCAAATAATTCTGATGATAGCTATGATGACGATTACGTTTCGATTGCCCGTGAAAATGCTGCAACCTTTGTAATCAATGGCCTCGGCTATGTTGCAACAGGGGAAATTGTTAGCGGATTAATTTCAAAAGTGTGGGAATATGATCCATCAACTGATTTATGGAAAGAGAAAACTGGTTTTGAAGGAAGTTCAAGAATTTGTGGAGTTGGCTTAACCTTAAATGATAAAGGTTACGTTCTTTTGGGCAAGTCGAGCTCGTATTATTATGATGATATTTGGGAATTCGAACCTTTTGCAACATATGACGATCAAGATTAATTTTTAAAACAATCAGCTATTATGCATTTTATTTAAGGTTAGTGATTGTTTATAAACTCTTCGGCTTTAGCTGAAGAGTTTTTTTTTCTACCTCTCGAATAGCCATATTTTATCTATAAAAACGATTATCCAGAATTTACTAGGGTTGGTCTATGAAATCATGAGTTAAATCTATTTTGCTTGAATAGATATTTGCTTGATAGCAATTTTGTTGAAAATTTTAAAAGTATGAGTAGTAAATATTTATTAATACGCCTTCTTACAGTAACTCTATTCTTGAATAGTTTTATTAAGTATACTAATGCACAAGAAACAAAACTGGATTGGGATCTAAATCAATGCCTGAATTATGCATTAGAACACAATATTCAGGTGAATAAAAAGAAGCTTGCTGTTGAAAGTTCTAGCGCTGACTATTTTAAAACAAAATCGGAACGACTTCCTTCTTTAAGCGCTTCGTTATCTGAATCAATAACCAATTCAAAGGATAATACTTCAAGTTCCAAGGATGCATGGACCTTAGCCAATTCAACTTCTGCATCATTAAGTTCAAGTATAACAATATTTGATGGCGGATCAATATCTAACAGAATTTCAGCCTCCTCATTAAATATTGATATTGCTAATCTTGATGTTGAAGCAACCAAGAATAACATAACACTTTCTATTACCCAGGCATACCTTAACATCCTTTATGCAAAGGAATCGGTAGACTATGCAAATGAGGTTGTAGTAACTTCTCAAAAGCAGGTTGAAAGAGCTAAAGAACTACTCAACGCAGGTTCAATAGCCAGATTTGATCTTGTTCAACTTGAAGCACAATATGCTAGTGATTCTTATTCGTTAGTGGTTGCTAAAAATACACTTACAACTGATATCACAAACCTAAAGCAACTACTTGAAATAACAGTTACCGATACCTTTAATATAAAATTCCCTGAGGTTGATTATAAAGGCGATTATTTGATTCTCCCAACTATAAACGATGCATTTAACACCTCTTTATCAATAATGCCTGAAATTAAGAGTGGCGAAATCAATAGAGAAGTAGCTAGTATTAACGTTAAGGTAGCACAAGCGGGGTATGCTCCTACTTTAAGTTTAAGCGCAAACTACTCTTCTGATTTCTCGAGCCTGAGTAGTAATAGCTTTAGCTCACAGCTATCGAATAACCAAATGCAAAGGGTTGGCCTATCGTTAAGCATTCCCATTTTCAACAGGTTTTCGACTAAAACAACAGTTCAGAAATCGAAAATTAATCTTAAAGAAGCTGAACTATCATTTCTTGAAACAAAGAAAAACTTACTTCAAACAGTTGAAACTGTTTATCAGAATACCGTTGCAGGGAAAAGCCGTTACGATGCTGCGATAGGTCAACATTCAAGCGCAAATGAAAGCTATAAAATTTCGGAAGAGCAGTTTAACCTTGGAATGCTAAACTCAGTTGATCTACTAAAAGCAAAAAACACCCTGTTAAGTGCTCAGAAAGAACTTGTACAATCGAAGTATACTGCAATTCTAAATCGAAAAATTTTAGACTTCTATATGGGGAAACCAATCACGCTTTAGATATTATTAAACAATAGAAAAATAATGGTTATGAAAAAGAAAAAAACAATAATACTAGCATTAATCATAGGGATTATAGCAATAGTAATACTTGTGTTATTTACAGGAGGAACAAAAGAAATAGTTAAACTTGAAACCATCACTGTAAAAAGAGGAAATATAGTAAATACAGTTACAGCAACTGGTAAAGTTGAACCGATTGATCAGGTTAACGTTGGAACACAGGTTTCAGGAGTTATCGATAAAATTTATGTTACCTACAACTCTAATGTAAAAAAGGGACAACTTTTAGCAGAATTGGATAAATCAACATTAAGATCCCAAGTTCTACAATCAAAGGCAAGCCTTGCTTCTGCTCAGAATGAACTTACTTATAGGGAACAGAACTATAAAAGAATTAAAAAGCTTTACGAGGGTTCACTGGTAAGCGAAACCGATTTCGAGGAAGCACAGTATCAATATAATAACGCTAAAACAAGCGTTGACAAGCTAAAATCTAACCTCGACCAGGTTGAAGTAAACTTATCTTATGCAATGATATACTCCCCAATTGACGGGGTAATATTGAATTGTGCAGTAAAGGAAGGGCAAACTGTTGCCGCAAGTTTTAGTACACCTACCCTGTTTTCGATTGCCAAAGACCTCACTAAGATGCAGGTTGAAGCAAATGTTGACGAAGCTGATATAGGACAAGTAAAGGTTAATCAACGCGTTAACTTTACTGTAGATGCATATCCTAGCGATACCTTTTCAGGCAAGGTTACTCAAATTCGTTTGGAGCCTACAACAACATCAAACGTAGTTACCTACACAGTTATCATCGAAGCACCAAACAATGATCTGAAATTGATGCCAGGGTTAACTGCAAGTATCGAGATAATAATTAAAGAAGCCATGGATGTAATGCTTGTAACACCGAAGGCATTACAATTTGAGCCGACAGAAGAACTTGCAAAAACTTACAAAATAGAACCATTTCCAAGTCCAGAAGGGATGAATCGCAATGAAAATAGAACAAATACCGATTCGGGTGTTCAGCCAAACAATCCTAATGGGATGCCCGAAATGACAGACAACCCTGAACGGCTAAATAAAAAACCTGGCAACATAAAAATTCTATGGGTTTTAAAAGGGAAAACGATAAAGCCTATTATGGTTCAAACAGGGCTTGAAGATGGTGCATTAGTAGAAGTATTAAAAGGGATTAACGAAGGGGATAGTGCAATTACTTCAATCTCTAAGGTTCAAGCAGCTCAGAGTTCAACAGCTCAGAGTGGAAGTCCATTTATGCCAAAACCCCCACAACGAACTCGTACTACAAAAAAATCATCGTAAATGTTAATGTCTAAGTCAAAATGGAAGAGACAATTATCAAAATAGAGAGTTTGAAACGTGAATTTGCCGTTGGAAGCGAAATAGTGAGAGCTTTAAGGGGAATATCGTTCGAATTGAAAAAGGGAGAGTTTTTAACCATAATGGGAGCAAGTGGTTCGGGAAAATCAACACTTCTCAATATACTTGGATGCCTTGATAAGCCTTCTTCAGGAAGCTACTATCTTGATGGAGTGAGTATGGCGAGTCTATCTAAAAACGATTTGGCAAGGTTACGGAATCAAAAGATAGGGTTTGTATTTCAATCATTCAATCTATTGCCCCGTACATCAGCACTTGAGAATGTTGAGCTACCTCTCTTATATAATTCAAAGGTTTCATCGAGGGAAAGGAAAGAACGTGCAATTGCTGCCCTCGAAGCGGTTGATCTCATTGATAGAATAGATCATACACCTAATCAACTATCTGGGGGGCAACAGCAACGCGTTGCAATAGCGCGTGCTTTAGTTAACGATCCGGTTATGCTTTTAGCCGATGAAGCCACAGGTAACCTCGACTCAAAAACCTCATACGATGTGATGGATCTGTTCCAATCGTTAAATCAGCGGGGTAAAACAATTGTTTTCGTTACCCACGAGCCTGATATTGCATCGTTAAGCAAAAGGACTATTACACTAAGGGATGGTCATATTATTAAAGACACTCCTGTTGAAAATCAAAAAACAGCCAAGTGGTTTTTAGAGAATTTACCTGTAAACGGGGATTAACAAAAAGTATATGAATACGGTTAACTTAACAAAAATAGCCCTAATGGCGATGGTTCGGAACAAGATGAGAACACTTCTAACCATGCTCGGTATTATAATTGGAGTGGCTTCGGTTATTGCAATGTTGGCTATTGGGCAGGGCTCGAAAAAAAGCATTCAGGCTGAGCTATCAAGTATGGGGACAAACATGATTTTTATACGCCCTAACAGCGACATGCAGGGAGGAGTAAGAATGGACTTTGGGAGTATGCAGTCCCTTAAAATTACAGATGCAAAATTAATTGAAAAATTATGCCCAAATGTAGCTTACGTTTCTCCTTTGGTAAGTAGCAGCGGACAGGCTATAAGCGGTGGAAAAAACTGGCCTACTTCATTACAAGGAGTAAGTGCATCGTTTCTTAGCATTCGTAATTTATCGGTGAAGGATGGTGTAATGTTCTCTGATCAAGATGTGGCAAAAGCAAATAAAGTATGTCTCATAGGTAAAACTGTTATTACAAACCTTTTCCCCGATGGCTCCTCTCCTATAGGAAAAACGATTCGGTTTAAAGGAATTCCTTTTATGGTAATTGGTGTGCTAAGCGAAAAGGGCCAAAACAATTTTGGACAGGATCAGGATGATATTATAATTGCTCCCTACACAACAATTCAAAAAAGGGTATTAGCCATTACTCATGTTCAGAGCATATATGCTTCATCCACCAATGAAACAACTTCACCTCAGGCAATAGCTGAAATAACCAAGGTGCTAAGATCAACTCATAAGCTGAAAGATACCGATGACGATGATTTTGAAGTACGTTCTCAGGCAGAGATGATTAAAACGTTCAGCTCTGTAACCGATATGCTTACAGCATTACTGGCCTCAGTAGCAGCAATATCTCTATTTGTTGGCGGGATTGGTATTATGAATATTATGTTCGTATCTGTAACTGAGCGAACCCGTGAAATTGGGCTCAGAATGGCTATTGGAGGTAAAGAGGTTGATATCATGTTTCAGTTCCTGCTTGAAGCCGTAATTATAAGCCTTATTGGAGGTATAATCGGAATTTTCTTGGGAATTGCAGCTTCTTTCATAGTTTCATCGCTGTTAAACTGGCCAACATCAATAACCATGATGTCCATTGTAATCTCGTTTATAGTGTGTGTCGTAACAGGCGTGTTCTTTGGATGGTACCCTGCACGAAAAGCTTCATACCTTGATCCTATTGAAGCATTACGTTACGAGTAATTATTTTACTAACTTTATAAAAGTTAAAAAACCATGAAAAACATTAATCTTTTAATCCTTGTCTTGTTCTTAGGTGTTGTTGGAGTTAAGGCTCAAATGCACGAACCTCCTAATTTTGACCCAAAAGAAATGGCGTCAAGAACTGTAAATGAGCTTAGCGAAAAAATAAAAATAAGCTCAACTGTTCAGGATTCGCTAAAGAACACTTTGGTTAAATTCTTTGAGGAGATGAATAAGGGACGTAAGTCAGGTGAACGCCCCGATATGATGAAAATAGAAGGAAAACGTGATGCTAAGGTTAAGAAGTTCCTAACCGAGGAACAGTTTAAGGTTTACCAAAGTTTCATGGAAGAGAAAAGAAAGAACCATAAAGGTGGCCCTGGAAATGATGATGGAATGAAGCACGAACCACCTAAAAAAAAATAATATCTTCGTTTTTTAGAATCGAATAGTAATGAGAAATTTAAGTCCTAAAACAAAAGTTTTTGCCAGTATAGCCCTACACACGTTAGTGTGGGGCTTTTGGTTCGCGGCGCCCTTTTTATTTTCGTTCAACGATCCCCAGCGTAACCAGCCCCCAAAGGATCCTAATTTCTACTACTTTATTTGGATCCCGATGATTCTCTCATTGATGATATTCTACCTAAACTACTTTATCCTTATCGAAAAACTTCTTTTTAGTAAAAGGATATTATGGTTTATTGTTGCAAATCTTATCTTAATTGTTGCATTTGCATATTTTGCAGATATTATAAGGGATTTGTTCATTACCCCAAATCCTGATTTTGCCGACAAAGGTCGTTTTGCAAATAATCCTGAACTAAACAATAATTTTAGGCAAAAACCGCCAAAGGAATTCTTATTTGGGCTCCGAAATCTTACCTTTTTCTTTATTGTAAGTATAAGCGTTGCCATTCGAACCACCAGCCGATGGCTAGTAACCGAGAATCAACGGAAAAATCTTGAAAATGAAAATTTAAAGTCTGAGCTTAGTAACCTTAAAATGCAGCTTAACCCCCATTTCTTTTTCAATACACTTAACAACATTTACTCACTAATCAAAATATCGCCAGATAAAGCACAGGAATCGGTACATGGACTTGCTAAACTGATGCGTTATCATTTATATGAAACAAATGAGGAGATGGTTCCCCTCTCTGGCGAAGTAGAGTTTCTTCAAAACTATATAGCTCTAATGAAGATTAGAGTGGCATCTAATGTTTCGATTGAAACTGAATTTAACATTGAAAACCCTACAACACTAATAGCCCCTTTACTATTTATTCCCTTGGTCGAGAACTCTTTTAAACATGGGGTTAGCCCAACAGAAGAGTCAACCATTAAACTAAAAATGGTTGAACAAAATAAGATTCTATCATTTGAGATTATAAATACCGACTTTCCACAAAAAACCATTGGGTTGAACGAGTCAGGTATTGGTTTGGATAACATCATTAAAAGGCTTGCACTAATTTATCCCGAAAAACATAACTTTGTAAAAGGGTATAATAACAACCACTTTTTCATTAAAGTAGTCATCCAGCTATGAGAAAAATACGATGTATTATTGTTGATGATGAACCCTTAGCGCTTGATCTAATTGAGGACTATGTGCTCAAAACCCCATTCCTTGAATTGGTAAAAAAGTTTAGTTCTCCCTTTCATGCAATGGAAGCTATTCAGAGTGAAAAGGTTGACCTTGTTTTTCTCGATATTCAAATGCCTGGATTAACCGGAATCGATTTTTCTAAACTAATACAGCATGGCCCAAAGGTAATCTTTACTACAGCCTATAGCCAGTATGCTCTAGAAGGGTTTAAAGTCGATGCGCTTGATTACCTCGTAAAACCGTTTAGCTATCAGGAATTTCTAAGAGCTGCTAACAAAGCCCTAACCTGGTTTAACCTTGTTGAGCAAGGAGGCGTCAAAACAATTACTGAGGAACCTGAAAACAAATCCATTTTTGTAAAATCAGAGTATAAACTGATTAAGGTTGAATTGTGCAATATCCTTTATATTGAGGGACTAAAAGATTACGTAAAAATTTACCAAAAGGATCAGAATAAGCCAATCCTTTCATTAATGAGCCTGAAAACCCTTGAAGAAAAACTACCTTCTGATCTGTTCATGAGAGTTCATAGGTCGTTTATTGTAAACTTAGAACAAATAGTAAAGATTGAAAGGAACAGAATTGTATTTGGTTCTGTTTATATCCCAATAGCCGATAGCTATAAGGATCAGTTTCAGGAATTCCTAAACAAGAAATTTTTAGGCTAAATGCTCTGGTTTACAGAGCTGTTTTTCTTGCTTTCGTTTGGTTTTTTTTCTCGAATAAAATCAATGTCAAACTCAATATAAAAGGTTGAACCAACCCCAACTTTCGATATTACAGATATTTCGCCACCCATAAGTAAAGCGAGCCCTTGGCTTATGGCCAAACCCAACCCAGTTCCACCATATAGCTTTGATTTGGGCTGAGCTGCTTGCCAAAATCTTTTAAAGATTATTTGTTGTTGCTCCTCGGATATTCCAATTCCTGTATCTCTTACCGAAAAAACAAGTTTCGACTCCTTTGCAAAGCAATCAACCACAATCATTCCTTTTTCAGTGAACTTAATAGCATTGCCAATTAGGTTGGTAAGAATTTGTTTTAACCTGTACTTATCAAGTTTAACAACAATATGTTCGCCTGAGCTCTTAAAGCTAAGCTCGATATTTTTACTCATTAAAAGCTCTGCTTTACTCTCAAACGAACTAGAAAGTTCACTTATAAATGCATCAATCTCAAAAATATCGTCATGAAGAACAAGCTGATCTGCTTCCAGCTTAGAATAATCAAGAATATCGTTAATCAATCGCATCAAATCATTTGAGCAATTTCTAATAATTTTCCGATAACTTTCTATTGCCTCTTCAGATGGATTTGTTTTGCAAAGCAATTCGGAAAAGCCAAGAATTCCGTTTAGCGGTGTTCTAATTTCATGTGACATATTCGCCATAAAAGCCGACTTAAGCCTATCCGATTCCTCCGCCCTTTCCTTTAGCTGCACTAGAGTTTTCTTTTGAGACATATAGGAGGAGATTAAGTTTCCAATTTTTACAAACTCAATCCCATATTTTTTCAACTCCTCTGCTTTTTTTTCATCATCTGTTTCGAGTGCATTTTCGACAATCTTAAGCGGTCTGTTTATCCATCTAGAGGTAACAATAATCAACGAAATAAAAACTACTACCGCGAGTAAGTAGAAAAGGCTAATAAGTTCTACAGAAAACTTATCGTATTGATGAAGAAAATCCAATTTTTTATCAACATGAATGTACTTAATAACCTTTGTGTCATAAAATTTAAGTGGTATATTAACTCGAATTATATGTTGATCCTTGCCGTCAGAAAGTAGGTTTGTATCATTTATAAAACTAATCTGAGTTCCTGTAATAATAGAAAGGTTATGAAGATAATCCCGATCTAATAATCTACCTACAAATAGATATCCTCTTGGAGTAGTTTTTCTTTCTGGGTCATCGGAGGGGTGAACAGATGCACCATACACTTCTAAAATACCCCTGGGAGTATCTTTATAAAAATTGATGAACTTTGATTTACTAAGTGAATCTAAAATGTTAAGAACAAGCGAGCTGTTTCTATTCTTAACAATGCTGTCGTTCCCCTGTATGTAAAATATGTTTTTTGAGGCATCAAATATCCAAATCACATCGACATCGAAGGTTGATAGAATTGGATCAATATTAAGCTTAGCCCACCCCATGTCCCTTTGCTCAATAAAGCGAACCATTTCGTCCCAAAAAGTATAGTCAAATACTACCTGATGTAATTGCTTTGATTCAAGGGAAAGGGCAATCGAAACACTGTTCTCTAATTGCTTTTGATTTGACTGTGTAAAGATGTTTTTCTTCTTATCGTTTAGCTGATACGCAAAGTAAAGCATGCACATAAAAAAGAGCATGACCAAAAGTAAAAAGAGTGAAATAATATTTTGAGTTTTACTGCGTATCATCGCAAAATCAACTTAAATATATATTGCTATAATACGAATTACTTTACTTCAATAAGAAATTAGTATGTCTTTTTTAAAAACGTTTTTTATTAATACCCAAAAATGATTGATAAAATGATTTGAATGCAAACTCAAGTTGCTTTATTCCAAATACATTCTAGAATTTAACTTAAAGGTGAGTACAGAAAGTATCTTTAGAAATGTTAAACTTATGCCAGAATAGGGTACTTAGGTAAAAGAAAAAGGAGGCATAACCTCCCTTTTCTTTTAAAACTTATACAATGCTATTTTCTTTGCTAAAACCATAGATGTATCCAAGCTAAATGTTAGCGTTTTCAATTCCCCTTTAGTAAGATTTACAATAGCAAGTGCATTTTTCCTTGTTTTCCTGCTGTTATAAACAATTAGGCGGTAATCTCTACTCGAGGGGTTCGTAAAAGTTGCAACTCCTTGGGCATCGGTTTTACTGGCAAATTCTGCTCTAGCAATTAAAGTTGTAACGGAATAACTAGCATTATACAATTCGTTTGGAACTAAGATTACATCTAAGTTTGAAAACGGATTACCACCTAGGTATGCCGCTTTCTTGATAGTAATGCTAACTGTTCCTGTATAATCCTGAACGTTAACAACCAAATTCTTACTAACCCCAGAAGGAACCTGAATCAACTTGCTGGGTTTATATTTAATTCCATCAACTTTGGGAGTATCTGCTACGACAAAATAAGTTCCTGAAAGCACCTCCCCAAAATTCACACTTCCATTACTATTAGTTGTTAAGATATCCAAAAGACTCCCGCTTGAGCTATTAACATATAAGCTAACCCTTGTATTAGGGATTGCCTTCGATTTGTCATCAATAAGTTTAACACTTAAACTACCATCTGTTTTTAATATAATTGTCATATCATTATCTTTTGAACATGAGAATAACAATAAAATTGTTATCAATAAATACAAAGATTTTGCTTTCATAATTATATGTGTTATGTTATTGGTTATGTATTATTTATACAAATTATTACAATTATTATTAATAATCAAATCAATTGTATATTTTATTCGAAATCATTATTAATTATCCATTAAACATTATCTTTGCCCGCTGAAATTAATTTGAACAAATTCAACGCTTTATGGAATACAATTTCAATGAGATAGAGAGAAAATGGCAGGAATACTGGAAAAAAAATAGAACTTATAAAGTTGATATTGACCATTCACGACCAAAATTTTATGTGCTCGATATGTTCCCCTACCCATCAGGAGCAGGGCTTCATGTTGGACATCCACTAGGCTATATTGCATCCGATATATACACCCGCCACAAACGATTACAAGGTTTTAACGTTTTGCACCCAATGGGTTACGATGCTTTTGGCTTACCTGCTGAGCAGTATGCAATTCAAACTGGGCAACACCCAGCTATTACAACCGAAAATAACATTAAAAGATATAGAGAACAGCTCGATAAAATTGGTTTCAGCTACGATTGGGACCGGGAGGTTCGCACCTGCGATCCAAAATACTACCACTGGACTCAATGGGCATTTCTCCAGATGTTTAAGCACTGGTACAATAATGCTACCCTAAAAGCTGAGCCAATTGAAGCGTTAATTGCAGAATTCGAAAAGAACGGAAATACAAAGGTTGATGCAGCTTCTGGTGAAGTTAAAGTTTTAACTGCTGCAGAGTGGACGGCTATGAGTGAGCGTGAACAACAGGAAGTTTTGCTTTCCTACCGCTTAGCCTATTTAGCTGATGTAATGGTTAACTGGTGCTCTGCATTAGGAACAGTTCTTGCAAATGATGAGGTTAAAGAAGGTTTCTCAGTTCGCGGAGGCCACCCAGTTGAGCAGCGCAAGATGAGGCAATGGTGCTTACGCATTTCAGCTTATGCAAAACGTCTGCTCGATGATTTGGAAACCATTGACTGGACGGATTCTTTAAAGGAAATTCAACGGAATTGGATCGGTCGTTCCGAAGGTGCCGAGGTATATTTTAAAATTGAAGGTTCAGAAAGAAAAATATTGATTTTCACCACCCGCCCCGATACTATTTATGGGGCAACTTTTATGGTACTTGCACCCGAAAGCGAATTGGTTAACGAGTTGACAACCCCTGAGTATCGCGAAGCAGTTGATAGCTATTTGGTTGAAGTAAAGCGTAAAACCGAGCGCGAGCGAATGGCTGAAGCAAAAAAAGTAACCGGTCAGTTTACTGGTAGCTATGCAATGAACCCATTCACCAATGAGCGAATCCCAATTTGGATTAGCGAATATGTTCTTGCTGGCTATGGAACAGGAGCAATTATGGCTGTACCAGCGCATGATAGCCGTGACTTCCTTTTTGCAAGAACATTCAACCTTTCAATTATTCAAACTGTAACAAAACCGGGTGATGAGGCAACTGATCCAGCCCAATGGATCGAGTCTTATGATGCAAAAGAAGGTGTTGTAATTAATAGCGGAATAATAAATGGTTTAGATGTAAAAGAGGCTATTAGCAAAATAAACGATGTGATAGAATCTCGTGGAATTGGTAAACGTAAAATAAACTATCGTTTACGTGATGCCATTTTCAGCCGTCAACGTTATTGGGGCGAGCCATTCCCAATCTATTATAAAGATGGCATTGCCTACCCAATCGATGAGAATAAACTGCCTTTGGAACTGCCCGAAATTGATGCTTTTCTTCCTACCGAAAAGGGTGAACCACCACTTGGTCGTGCTAAAAACTGGCAAACCCCTGATGGAAATCATTTCGAACTAAGCACAATGCCAGGCTTTGCAGGTTCGTCGGCGTACTACCTTCGTTACATGGATCCACATAACGATAAGGGATTAGTATCTAAAGAAGCAAATGAGTACTGGGAAAATGTTGATTTATATATAGGTGGGACTGAGCATGCTGTTGGTCACTTGGTATATTCTCGTTTTTGGAATAAGTTTCTATTTGATACAGGCTACGTATGTAAAAATGAGCCCTTTAAAAAGCTTATCAACCAAGGCATGATTCAGGGTCGTTCAAATTTTGTTTACAGAATAAAGAACACCAACACATTTGTATCACTTAATCTAAAAGATAAATACGATACTACCCCTATTCATGTCGATGTAAATATCGTTAGCAATGATATTCTTGATGTCGATAGTTTCAAGAGCTGGCGTCCCGAGTTTAAGGATGCTGAGTTCGTACTTGAGGATGGCAAATACATCTGCGGATGGGCTGTTGAGAAGATGAGTAAGAGTATGTGGAATGTTGTTAATCCCGATCTAATTGTTGAAAAGTACGGTGCCGATACCCTTCGCATGTATGAGATGTTCCTTGGCCCTCTTGAGCAAAGCAAGCCATGGGATACCAATGGAATTGACGGGGTTCACAAGTTCTTCCGTCGTTTGTGGCGTTTGTATCACGATAATAATAACCAGTTTGCTGTTATAGATGCCGAGCCATCGAAAGAAGAGCTAAAAACACTTCATAAAACTATTAAAAAGATAACCGATGATATTGAGCGCTTCAGCTTCAATACCGGTGTATCAACCTTTATGATTTGTGTAAACGAACTCACCGATCTAAAATGCAATAAAAAAGCAATCCTTGAGCCGTTGGCAGTAATTATTGCTCCTTATGCTCCACACATCGCTGAGGAGCTATGGCATTTGCTCGGTCATAATACGACTGTTTGCGATGCAAAATGGCCAAAATTCAACGAGGAGTATTTAATTGAAAGCACCTTTACCTGTCCAATATCTTTCAATGGGAAAATGCGGTTCACATTAGATATCCCACTTAACCTGCTACAGGCTGAGGTTGAAAAGATAGTGTTAGCTAACGAAGGAACAATCAAGTTTTTAGAAGGGAAACAACCTAAAAAAATTATTGTAGTTCCTAATAAGATTGTTAATATTGTTGTATAAACCTGTTGCTCGTTGATCGTAATTGTTATTCTTCTCTGCACCAACGATCAACTATCAATGATCAACTTATAGACCATGACAGCAAAAATCATTTTTAAAACAACCCGAACCTACTCAGTTATTGTGTTTGGGTTATTGCTATACGCCTTATCATGGACTGCATTCCTTCTCCCGCATAAAATTACAGGAGGTGGAGTATCGGGTATCGGAGCATTGGTTTACTATTCTACAGGTATTCCAATGGGCTATACCTACTTCGTAATAAATATTGGGTTAATCCTTATTGCCGTAAAAGTTCTTGGTGCAAGTTTTGGGGTTAAAACAATTTTCGGGGTTACCGTTGCCTCAATACTCCTGAATGTTTCTCAATCGCTTATCACCGCACCAATTATTGACGATAAATTCATGTCAGTAATCATTGGCGGAGGCATTGCTGGTGCTGGGTTAGGTTTAATTTTCACACAAGGAGGAAGTACCGGGGGTACCGATATCATCGCAATGATTATCAACAAGTATCGTAACATTAGCCCTGGAAGAGTAATCATGGCTTGTGATGTTTTCATAATCGGTTCATCATTCTTTGTCTTGCTCGACATGGATCCAATTAAACGAATTGAAACCATTGTTTACGGTTATGTGGCTATGGCCATTACCGCCTATTCAATAGATGCTGTCCTTTCGGGAAGCCGCCAGTCGGTTCAAGTATTCGTTTTCTCAAAGAAGTACGAAGAAATTGCTGATAGAATTACCAAAGACCTCGGCAGAGGAGTAACAGTAATAGATGGACAAGGATGGTATACCAAAGATCAACAAAAAGTGGTAATTACGCTTGTTAGAAAATATGAGGCTAATGATGTTTACAAGATAATAAAGGAAATTGATGATGAAGCATTCATCTCAGTTGCAAATGTTATGGGTGTTTACGGCAGAGGATTCGAAAGAATTAGATCATAGTTCACCATTTTATAATTTTATATTGAAACTTTTCATTAATGAAACATAAGTATATAATTGCCTTTTCTATCTCTTTGCTAATTATAGTTTTTTTTGCAGTTTGGATAGCTAAAAGATCTACAGTTCAATTAACAAAAAACCTTGCAATAGATAAAAATATCAGCGTTAAGACCATTTATGAGTATGGAATTCCTGTTGATTCTTTTAACGTTATCAAGGGGCATATTGAACGGAATCAAACCCTTGGTCAACTCCTATCTGATTTTAAGGTAAAAAATGAGATAATAAATAAACTACCTATATATACTAGCGGAAAGTTTGATCTTCGACAGGTTGTTGTAGGTAATGATTATAAAGCTTTTACCACACAGGATAGTTCTAACAGGTTGATCTACTTGGTTTACGAAAAATCCGCAAAGGATTTTGTGGTTTTTAACTTTAAAGATTCTTTAACTATTCAAAACGCTCAAAAAGAGGTAACGGTTGTTCGTAAGCTTAGCGAGGCAACTATTAAAACATCTCTCTGGGAAACCATTTCAAACCTAAACCTTAATCCTAATCTAGCACTCGATATGTCTGATATATTTGCTTGGACAGTCGATTTCTTTGGACTTTATAAAGGCGACCATTTTAAGGTTCTTTACGATGAGCAATATATTGATAATAAATCCATTGGTATAGGTACTATATATGCTGCATGGTTTGTACATCACGGTGAAAAGTTTTATGCATATAGATATACTCAGGATTCAACTGCAAGCTATTGGGACGAAAAGGGAAACTCCCTGCGAAAATCTTTTCTAAAAGCCCCACTGCATTTTTCAAGAATATCATCCAGATACTCAGGAAGTAGATTCCATCCTGTACTTAAAATTTATCGCCCACACACAGGCGTAGATTATGCAGCACCCGAAGGTACCCCAGTTATGGCAATAGGCGATGGAGCTATAATAGAGAAAGGGTATAATGCAGCAGCTGGCAACTACCTTAAAATTAGGCATAACAGCGTTTATACTACAGGGTATATTCACCTTTCAGGTTTTGGCAAAGGAATTGCAAATGGAGTAAGAGTTAAACAAGGTCAGATTATTGGTTATGTAGGACACACAGGACTTGCAACAGGTCCTCACCTTGATTTACGCTTTTGGATGAATGGCTCCCCTGTTGATCCTTTAAAAGTTAAAGCACCTCCTGTTGAACCTATTAAGAAAGAAAAACTGGAAGATTATCTCTCCTTTATTAAGGTAATGGAAATAAAGCTCGATAGCATCCCACTAACCCCAGTTTTCCCAAAATCAGCTATAAACTCTTTGCATTAAAACTATCTCAGGAGGGATTCAATAACCTCGGGATAGTACTTATACTCAAGCGAGTGAACCCTTTGAGCAAGGGTTTCAGGAGTATCGTCTTTCATCACCAGGCATTTGGCCTGAAAAATGACATCCCCATCATCGTAATTTGGATTAACGTTGTGTATTGTAATCCCACTTTCCTTCTCTCCTGCCTCAATAACTGCTTGGTGAACCCGATTACCATACATCCCTTTGCCACCAAATTTTGGTAAAAGTGCTGGATGTATGTTAATAATTCTATTAGGGAATTCTTCTATAATTGATTCTGGAAAAAGTTTTAAAAAACCTGCAAGTACTATATATTCAACACAATACTCTTTTAAAAGATCGAGTATTTTCCCATTTCTTAAATCTTCCACTGGAAAATAAAATGCAGAAATACCATATTTTTTAGCCCGTTCAAGCACGTATGCATTTTTATTTTCAGATAAAACTATAACCACTTTTGCAAGATTTCCACTTTTAAAGTGGTTAATTATGTTTTCAGCATTCGTTCCTGAGCCTGAAGCAAAAATTGCTATATTTTTCATTTTCATATATTTACAAAACTATTAAAGGGTCGATCGTAAAAAAAAGTGTTTTACGGCATCAAAAATAGAAACAAAAAAATTACTTTTGCCCCAGAAAATGACTTTTAACTTTTTAGTTTGGTTAAATGTTCTTTTCTTTGCAAAAAATTTTTTAAAAGTATTATTAACCAAATTTTAAAAATTATGTCGGATATTGCAACCAGAGTTAAAGCGATCATCGTTGATAAGCTTGGAGTTGATGAGAATGAAGTTACTCCAGAAGCTAGCTTCACTAACGATTTGGGTGCTGATTCACTCGACACCGTTGAGCTAATCATGGAGTTTGAGAAAGAA
>Ga0209099_1000608_pt1 | contig 42074 bp, 40 predicted proteins | sample AD_JPNHW2_MetaG_FD_184430 | JGI IMG/M metagenome (GOLD analysis project Ga0209099, IMG submission 184430) | Active sludge microbial communities of municipal wastewater-treating anaerobic digesters from Japan - AD_JPNHW2_MetaG (SPAdes) (version 2) | ecosystem: Engineered > Bioreactor > Anaerobic...
TATGAACCGGAAAAACAACAGGTCCTTTCTATCGCAAGCATATCGCTATAAGTTGCAACTACGCAGATTTCATCACTTTTTTCAGAACAGTTAACGCATTTTGATGAATGGGTTCTGAAAAATCCGCAATATTCGCAAACTTCTATTTTTTCCGTTATCGAAACGATATTTTTTAAAACATTCTTGAGTGCCGGTTCATTCAAAACGGAATATGCCAGTTTCTGTGCGTTTTTAAATGAAATTCCCGGAAGTTTTTTGAATTCCTCTACCAGCTGTCTAACTTCAACCTGTAACATATCACCTCAGAAAAGACCCGGCATTCCGCCGATCTTGCCAACAACTTTTGAAAGTCTCGCTTCTTTTTCCTTTTTAACGGTGTCAATGCTCTGGTTTACTGCCGCTATAAATAAATCTGTAAGCATTTCAAGATCTTCTGATTTCACAAGTTCTTTGGAAATACTGACATCAACGAGTTTCATATCACCGTTCATCGTCACATTCACAGCTCCGCCTCCGGTTTCTGTTTTAAAAATCTCATTTTTAAATTCGGCATCAAGCGTAGCCATTTTCTTCTGCATTTTCTGTGCCTGCTGCATAAGATTTTGAATGTTCATATAATTCCTCCGGAAAAATTTTCACACATCCCAACAACGACTATACCATAATTAAGTGAATCCCAAATGCAAGATAAATGTTGGATAATTATTTTGGTTTATATTTAAGAATCAGCTCATTAAAATCAAGACAGTCCCCATGTCCGGGAAGCAGTGTCATCAGGTTATCCAGTTTTTTTACTTTTTCAAGACTTTCCTTTTGTGACTGAGAACTGAAAACATAAGTGTTTACAAGTATCTTGCCGTTCATAACAATAATAAAATCACCTGATATAAAAAGCCCCGATTCCGGTTCATAAAAGCTTGTTTCTTCAGGTCTGTGCCCCGGGGTGAAAATTGTTGCAAATCCTGGCAGAACTTCTTCTTCAGAATCAAAGAACCGTACCTTGTCCATCGGGAATCGGCTTCTCATGGAAGTTCCCAGATAAAGGTTGGTCATAACTTCTTTAAATGACGGGACATATCTGCTTTCTTTCATAGCGGGTATCATTATCTGAGTAAAGTCGGTCAGCGCCGGCATTTCCATCCGTTCCACGCCGCTTACGATCTTTTCCGCTTCTCTATGAAAATAAATCTCGGCATTCTCAAATATCTTTTTCAATTCTATCCAGCCTGAACAGTGGTCTACATGAAAGTGAGTGCAGACAACTCTTTCAACCGGCGGAATATGTTCCGATTTTATATATTTCAGTAATTCCGGAATATCTGTCGGCAGACCGCAGTCAACAAGAAAAGACTTTTTTTCATTTTGATAGATCACAATAAAAATGTTGCTGCTCTGACCTTTGAAACGCCTTACTTCAACATTTCCGTTGTGACATAAAAATCTGTTTCTCATGCAAATACCCTAGAATTACTTATTAATTCCAACAAAAATTATCCCAGCTCCTGAATTTGACGGTTTTGTAAAACTGCCGTCAGAATTTATATAAATGCCGCCGCCGCCACGCAATGAAACGGATGTTCCACTGTAATAAGGCATTGAGAATTCGAATCCGTTTTCACCATCAAATCCGTAAGGTCCTGACTTATCCTGAAGCAGCATGGCTATCCTGAAATCAACAAGAAAATCCGTAAATGTGTATGAAGGGTCGATCCTTGATTTTATTGCGTTTTCTACACATTTGTAGTCATTGGTAGTGCAATTGATTATCTCTTTGTAGATCGTTGTGTCATTGCCTGCCCTTATTCTCAGATACTGGATAAAGACATACGCCATTGCATAGTCGGAGTAGACTTTCATATCGTCATCATAATCCCAGTAAATAAAGGAATTGCCTTCGCCGATAGACTGATTATATCCGGAATCATTGATTACATAGATCATTTCAGCCAGCGCTCCGCCATACATATGCTGAGCTGCCATAGCAAGACCTTCATCAATGTAGCGGTAGTAAAGTTCACCGCTGTTCCAGTCACCTTCGATCAGAATATTTTTGTTAGAATGCACCAGATGCTGAAATTCATGAGCCATAGTGCTGAATATCTCATCATTTCCCATGCCTGACTCGATATAGATAAGATCTCTGAAGTTGGATTCGCTGTATTCTTCTTTCGTGTAATAATCTGCCGGGTTGAAATAACCTGCTGCAAAACCGCCGAGATTCGCCAGTATTATTGAAATCTTACCATTGCCATCAATGTCTGATTCAGAATAGAAATTTGTTGTGACAAGATCGTAAATTTCTGAATCAAATTCAGCGCCGATACTTGCAATGTCAGTTGCAGAAAGGCTTACATTGTCAGCTTTCCATATCTCAATATGTGTTCCGACATACTGGAGAGTAGATTGAACAGCAGTGGAGTTTCCTGATCCGAAATCATAAACATATATGATGTCAGTATCTCCTTTTACAAATTTTGAAGGTGGAATCATAGATTTTCTGATCTTGGAATTAACAATGTGTGGTGTTTCCAAATTTTCAGGCAATGGCGGACGCAGGTCATTTCTGAGCATTCCGGAAACAGATCTGTGGGAGTCCGCAGTCTTTAGTTGAGGAACGGCATTCTCAAAAGCACCTGAACTTACCGATATTTCTCCGTCAGGCGATCCATTTAGAATGAGAATGGTAGACCCTGAAAAATCAGGACCCGTAAAATCTATTCGCGAATCTTTAGCAGAGTCATCGTCAGAAATTTCAATATCAGTAGTATTTTCATCAGTATCATTAATCTCATCCGTAATAACAGTGTCATCATCGCTAATGCTGTCAGAAGATTCATCTGTGGTCATGTCGGGAGATTCATTATCGTTATCTGCAACAGAAAAATCGCTGTCAGTCTGAACATCTTCATCATTTTCGGTTTCATTGTCTGTAATAACAGGCTTTTTTGTGTTTGTAACAATATTGCCGCAACCTGAAAAAAGAAAAATAAGAATAAATACAGGCATAAAAAATTTCAAAAAAACCTCCATATTAAAAATATCAGTAGGAATTTTACAACACTTTGATAAAGAGTCAAATCGAAAATTATTTAAACCTCTTGATGAAATGAATAAAATCGGTATGATGCCCGCAGATCTTTATAAAACCGAGGTATGGAAAATTGAACAAAGCAAAATCTACAATAACATCTACAAAGGTGATTTGCGCCAAATGCGGCAAAGATCACTATGTTTCATTTGTGGCTGACGGGCACAGAAAATATTACTGCGACGAATGTTTGAAAGTTATGCATCTGAACAGAAAAAAAGGTGAAGTGAAAAAGGTGTTCAATGCCAAACTTGACAAATATGTCTATGAATTTGTTTGCGATATTTGTGAAAGTTTCAGACGGGCTTCATATATTCCCAACAAAGATGCCAAAGGTATGATAATGTGTAAAGAGTGCGAAAATAAAATAAAAGCCGAAGAACAGAAAAAGAAAAGAAAAAATATAATAATAGTATCATCAGGAAGCAGTTCATCAAAATAAGTTCTGATACGATACCCTCCCATTTCTTGACATTGAAAATAAGTTGGATTAAATAACCACTTTGGATTGTTTATTGGTTTCGTTTAGTTTTCTGTTTTAAACTTTAATAATTGAGGAGAGTTAGAGATGAAGAAGTTGATCGCTGTAGTAGTAGCCGTTTTTATTGCTGCCGTTTCATGTAATTGTAAAAATTCGAGTTCATCGGTTGATCTTTTTCCGCAGGATGACGGAAAGGTCATTGCTGAATTTGATGGAATTAAGATTACTGACAAGTATTTGAAATCATACATTGATGAGCTCAATCCTTATCTGAAAAGCCGTTATAACACACCTGAAAAAAAGGAAGAACTTGTAACAAAAATAATAGAAGGCGAGCTTATTGCAAGAAAGGCTGTAAAAGAAGGCGCGCTTAAAGATCCTTCAGTTCTTTCAAAGGTAAAATCAACAGTAGCAAGATTTTACAGCGGCACAAAAATGAAAACTGATATTGAAAACAGCCTTACTGTTCCTGAAGATGAAATGAAAAAATATTATGAGGAGAACAAGGCGAGTTTTAATCAGCCTGAAAAAGTTAAAGCAAGCCACATCCTTATAAAAGTTGATGAAAAAAGAACAAAAGCAGAAGCTAAAAAAATAGCTGATAAAGTTCTTAAAGAAGCTAAAGCCGGCATTAAAGACCCGAAGACTTTTCCTGAACTTGTTAAGAAATACAGTGATGATGAAGGTTCTAAGAGAAGAGGCGGAGACCTCGGGTTTTTTGAAAAAACCGAAGAAGGCGGAAAAATGGTTAAGGCATTCAGTGATGCCGCATTCAACTTGAAAGAAATTGGCGATATGAGTGAACTTGTTGAAACAGAATTCGGTTACCATATAATCAAGCTCACAGCAAAAAAAGAAAAGGTAGAAAAAACATTTGATGATGTTAAGAAAAGCATAGAGCAGACACTTAAGACAGAAAAAAGAAAAACAAGTTTTGAAACTGCTATAGAGAACATCAAAAAGGAAATGAATTTTAAACTTAACAAAGAAGCTGTTGCAGCAATAGATCTCGGTATTCCTGCCGATGTTCAGGACTCTTCTGATAAATTGGACAAAAGACAGGCTCCGAGACCTCAAATGGATCCTAAAAAGATCGAACAGCTTCAGCAGATGTTAAAAAACAAACCACAGGCAAATGAAAATAAACCCGAGCCTGCTCCCAAGAAACAGTAATTTTTAATGAAGAAATCGCTCATTATCCTGATATTTCTGTTAATTTCATTCAATTTTATATCGGCGGAAGAAAAACTGCTTAACCGGATAGCATTGAAGGTCAACGGAAAGATAATTACTCTTTTCGATCTGAAAAAGAACCTTAACCCTGAAAATCCGGGTGCAGTTTCTTCTGAAGTTATCATGGAAAGAAAAGCTGATCTTATTGAGAAAGCTGTCAGTGATGAACTGGTCAAACAGGAACTTCAGGTGCTCAAAATGGAGATCGGTGATGAGGAAATAGACAGAGCTGCCGAAAATGTCGCTCTGCAGAATCAGATATCACTTGAACAGCTGAAAGCAGAAATTGAAAAGCAGGGTTTGGAGTGGAATGTATATAAAAATACGGTCCTTCGCAGCCAGTTGGAACTTCTCAATCTTAAGCGGCACATTACTGTCACTACAGTTGATGTTGATGAAACCATTCTCAAATCTATTTATGATAATCAGTTTAAGAAAGAGGATAATTACACAGCATCGCATATAATTTTGAAATCAGCTGCTGAGAATGCGGAAGATGGTGCAGTCTATAAAAAGATCTCTTCCATTTACAATCAGATAGTTGAAGGTAAAGTGTCTTTTGAAGATGCTGCAAAATCGTATTCTGAAGATGGTTCAGCCGATAAAGGCGGAATGCTCGGAACTTTTCCATTGAACCAGATGGTGCCTGAATTCTCGACAAAACTCAAAGAAATGAAAGAGGGCGAGATCAGCAAACCTTTTAAAAGCCGTTACGGCTGGCATATTGTGAAATTGATGAAAGTGGAATTGAAAGATCCTCCTCCATATAGCGAACTGAGGGGAAGACTGTTGAATGTCTACTATCAGCAGAATATGGAAAAAGCGTTCCAGAGCTGGTTGAACAAGAAGCGGGAAGAAAGTAAGATTGAGATCCTTTTCTAGGTTCACTACAACAAGCATTGATATATCTATCCCATTAATAATATTCATGATCTCCATCATGGTCAGAATCATCCTTCAAAGTTTTACGCCGTTTACTTATGATGAGATTGCCTATTCAATGTGTGCTCATAACATTGCGCTTAACGGAGGATGGCTGAATATTTATAATTCCGGAGATCTTTTTTTCTTTCCGCCGCTTTTTAACTGGCTCGGGGCTTTATTTATAATGGCGGGATTCGAACAGGTTGCCGCTGTCAGGACAGTCACAATTCTTATCTCATCCGGAATTCCGGTCATGATTTATCTTCTGATGACAAAAAGCGGACAGACAGCAAAGATATCGCTTTTTACAGCAATCATCTGGACAGTTCTTCCCGGGTCAATTAATTACAGCATTGTAGGTCAGGCGGAAACTCCCTTTCTTTTTTTTGTTCTTGTATCCGCATATTTTTTTTCAGAAAGAGCAGATAAAATAGAAAACATACTTCTCTCGGCTTTTTTCCTTTCTGTCTCAATATGGTTTAAAGAAACTGCTATCGGGTTCATACCGGTGTTTCTCCTTTTATTTCTGGAGAAAAAAGAATTTAAAAACAGTGCCAATTGGTTTATAATGCTAGTTGTTTTCTCTTTACCGCTTATTGTTCAGACATTTATTCCTCATAATTACGATCTTTTTTTCGAACTGTCAAATGACCTTATAAAATGGAATTCCGTTTCAATTTATTATCCATTCTTATACCTTGCATCTCTTGCGGGATTCAACTCGTCAACGCCCGCTTTTTTGTGGACCGCTGTGATAGTTTCAGCCTTGACAGTCATCATTTCTTCAGTTATTGCATTTATAAAGTTCAGAACACAGTTTATTATAAGATTTTCGTTGATTTCAAATATTGTATTTATTGTATTTTTTATATTTTTCCCAAAGAAATTCGAATATTACATGCTTCCTGTAATGATATTTTCTCTAATAGTTATATGCTCTGTGATTCCTCAAAATTCAGCTTTCAGGATTTCTTTTGCTGCAATTTTTATAGTATTGTCTGTAAGCGGATTGTTCCATCGCTCGGCTGATTGGAATTACTATAATGATATCAATGCATTATTAAAAAAAGCTGAGATGGTTGCTCCGGGATCGACAATTGGAACACCGACTCCGCATATTGCAAAATATGCTGCCGCATCTTCGCATCTTGATTTGAAAATAGAGTCGCTCGATTTTTTTACTGGATATGATCTTGGAAATTGCAGAAATAAAGAAGACCGCTGTATTCTCAATCAGGATTATTTTCTGGCCGATGATGAATTTTTTACAGTTCTTTTTTGCAGGAGCTGGCCAATTAAAAAAGAGGAATGTGACATTGACTTAATGAAAAAAGTGCTTGAAAAAATGGAGAAAATTGAAAAAAAATCGATATTCACTCTTTACAGAATAAAAGAGAAAAATCATTAACTTAACACAAAATCTTTAATTCTTTCAGCAGCATCTGAGATCTCATCCGAATTTCTGGCGATACTCACTCTGATAAATTTTTTACCAATAGAGCTGAAATGAATTCCCGGAACTGTACTGACTTTCTTTTTTTCATACAGATCAAGTGCAAAATCAAAACCGTTATCAAATTTTTCCGGAATTCTTGTCCAGATAAAATATCCGCCGTCAATAGCTGGAGTTACAAATCCTGCTTCGTTTATGGATTCCGACATTATATTAAAAGATTTTTTAACCAAATTTCTTAAATTGTTCAGATACTCTGCTCCGAAATTATTATCATTTAGATATTCTGCTACTGCTGTCTGCAAGATTGAAGGAGCGCACAGCCCGGTATAGTCGTGGATTCTGCTAAGATCTTCAGTATTTTTCTTTGAACAGACGAGATAGCCTATTCTCCATCCGGTAATTGAAAGCATTTTTGAAAAAGCGGAGACAAAAAAAGTCTGTTCATCAATAAGTTCATACGGAATATAAGGCCGGTCATAAAAATAAATGTCACTATAAACAAAATCGAATACTAGAAACACACCGTTTTTACTGCATATTTCGTGTAATTTGAGAATATCGTTCTTTTTCCATATTTTCCCCAGAGGATTGCCTGGTGAACATAGAATTATAAGATTAACGCTCTGTTCTTTTATAGTTTTTTCCAGTTCTTCAAAGTCAAAACTGCCATCAATCAGCGGGCTGAAAGAAATAAATGTATCACCATATATTTTAGGAAGATTCGAATAGCTTTCATAAACCGGGTCAAATGAAAGAACGGTAAAGCCTGATGTGATTTTAAGCCTTAAATAAAGATAGATCAGTGAAATAGCTTCAGTTGCACCGTTGGTTATCATAATGTTGCTTGGATCGAAGTCATTTCTTTTCACAAACCCTTCGCATATCAGTTTGCGAAGCTCAATCAAACCGTTACCATGTGCATACTGGTGGATATTTGTCTTTGAACTGTTGATAAGAGCTTCAATAAGCTCTTTCGGCGGGTTGAACCCCGGTATTCCCTGAGCACAGTTTATTCCGCCATTGGTCTTTACAAGGCCGCTCATATAGCTGATAAGCGAACCCTTCGGCCTGTCCATTTAAATCTCCTGAATAAAAATAAACTGCAAGATGTTATCTGAAAAATTGAAATAATCAAAAAGATGAAATTGAAAAAATGGCGCGGTCGACCGGACTCGAACCGGCGGCCTCCGACGTGACAGGCCGGCGTTATAACCGACTTAACTACGACCGCGCTTCAATTGGGAAAAATCAAAATGGTAGGCGCTGCAGGGTTCGAACCTGCGACCACCGGCTTGTAAGGCCGATGCTCTCCCAGCTGAGCTAAGCGCCCCCGATTGACAGAAACGGTTTATACTTATCTTACTTTGTTTGTCAAAGAAATTATTTTTGATGAAAAATTACTTATCGTAATGTACCGTAATTACTTAAAGAAATTAGATAGGTCGTCAGGAGGCAGCTCTCCTTTTTTTCTGACAAGTGAAGCTCTTGCGGTATCCAGAGCAGTTTTGATATCATCCGGGATTTTTTTTCCTTTAAAAAATTTGTTAACTTCGTCACTTGCTTTTTCGTATTTTTTTGCCAGAAGCTCCCATTCAAAATTGGTTTTACAGAGCATAAGTTTGACATCTATATCATTAAGAGATTTTAATAGCATCCTGTTATCAAGCATAGTCAGAACTCCCTGTTATCCTTTAGATTTTTTCCATTCTTCAAAAGATTTGATGTCAAAAGCGGAAATATAGTAACTTGTCAGATGCTCTTTAAATTTCTCTGAATCCGAAAGCACTTTGAATCCATACTTTTTGTCAATATATTTAACAGCTTCCATATATATTTTGTCAAAGTTGGAACGGCCCACTCTCATTTTTGCCTTGTCAATTTCAAGATTTACAAAAGTTCTATAAGATTTATACAGTTCCTCATCTTCCATTCCGCTTTTCATTTTTCCTGGAATCTCATCGTTTTCCGGATTTTCAGTTTCAACTTTTTTCTCAGCTTTTTCAGATTCTTTTGATGTTGTTTTCTTTTTAGCGGTTTTCTGTTGAGAATTCTGAGGTTTTTCCTGCTTCTGCATTTCTGAAATTACCATTGTGTTTTCATCAAAAGGAATATAAAGAATAAAGGTTTTCTGATTGTCTGAAACCTGTTCAACATTTATCAGACCGTAAGCTTCCAGATTTTCTATCAGTTCATCAAATTTCTCAGGTGAGAAGGTGTCAAGCCCTATTTTTTTCTTAAGATTGTTGCCAAGATATCCAAAATTCTTTTTCTGATCGGCAACAAAAATAAACAGTTTGACAAAACAGGCGAATTCTTCAATAGGAAGCATCTGGATTATGTCTGCGAGTTCTCTCGGGATAGCTATAAGTTCAGGTTTTGCCTTAAAAAGTATCTTGACGAACTCTTTTTCAATTAACGGGAAAATTTCCTTCTTTTCCGGAAGTGATTCGTCATCTGTTTTTTGCACAGACTGAACCGTATCCTGTTTCGGAGCATCAACGGCGGCAGATTCTTTTTTTGCTTCTTTTTCCGCCTCAATGAATTTGATAAAGTAATCCTTCATTTCCACTTTTGCCTTTTCCATAACGGCTTCGGCGATACCTCTGATAAGTCCCATAGTATCCTCCTTATTTAATTTCAATTGTCTGCGTAAAAGTTTTGCATGCAATAGCTTCGTCTTTCTGATATTTGCATGCAACAAACCAGTATTTCAAATATTTCTCATTTTTCCCGGAAAGAAATTTATATATACCGGAATCGTTTTTTACAAAAGAACTCCATTCAATTTTTTCAAGCTGTTTTTTCTCGCTATCTAAAAGAATAAAGTTGAAAGGAGCTTTCATATTTATTTTGTATTCAGGATTAAAAGACATCGAATATTCGGTCTTTCCATTTTTTTTTGCGAAGCTTACAATAACCTCCTGAGCAGCAGCAAGGAATGTCCACATAAAAATTAAGCTAATGCACAGAAATAATTTTTTCATTTTATACCACCGTATTCAATTTCAATTTTAACTACGCCAAGTCTATATGTGTGATCAATACTTAAAATATTCTCTCTTTCAAATGCCAGAGGTGTCGTTTTGAAAAATGTTCCGACAGTTCTTTCAATCTGAATGTATTTCCGGTCCGGGTTTCTGCTGATATTTTTTTCAGCAGAAAAAACAATGCTGTCTCCAGAAACATCAATTTTAATAGAATCCTTGTTAATGGCAGGGGTTTCTAAAAAAACAAGTTGCCTTTTTCCATCGGTGTATACATCAGATTTAGGATTGATAAAACGCATATCCTTGCGTGCTGTAAAAGGTTTGTTCTTTCCGTCAAGATAAGTCAGCAAAGCTTTTTCGAGTCGAGCTCTCAGTTGAATGATCCTTTTTATTTCCATTTTTTCTCCAGAAAAAATCTGAGCTGATTTTAGAACTGTAAACATAAAAAGTCAATTAAGCGGTTTTATCAGGATCTTTTTTATTCGGAAACCATGTTGGAACGGTACAGATTTGTAACTTCTTTTAATTCCGAGTATATCCTTTGCAGCTCAAGGAACTGAGAGCTCGCTTTTGCATGATCGTCCTTTTCCAGACTCTCTTTTAATCTTGATACAAGCGATTTTTGAGAAAGGCTGTCCTTGCCGATAAGATTTCTGAGGCTTGCAATACTTTCCCAGGTTTTATAATCGAGATCGTTTTCAAGGTCTTCATATCTTTTAATTGATCTTATTTCCTTGAGTATAGCAGGGATTTCTTTCTGAAGAAGCTCTACTTCCCATTTTCGAAGCGCACTTAAATAAAAAGATTTTACCACAGCTGCGGAAAGTGGAGTTGTCTTATAAAGCTCCGGAGTATTTTCTATAGAGCTTATCGCTTCATAAACAGTGGCCGGAGGTTTGCCGAAAAGCGATTCCCGCTCTGCCGAAGTGTAATCCTCAAATATATCTTTTTCCGAAACATATTCTCTTTCTTTTACAAGATATTTTGATTCATCTCCCTGTTTTTTGTGGATTTCTGCGTCAAGATCGGCGGCACTTTTTCCAGTAGAATATTTTATTCCGTCAAGCATTGCGATTAAAAAAGCACTCATTGCAAGATAAGAATTGGTGTGAGGGTTCGGAGCTCTGACCTCGAATCTAGTCGTAGCAGGGTTTTCTCCTCTGACAAGACAGATGAGAACAGATCTGTTCCTTGATGGACTTTGAGGTGACATGCCAAGAGACGCGGCAATCGACACCGGTGCTTCAAAACCGGGTTTGAGTCTTTTCAACGCTGAATTGGAATGTGTGACAAACGGATTTACAATTTCCCAGTTTTTCAGCATTCCCATTAAAGCACCGTAGCCGGCGCTTGATAAAAAAACATCATTTGACTGAGGTGCAAAAAGATTTATTTTCATTCCGTTCTTTAGTGTGACCAGTATGCCGACATGCATGTGTTCTCCGCTGCCGGCAACTCCTTCGACGGGTTTAGCTACAACAGTTGCTTCAAGCCCTGATCTCCTGAACACTTCTTTAATTACGATCCGTGCAAAAAGTTCGTTATCACAAGCAGTCAAGGGTTCGCTGTATTTCCAGTTCACTTCGAGCTGTTCCATTACATCAAATAGTTTTCCATCAGAAGATATTTTCCCTTTTATTCCTCCAACTTCTTTATGTCCCATCTCGGGTTCAAATCCGTAATAACCAAACATTTCCAGAGATTCTTCAAGGCAGGTTCTGACCTGACCTTTTGTTCTTTTCCAATACGATTCTTTGAGCATCTGGCTGACTTCAAGATCTCTTGCCGGAACCGAGTCAAGAGCAGTTCTTACCCAGAATTCCAGTTCAGTGCCGAGTGTGAATTCGATGTCTTTTATGTCAGAATATCTTGCCGGTTCGGGAAGAAAATCTCTGTTTGCTGTGATTAAAGCAGCGAGTTCTTTCTTGACATAGTTCATTGTATTTTTTAAAACAGAGCGACTGCAGCAGAGCTTGGTATGATGTTTAAAAAATATAGGTATTCTTACTGTTGCAACAGGTTTGCCTTCTGGAGTCATGTTGTCAAAATTATGATCGACAAACCATTTAGCCCCTGTATCTATAACAAAATCGATTTTTGCATCGTTCAGGGTTGCTATTCCTGGAAGATTGACAGAAGATCCATCAGTTTGTATTCCGCCTGAGAAAATATCGCTGAGATTTTTTATAAAATATTCAACAGGAATTCGTTCATCTGTATCATTTCCAAGGAAGTCAACTCCGACAAGACTGACAAATTTGATCTCTTTGAAGTTGTTGAGATATGTTTTCAGAGTTTCCGGATTCTTAAATTGATCAGGAACAGTCCATTGCAATTCTTTTTTCATTTTTTCCCCCGATTGCCCAAATTGCCTTCAGCCCAATGTTTTCTGCATAATGCGATATAGCTTTCATTTCCACCGATAAGGATCTGCTCACCTTCTTTAATGACGCTGCCGTTTATTACTCTGGCATTCATTATTGCTTTTCTTGAACACCAGCACACGGTTTTTATCTCTTCAATTGTGTCAGCCATAGCAAGAAGCCTCAGACTGCCTTCGAACAGCTCTCCTCTGAAATCAGCGCGAAGACCGTATGCAATGACAGGGATTGAAAGAATATCCACAACATCGCAGAGCTGGTCAACCTGGTCTTTAGAAAGAAACTGCGCTTCATCAATGATTACACAATCAATCTTTTTTATAATATTTTGTTCATTTATAATTTCAAAAACATTTGATGCCGGAAAGACAAGTATTGCCTTTTTACCCAGACCGATTCTGCTTTTAACGATATCCACGCCTTCTCTGGTGTCAATGGAAGGCTTCATGATCAAAGCGTTCTGATCTCTTTCTCTGTAATTGTATTCGACCATAAGAGCATTCGATGTTTTACTTGCTCCCATTGCGCCGTATCTGAAATATAATTTTGCCATCTGCCGATCCGGAGAAAGATGTTAATAAGCAAGTAGATTCTAAAAATTTATGTTTATCAGTCAAATTTTTAAAGATTTGGATAAAACAACAACGCCTTGTTACATTATTGATAAAAACCACCGATACTTAAGGTCTTTTTATTGCACAATCTTCTTGCGGGAAGTTTTTTTAATTAGTATAATCATCGCGGTTTGTTTTACAGGGTTTTGATGAATATTTTAAATGTTGTTGACATAAACATAGTAAAAATTGTTTTAACGAAGTACTACCTTTCAAAAAACATCAATTATGACTTCGTTTATCCCGAGCCTGAATCTGTCAGACATAAAATTGTTTCCTTCAAACCTGATATTGTTGTTTTTCAGAGCAGGCTTATCGATATGGATGTCGCCGCTTTTTTAAAACTGCTTGATCTGAGAATAGAAGCCGAAATAGTTGTTTTTATGATAAAAGATGATTCTGTTTCAAAAAGCGATATTGCAAAAATCATTTCTTTTCATAAAAAGGTTCATTTTGTCAACAAGGACGATTTTAATTCGGTATTCAATTCCATAATTCCGTATGAAGTTCTTAAAGATGGAATGATAAAAGAGTCTTCAGAAGATATTGTTCCTGAAAAAAAGACGATTCTGTATGTTGATGACAGCCCTGTTATGCACCATTTCATAAGAACGACTCTCGGTGATTGTGACTACAATCTTATTACAGCTGTAGATGGTGTTGACGGATATGAAAAATACTGCCAGTATCTTCCGAATATAATTATAACAGATATTGAAATGCCGAAGATGAGCGGTCTTGAGCTGTGTCGCAAGATAAAAGAAAACAATGAAGGAAGGTTTATTCCCGTTGTAATACTTTCGAGTAAAAGTCAGCCCATTGATATTGATACTGCATTTAATTACGGTGCCGATGATTATCTTGTAAAACCTGTCTCCCCGGATAATCTTATTGAAAAGATAAAGGATTATTTTGGAGTTCTGGACCGTAAAAAAAGAAACAAGATCCTTGTAGTTGATGACAGCAAGGTTTCGGCTGAAATGATCTCCCATGCACTGATAAAGAACAGTCACAATGTCATTATGGCTTCAAATGGGGAGCAGGCGCTAGAGCTTTCCATAAAAGAAAGACCGGAAATAGTTATAACAGATGTCGAAATGCCGGGAATGTCAGGATATGATCTTGTAAAAATAATGAGGGAAACTCCTGAACTGAGGGATGTCTCTTTCATAATGATGAGCAGCCGGGACAGGAAAAGTGATATAAAGAAAAGTGAAAAACTTGGTGTTTCGAGATATTTCATAAAGCCTTTTGATATTGAAAAGCTAATTATTGTAGTTGAACAGCTTCTGCTTGAAAAATATAATATTTACAAGAAAGAATATGAATATATGCTTTCTACCATCAAAGCGTTGGTAACAGCTCTTGAAGCAAGAGATGAATACACAAAAGGTCACACTTCCAGAGTTTCAAAATATTCTCTGATGCTGGGGCGGCACATGGGGCTTTCTATTTTTGAACTCGATAAACTTGAGATTGCGGCAAATCTTCATGACATCGGAAAGATTGGCGTGAGAGATGATATTCTGCTTAAACCCGGTAAATTGAGTGATGAGGAATATGCCAAGATACAGGAGCATGCTGTTATCGGTGCCGAAATTTTGAGGCCGCTCAATTCACTTAACGATGTGGTTCCGTTAATACTTTTTCATCACGAAAGATGGGACGGAAACGGATATCCGTCAATGATAAAAGGAACCGATATTCCGCTTGGAGCAAGAATTATAGCAATAGCGGACACTTTTGATGCCATTACTTCGGACAGACCGTACAGGAAGGCTCTATCTGAGGCTAAAGCTATTGAAATCATTAAACAAAACATAGGGTCGCAATTTTGTCCGAGATGTGCAGGAGCCTTTATTGAGCTTGCCGGCAGAATGTCAATAATTTCGGATTGAAAATCCTTTAAAATATAAATGTATTTTTGACTTATTAAGAACTGCATGCTATATATAGCGTCGGTTTTTTTAGGGAATGAACTAATGAAAATTCTTGTGATATCCGATACACACGGGAATTTACCGATAAAAATTGAAGAACTGGGAGTTCAGGCTGTTATTCATGCCGGAGATCTCGGGGACAGGAAATTCATGAAAGAATTTGCTATGATAGAAAATTTCTTTGCTGTTGCAGGGAACACAGACATATCTTTTGACGGTATTATTCCGCAGACTCTTTGTGACATTATTGGCGGAGTGAAATTTTTTCTTGTACACAACCTGAGTGCACCTCACAGAATAATAATGTCGAATTTCAGAGAGATCAATGAATGCCGGCCCGATCTGGTTGTTTACGGACATACGCATATGCCGGTAATTGAGAAAAAGGACGGGATTTTTTTTATCAATCCCGGTTCATTGGGTAAAGATGGTCTTACCGGACACAAAACTTATGCAATAGTTGAAATTGACAAATCAAAGATTGTGTCTGCTGAGATTTTTGATGCCATATCGGGAGATGTGCTGAGTTCACTTAAAAAAAATGAACTTTTAAATAACTGTTTGAATAAGATGGAGAATTAATTTTGATCAGAAGGTTTTTTCAGATTTTCCTTGTTCTTTTGTCTGCCGGAGTCATTTTATCATGTGAATCAAATTGCGAAGGAGATGGTTGTGGCGAAGTGGCAGCGGAAAATCAGGGCATAACCCTTAGAGTTATTGATGACGGCTGTGCAATGAAAACAGTAGGCGCACACAGTCTTGCAAACCTTGGCAGTATAACATTCACGGTATCTAATGCCGAAGGAACTATGATTTCTAAGAAATCTTTCAAAAAAGAAGACATATCTTCTTCAATGGAAATATCGGGAATAAAGGATGTCAGTGGTGCGACCGTAGTAATTTCAGGATTCGGAGCTGACTCCAACGAAGTCAAATGGATTGGTAAAATAACCAATATGAATTTTAAAGCCGGCGAGAAAACATCAATAAATGCGATCCTTTATCCTACTTCGGGGCAGGCCTGCCTTCCTGATCCGCTTACAATTCCAAGATTTGGTCATACTGCGACTCTTCTTCAGGATGGTAGAATTCTCTTGACGGGAGGTTTTACTTCATGTTCAGGGGTGAAGTGCCCTGCAAGTAAATCTGTAGAAATTATAGATGTGGAATCCGGCAAAATAGAAACCCTTGCTGATATGAATGAAGAGAGAGCGATGCACGAGGCAGTTCTTCTTTCTGACGGCAGTGTGATTATTTTCGGCGGAGTAAGACAGATGGATATCGGCAGCTTTGCTGTTGAAGGTTATCCTGTTCTTCCGTACAGTTTTTCAATTCAGGCGACAACAGTTGAAAGATATGTGCCGAATTATCCCAAGCTTAATATGAGAAATAACAACATCGGAACCGTTGTTGCCAACTCAACTACTGATATGGGACTTTCGTTCACAAACATGCCTTTTTATCCTTTCCAGACATATTATGTTCAGAATGTCAGTGACACACAGAAAACCGTTTATATGGTTGGCGGAATGGATAAAAATCTTACACCGATAAATAAAATTTATGCTTTTGACATTGTTGATATTTCCGGAACAGCTCCTACTCTCAGTGCTGTCAGAGAAGTTGCTCCTGTTGATAAAGACACAATGCTTTCTCCGGCTGTCGGAATATCCTCAGGTTCTCTTTTTTCCACAGGTGGAAGAGCTCTTACACCTGCTTCTGTGGCAAGTTTTTATTCTGCTACTGACGCAACTGCATGGGAAGGTACCGGTTCCAATCTTTTCTATACAAGAAGCCTTGTTCTGGATGAAAATCTTTATACTTTCGGCGGACTTGAGAATACCGGAGACAATGCTCTGGAAAATAATAAAAAAGCCCACAGATGGAATATCGCTCAGAAAACGGTTACCGGATCTGACAAAAACATTACCGCATGGGGTCCGGCAGTTTTCTTTTCTGATGTGATCTATGATTCTGCAAAATCCAATTTTGTGGTTATCGGCGGTGCGGGCGGAAGTCAGTCTGAACCAGCAGATCTGAATGCAGGAACCAACATTTATCAGGTTATAACCAAAAACGATTTCAGTGTCGCCGGGTCTCCTCTCACATATCCGATGAAGTTCAACCGGATACTTCCCAGAGGCACGATAGATAAAGAAAATAGCAAGATGTTCATCACAGGTGGTATTTCAAAGCTCGGAAGTACAGGTGTTCCTGTCGGTGCAATTGAGATAAATGTACTAAAGTAAGTCTGGTTACTGTTTCTTTCCTTTGATGCTTGCAATCGCAAGAAAAACTCCGAGAAATATTCCAAGAACTGCGGCAAAAAGAACTCTGTGATTTTCAGGAAGCAGGAATGTTATTGTGTGTGCAGGTATCCAGAAAAGAGGAATTGTTTTAAGAAAAACGAAATTCCATTGCACTTTCCAGTTAAGATTTACAAAATAATATTCAAATCTGATCGGCGAGAAAAAGCCCTTTATTGTCCCACCTGTTGCGGCAATATGCATATCGGTAATTCTGTGAAGAGTCATAAAAATAGGAGCAAAAATAATATTCATTGTGACGCTTACTGAGAAAGCAGTGATCAGCTTAATTAATGTAAAATCAACTTCTTTAAGTGTATTCGGAGAAACATTCAGCCCCATATATCCAAGGAAAGCCGGGGTTCCGACGCCGAAGATAACAAAAGCCATTTTGATACCAAGTCCGAGAATTCCCCATACTATCGCTCTAGGTATGACACCGAATCCTTTTTCATAATAGTTGCCTGTTTTTATTCGAAGTCCGATAACTTCACCCAGCGTTGCCAGAATTCCAAATTTTATGAAACTCATTATCATTCCATTTGAAATATTAAAATCATTATAGATTTTTAAAATCTCGGGAAAAACAAAAAACGGGGCAAAAAAGAGTGCGCAGATAAAAATAAATAATAAATCTTTCTTTTTCATGTCGTTGGTACCTGTCTTGGTGTTAATAACAAAAATATGAAAACACACAGCAATCTAATTTAAAAAGACTGAATCGTCAATATTTAAGAAAATTTTATGTTTGTTAAATGAGGTAGCCGTTTGTTTTTATTGAATAAAATAAAAGATGCTTAAAAATATCTTGACAATGGAGCTTCGACATGTAGGATGTTCATCGCTTTTTTGCTAACTTATTCAGGAAAGGAAGCGCTATGGAATTGACAAGATACAAAAGAAAAGAAGATGTTGAAAGAAAGTGGTTCGAAGTAAATGCTGATGGTTTGACTCTCGGCAGGCTTGCAACAAGAGTGGCAGACATTCTCCGCGGAAAAAACAAGGCTGATTATACTCCTAATGTTGATTGCGGTGATTATGTTGTCATTACAAATGCTGAAAAAATTCATCTTACCGGAAAAAAGTGGACTGATAAAAATTATTATCATTATTCCGGTTATCAGAGCGGAATGAGAACTCTTTCTGCTGAGAAGATGATGGAAAAACATCCTGAGTATTTGATCATGCACGCAATAAAAGGAATGCTGCCGAAGAACAAGCTTTCCAATCAGGTAATCACTAAATTGAAAATCTATGCAGGTGCAGAGCATCCGCATAAGGCACAGGAACCGCAGAAGCTTGAGTTTTAGTTTTTATTGTCATATTGTTGGAGATAATTAATGGAACAGTGGTACGCTACTGGTAAAAGAAAGACAGCGGTTGCAAGAGTCTTTTTAAGACCGGGCAAAGGTGAGATCGTTGTTAATGGAAAAACACCGAAAGAGTATTTTTATACAGACAGCAACACAATGAAGGTCGATGCTCCCCTTAATCTTACCAAAACAAAGGGAAAATTTTCTATTCTTATTACTGTGGCAGGTGGCGGTATTGCCGCTCAGGCTGAGGCTGCAAGACATGGTATTTCAAGAGCGCTCGTTACATACAATCCTGAAATGAGACCTGTACTTAAAAAGGAAGGTTTTCTCAGGAGAGACGCAAGAATGAAAGAAAGAAAGAAATACGGGCAGAGAGCTGCAAGAGCAAGATTCCAGTTCTCAAAGAGATAGATCTCGAATTACCGTTCTATATTATTTTTCAGCCCCCTCTTCGTTGAGGGGGTTTTTTGTATGAGGTGGAAAAATGAACAGACCCTATCTTTTTACATCAGAATCAGTAACAGAGGGACATCCGGACAAAGTGGCAGATCAGGTATCAGATGCTATTCTTGATGCCATTCTGGAAACGGATAGAAGGGCAAGAGTTGCCTGTGAAACTTTTGTAACTACCGGACTTGTTGTTGTCGGTGGTGAAATTACCACAAATACCTATGTTGATATTCCTGAGATAGTTAGGAATACGATTATTGAAATAGGATACAAAGACACAAAGTTCTGCGGATTTGATGGACACACATGCGGTGTTCTTTCAACAATAGACAAACAGTCTCCTGACATTGCACAGGGTGTTAATGCAGGCGAAGGACTTTTTAAGGAGCAGGGCGCTGGAGATCAGGGGCTTATGTTCGGTTATGCAACAGACGAAAATGAAGATTATATGCCCACTCCGATCAACCTTGCACATCAGCTTACATTTAAACTTGCACAGGTGAGAAAAAGCGGAGATGTGCCTTTTATTCTTCCAGATGGAAAATCACAGGTTTCAGTTCGTTATGAAGATGGAAAGCCAGTTGCTGTTGATAAGGTTGTTGTAAGTACTCAGCATAAAGATACTGTTGATTATGATACTATCAGAAGCACTGTAATTGAAAAAGTAATAAAACCTGTCATTCCTGCTCATTTCATTCATGCCGGAACAGAATTTTATATTAACCCGACAGGCAAATTTGTTGTCGGAGGTCCAGTAGCAGATGCAGGGCTTACCGGAAGAAAGATAATTGTTGATACATACGGTGGAATGGGTCGTCACGGTGGAGGTGCTTTCTCCGGAAAAGATCCTTCGAAAGTTGATAGATCCGCTTCCTACATGGCCAGATACATTGCAAAGAATATTGTTGCGGCAGGACTTGCAAAAAGATGTGAGATTCAGATAGCTTATGCGATTGGTGTTGCTCAGCCGGTATCTGTTTATGTAAATACTTTTGATACATCTTCGGTTTCTGAGGTTGATATAGAGAATGCTGTAAAGAAATGTTTCGACATGAGACCTGCGGCAATCATTGAGCAGCTTGATCTTCTGAGACCTATTTACAAGAAAACTGCTTCATACGGACATTTTGGAAGAGACGGTTTTTCCTGGGAAAAGATGGATCGAGTCAAAGATCTTAAAAATCTCATATAATTATATTCCTAAAATTGACTAAATACCCCAATATTTTACAATCTTCAAGTGTGATCAATTTTTCAAGAGAGGGATCTATGAAAAAATTATTCTTTTTATTTGTGGTTTTCTCATTTATTTTTGCCGTTTCCTGTGGAAATGACACAAAATCAAAAACAAACGACAGTGAAATTGTATCAGATGATGAAAATGTTACTGACAATGATTCTGAGTCAGAAGATGCTGATATTTCTGACGATGTTGTAACAGAAGAAGAGCCTGAAATTGACGAGCAGGTTGACGACGATGTTGCAGCAGTCCTGTCATGTGAAGATGTTGCTGAAGGGATGAATAAGAATTTTATTGCCGGCGAGGGAGATTCGGCTCTGGCGAGGGATTTTATTATCAGACTTCCGCAAAATGTAGATTCTGAAAAAGGCTGGCCGGTGGTTTTTCTTTTCCACGGGTATGGTGATACTGCATCAAATTTTGAAACAGTGCTCGCTGATGAAGTGGATAATTCAACGATGCCTTTTATCCTTGTTGTTCCTGAAGCAAGGGCTGATCTTTTCACTTTTGGTATTCCGCCCACAGGTCTTGACTGGGATATGATAGTGCTTGAAGACGGAAGTGCCGAAGCGGATCTTTTTGATTCAGTTCTCGAATGTGTTGATCAAAAATGGGGTGTTGATGAAACCCATATTCATGTTGCAGGTTTTTCTGCCGGAGCGATTACTTCTGACAGTCTTGGTGTTTTGAGACCAGAAAAGATTGCATCAATACTTACTTTTTCGGGGGCATATTTTTCCAATCCTGATGATAGAGCAGATTTGGGAACTGTTATGGGAATGACCGTCGGAGATTTTTTTTCATGGCCTGATTTTGCAGCTGAGCATACAAAATATACACAGGTAATTGTTTCAGGAGCTGAAGGCAAAGACACATGGTCTACATCAGGATTCACTATTGATTTCAATCACATGGCTAATTTTGATGCAAATTACATGACAGGACTTGGACACAATATAATACTTTGCAATCACAACGGTTCTCATACGGTTACCGGTCTTGCAAGGCAGGATATAGTTACTTTTTTTAATGATCATCCTTTCGGAACAGAAGTATCTCCGTATAAAGATGGACTTCCTGCAGGTTGGGACATTTGTGAATATCGTGATCAGCCTGTTGAAATTATAGATGACTCAGATATTATTGATGATTCTGACAGTGAAGTGAGCGATATCTAGTCTTAAGTCTTAAGCGTTCATCGCTTTCAGGAAATCTTTATTAGATTTGGTCTTACCCATCTTATCAAGCATGAATTCCATAGAATCAATGACATTGAGCGGATGGAGAAGTTTTCTGAGTATCCAGACCTTGTTAAGAACATCCGGTTCAAGAAGAAGCTCTTCTTTTCTGGTTGCAGACTTGTTAATATCAAGACATGGGAAGATTCTCTTTTCCATAAGTTTTCTGTCAAGATGAATTTCCATGTTTCCTGTTCCTTTGAATTCCTCAAATATTACTTCGTCCATACGGCTGCCGGTATCAATAAGTGCGGTTGCGATAATGGTGAGCGATCCGCCTTCTTCAATATTTCTTGCCGCACCGAAGAATCTTTTCGGTTTGTGGAGAGCGTTTGCATCAACACCGCCGGAAAGGATCTTTCCTGATGGAGGAACAACAGCATTGTAAGCTCTTGCAAGTCTTGTTATAGAGTCGAGAAGAATAACAACATCTTTGCCGAACTCAACCATTCTTTTTGCTTTTTCAAGCACCATTTCAGCAACCTGAACATGGCGTGTGGCAGGTTCGTCAAATGTTGATGCGATAACTTCAGCATCTACGCTTCTCATCATATCGGTTACTTCCTCTGGTCTTTCATCAATCAGAAGAACGATAAGGAAGATCTCAGGATGATTTTCTGTTATAGAGTGCGCTATATCCTGAAGAAGAACTGTTTTACCAGTTCTGGGTGGAGCAACAATAAGACCACGCTGTCCCATTCCTATTGGAACAAGAAGATCCATGATTCTTGTTGACATCGTGCTTTTTTTGGTTTCAAGATTGATCCTGACTCTCGGGTAGAAAGGAGTGAGGTTGTCAAAAAGCGGAGTATGTTTGTTCTGTTCGATCTCTTCCTTTTCAAAAACAGAGGTAATCTTCTGAAGAGCGAAATATCTTTCACCGTCTTTGGGGCTTCTTATTTCACCATTTATGGTCTGACCGGTTCTAAGGCCGTATTTTTTTATCATTGATGGCGGAACATATATGTCATCAGGTCCCGGAAGGTAGTTATATTTCGGGCTTCTTAAAAATCCAAAACCGTCCGGAAGGATCTGAAGTACGCCGTCAGCAAAAATTGTTTCATTGTTTTCGACGAGTTTCTGAAGAATCTCATAAATAAGTTCCTGAGAGCGTTTTGAAGAAGCATCTTCAATGCCGAGCTTCTCTGACATTTTTACAAGGTCTTCGTTTTTTTTGTTTTTTAATTCCTGTAGGTTCATTCATTTCTCCATAAAAGTTAGTAATATTAAAATCGACTGCTAATTTTGCACATCAATAGGCTTGTCCAATTTAACGATTATCCACTGATTGCAGTAAAAAAAGTGAGTAGAACAGACTGCACACTAGATTTACTAATCAATTCTTTAAAATTGTCAAATAATTTATCACTGACAAACATCACCAGCTGTAACCATATGAGTTTTTTTAACTTTTTTTACAATTTCAAGGCATCCTGAAATTACTGATTCTGCACATTTTACAGGAATAACAGTGATTCCCGACCTTATTTCCTCTGGTATTTCTGAAAAATCGCCCATATTATCATCCGGAATATACACTTTTTTTATTCCTTCTCTGGATGCAGCCATGATCTTTGCTTTAAGTCCGCCTATTTTCAGCACTTTTCCTCTTAAAGTCACTTCGCCGGTCATTGCCGTGAAAGGTTTGACCTTTCTTCCTGTCATCAACGAAGCAACTGCCAGAGATATCGCCACGCCGGCAGAAGGTCCGTCTTTTGGAGTAGCTCCTTCAGGAAAGTGAATATGAACGGTATATTTATTCCAGTCATCTTTGTCTATGGCGAGAGTTTCGGTAAGACTTTTCACATAACTTACAGCAATATCGACTGATTCTTTCATAACATCTCCGAGACTGCCAGTAATCTTAATCTCTCCTTTACCGGAATATTTTATGGCTTCGATCTTAAGAACTGTTCCGCCGTAAGGAGTCCACGCGAGACCGTTCACAACACCTATTTCGTTCTCGGAAGCAGAGATTTTTTCGTTGTATTTTTCAGGACCCAGATATTCATTTATATTTTTTTCGGTTATGTTTATCTCTTTGAAATTCTTAGGGTTCATTGCTTTTTTAAGAGCGATTTTTCTGCATATTGATGCTATCTTTCTTTCAAGTTCCCTGACTCCGGATTCAGAAGTATATTTTTCGATAAGTGATTCCAGCCCGTTTTGTGAAAAAACAAGAGAAATGTCATCAATTCCGTTGTTGAATTTCTGTTTTTTGATCAGATATTTCAAAGCGATATTCTTTTTCTCAAACCAGGTGTATCCGTCAAGCTCTATTATTTCCATTCTGTCACGCAATGCCGGAGGTATCATGCTTCTGTCATTTGCTGTTGCTATAAAAAGCACTTTGCTGAGGTCAAATTCAAGATCAATATAATGGTCGATAAAAGAATCGTTCTGTTCCGGATCAAGAACTTCCAGAAGAGCTGAAGCCGGATCACCTTTATAATCACTGCTGAGTTTGTCAATTTCGTCGAGTAAAAATAACGGGTTGTTAACTTTTACCTTGTTGAGAGACTGTATGATCTTTCCGGGCATTGCACCGATGTAAGTTCTTCTGTGACCTCTGATCTCAGCTTCGTCCTTTATTCCGCCAAGAGACTGTCGTACAAACTTTCTGCCTGTTGCTCTGGCAATGGATGATGCAATTGAAGTTTTTCCGACACCGGGAGGCCCGACAAGGCATATTATCGGAGCTTTGAGATCTCCTTTAAGCTTTAAAACTGCAAGATATTCAAGTATCCTTTTTTTCACTTCATCAAGTCCGTAATGATCATCGTCAAGGACTTTTTCAGCATTTTTCATATCTATTTCACTGTCGCTGGAAATCCTCCATGGAAGACCGGTCACGGTTTCAAGATATGTTCTGATAACACCGCTTTCTGCGCTCATCGGAGATGTCATTTCATATCTGGAATATTCTTCCTTGAGTTTTTCCAGAACATGTTCCGGAGCGTCAAGTGTCTGTATTTTTTCGGCGATATCATCGTTTTCATCATAATCCTGATTTTCCGAATTTTTGTTCAGTTCATTTTTCAGAGCGTTGATGTGTTCATTAATAAAAAACTCTTTCTGCCCTTTTTCAAATTTTTCTCTGACATTTGATTCAATGTCCCGTTCAAGTTCTCTAAGCTCTGTTTCCATTTTAATAAGTGATATCATACTCTTGTATCGTTCAACAATATCTTTCTGGGCAAGAACAGGGTGAATATCCAGCGGATTTGCCGGACGGATTACAGAAGCCGCAAGATCAAGAAATTTTTCATGATCTTCAGATCTTATCGCTTCATTGAGAACATCTTTCGGTATTTCGAAAAACTCGAAATACTTAACTAGTGATACTTCAAATATCTTTCTTATTTTCTCAAGAGTATCTTTATCATTGTTTGTCGATTTAAAATTCTTGACAGATATCTCATAAAAACCGGAATCTCCCATTTTTAATTCTGAAACCGAAACTCGTTTTATTCCTTCAAGAAAAACATGGTAGAAATCTCCCGGACCTTCAATTACCTGAATAACAGTACATAAAGTTCCGATCTCAAAAAGATTGTTTAAATTGAAAGCTTCAGAGTCAGGATCTTTCTGCGTGACCAGAACTATCTCTTTTTTCGGGTTTTTGAGTGCATTTTCGATTGCTTTTATAGAAAAATCTCTTCCTACTTTAAAAGTGATGCTGGTATATGGAAACACAACTGCATCCCTGATGGGGAGCAGGGGAAAGAATTTGCCGGATTTCATTTACTGATCAAGCTCCTTTGTTGCTGCTTTTTCCGCTAATGGCGGGTTTTTTCTCTATGACTTTTACGGGGTCTTCGCCGGATGTTACAACCCCCGGAGTAATTATGACTTCTTTAATTTTATCTTTTTCGTCAGGAACACTGAACATTATGTCGAGCATTGTGGTTTCAATGATCCTTCTGAGTCCTCTTGCGCCTGTCTTGAGGCTGGAAGTTTTTTTAACTATTTCTTTGAGAGCATCTTCAGTGAACGAAAGTTCGATTCCGTCAAGTCTGAAAAGCTCCTTGTACTGACTTATCAAAGCATCTTCAGGTTCTGTAAGAATTCTGAGAAGATCGTCTGAATCAAGTTCTTCAAGATATGCAGTCACTGGAAATCTTCCAATAAATTCAGGGATTAATCCAAATTTCAAAAGGTCTTCCGGTTGAATTTCGGGAAGTATTTTCTTATCTTTCAGAGCGCCTGTTTTCTTTGTACCGAATCCGAGTTTCTTTTCACCGATCCTTCTGGCGATGATCTTTTCGATACCTTCAAAAGCGCCGCCCACGATAAAAAGAATGTTTGATGTGTCAAGTTTGAGATATTCCTGATGCGGATGCTTTCTTCCGCCTGTAGGTGGAATATTTGCCACGGTACCTTCTATTATTTTCAGAAGAGCCTGCTGAACACCTTCACCGCTGACATCTCTGGTTATTGAAGGATTGTCCGATTTCCTTGCGATCTTATCAATTTCATCAATATAAATAATACCTTTTTCGGCTTTGTCGATATCATAATTAACAGCCTGAATCAGGTTCAGCAATATATTTTCGACATCTTCGCCTACATAACCGGCTTCAGTCAGAGCTGTAGCGTCGGCAATGGCAAAAGGAACTTTCAGAAGGTCGGCAAGTGTTCTTGCAAGGAGTGTTTTTCCGCTTCCGGTAGGTCCCAGAAGCAGAATATTGCTTTTCTGTATCCTCGTTTTAAGTTTTTTGGGAGAATTGATCCTTTTGTAGTGGTTGTAAACTGCAACGGAAAGAACTTTTTTTGCATAATCCTGACCGATGACAAAACGATCAAGCTGTTTTTTGAGCTGTTGAGGTGTCAGAGTTTCGCCGTCTTCATCCTGCGGAACTATAGAATCGCCTTCTTCATGAAGAATGTCGGTGCACAGATCGACACATTCATTGCAGATATAAACTCCCCTTCCGTAAATGATCCTGTCGACTTCAACCTGTGTCTTTCCGCAGAAAGAACACTTTATGACGCCTGTTTTATCGTTCTGGGTCATAGCCTTTCTCCGCTATTTTCTTTTTACAACACTATCGATAAGGCCGTATTCAACAGCTTCTTCAGCTGAAAGGAAAAAATCTCTTTCCATATCTCTTTTAAGAATTTTCTTATCTTTCCCAGTGTGTTCAAAAAGGATTGCTATCAGTCTTTCTTTTAAAAAAAGAATTTCTTTTGCCTGAATTTCAATATCAGTCGCCTGTCCTTTAAATCCGCCCATCGGCTGATGTATCATCAGTCTGGAGTTGGGAAGAGAGAATCTTTTTCCTTTTGCGCCGGCAGCCATCAGAACAGCACCCATACTCGAAGCCTGTCCTATACAGATTGTTGCAACATCAGGTTTGACATACTGCATGGTGTCATATATTGCAAGTCCGGCTGTAACAGATCCTCCCGGGCTGTTGATGTAAAGCTGAATATCAGTGTCGGGGTCCTGAGCTTCAAGAAAAAGCAGCTGAGCAACAATAAGATTTGCCGTATCGTCCGTAACCTGATCGCCCAGAAAGATGATGCGGTCTTTTAAAAGTCTTGAATAAATGTCATAAGATCTTTCTCCGCCGCCCTCTTTCTCAACGACTATCGGAACCCAGGATGATTCGGTAATTCTTGAATCCATTTTATTGTACCCCTGTTTTTTCAGTTACTTAACGGTCTCTTTTGCATCCTTCTCTATAAAAATCATCTTTTCCGCCATTTTGTCAAGAACTTTGCTTTCTCTGATCTCCATTTTCTTGGCATTCAGCCTTTCTTCACCGAGATATTGTCTCAATTGAGCGGCATATTCGACAGGAAGTCCGTAAGTTACAGCCTCTTTTTCAAGTGCGGAGGTAATATCTTTTTCAGTAACCTCTACAGCGAGTTTTTCTGAGAGAGTATGGAGTATTATGTATCTTTTGGTCACCCACTTTGATTCTTCTTCGATTTTCTGAAGAGCTTCCACAGGAACAGATTCAACCTTATTCTTGTTTTTATATTCGCTGACACGCGCTTCTATCTCGCTCTTTAAAATTGAAGGAGGAACATCAAATTCATGGTTTTTCACATAAGTTTCAGCAGCGATGTACTTCTTGTTATCAAAGTTGATATTGCCGATATATGTTTCAATATGTTTTCTGAGCTCAGCTCTCAACTCTTCGACAGTTTTTGGAAAACCTTCTTTGCCGGCAAGAAATTCATCAGTCATTTCAGGTTCATTTGTCATCTTTTCGAGTTTGTTTACTTCGATTGTGAACACAATTGTCTTTCCTGCGAGATCTTTGGACTGATAATTTTCAGGAAATTTAACATCGGCTGTAAATTTGTCGCCTTTTTTGTGACCGTAAAGAGCTTTTTCAAAATCGGAAACAAATTTGCTTTCGCCAATAATAACAGAAACATTGCTTCCGTTTGTTCCGTCGATTTCTTTATCTTCCATTTTTCCTGAAAAAGAAATAACAAGTCTGTCTTTATCAGCAGAAACAGCCTCTTCGTCCTCTTTATATTCTGTAAATTTCTTTTTCATGGACTCTATTTCCATGTCGACCATTTCTTCTTTGAACTGCATAGGTGTGTATTCAGCTTCAAAAGGCTTTAATTCGACATCTATTTTAGGAAATATTTCAACACTGTATTTGAAAGTGAAAGGTTCTCCTTCGATGAGAATGCTCTTTTCAATTATCTGAGGTGCGGCTGCAAAATGAAAACTCTCTTTTGCCACTGTTTCCTGAATAGCGGTTGATATAAAGTGGTTTTCAGCTTCATCTTTGATGCTTTTTCCATACATCTGCTTGATAATATTAGCAGGAACTTTGCCCTTTCTGAAGCCTTTGATATTGACAGTTTTTGAAAGGTGTGAAAGTGAATTAACTAAGTTTTCCTTTACTTCATCGGCGGAATAAGTGATCTCAAATTCTTTTTCAACACTGCTGACATGATTCAATTTGTAGTCCATCTTTTACCTCGTTTGCTGTAAAATTTTATATTTTGGTGATTTTTTCATCAACTACGCCACCCCGTGAACTCTGGTGCGAAAGGGGGGACTCGAACCCCCACGGTTTCCCGCTAGATCCTAAGTCTAGTGCGTCTGCCAATTCCGCCACTCTCGCAATGACTCCTGATATACCGTGTTATTGAAACATCGTACAGACAATAAATAAAAAGTGGTAGGCCCTGAAGGATTTGAACCTTCGACCCACTGATTAAGAGTCAGTTGCTCTACCAACTGAGCTAAGGGCCCACTAAAAACTGGGGTGGGAGATGGGGCTCGAACCCACAACGCCCGGAACCACAATCCGGTGCTCTACCATTGAACTACACCCACCGCGATAATTCACATGTGAAAAAACAATGGTACGCCCGAGAGGATTCGAACCTCTGACCTACGGATTAGAAGTCCGTTGCTCTATCCAACTGAGCCACGGGCGCACTTCTACATGGTCGGGGTGAGAGGATTCGAACCTCCGACCCTCGGTTCCCAAAACCGATGCGCTAACCGGACTGCGCTACACCCCGAAGTCCAATGGATATTATAAACAAACGATCCAAAATCAAGTTTTTTAGGATTTTCTGGCACAAATGGCTTGTTTTATTTGTAATATCAAATAATTATAAGCTTCCTTGAAAAAAATAGATATCCTGATATTGTGATTTGTTTTAATTGACTTTTAATGATGGAGATCCATTTGAGTTTTATGCAGTTTGCGAGTCCTGAAGAGGAAAAAAGATTTAAAGATGCTGTTTCAAGAATAAAAAATATCATTGTTATTCTTTCGGGGAAAGGCGGTGTCGGTAAAAGCAGCGTGGCTGTAAATCTGGCATATTATCTTGCGATGCAGGGTCGCGATGTCGGAGTCATGGATGTTGATTTTCACGGTCCGAGTATTCCGAAACTTCTTGGAATAGAAGGAAAAAAGATAGAATCAGATGACAATGGAATTATGAAACCGGTCAGGATCACGGACAGTTTTCATGCTATAAGTATCGGGCTTCTGCTTGATTCCGCAGACAATCCGGTTATCTGGCGAGGTCCGATGAAAGTGGCGGCGATCAAGCAGTTTTTCTGTGATGTGCTCTGGGGCGATCTGGATTATCTGGTTATTGACTGCCCTCCGGGAACAGGTGACGAACCGCTCACAATTGCTCAATTTCTAGGTGAAGGTGTGAATTCTGTTATCGTGACAACTCCGCAGGAAGTTGCTATCAGCGATGTGCGGAAGTCGCTTTCATTCAGCAGGAACCTCGGATTCAACACTCTCGGTCTGATCGTGAACATGAGCCATTTTGTCTGTCCTCACTGCGGAGAAAAAACTTATATTTTCAACAAAGGCAATATTCAGAAAATGGCTGAAGATCATCTCGTTGAAATTCTAGGAGAAATTCCGATCGAACCGCTTGTCAGTGAATGCGGTGACAACGGCGGATTCTTTGTTTCTCAATATGGAAAAACTCCGGCCGGCATGGAATTCGAGAAGATCGGAGAAAAAATAGTAACAAAACTGTTGAAAAAATAAGGAGAACGGATGATTTTTACCGAAAAACTTTTTTCGAAAGAGTGGTTTCAAAGCTATTTTATGATAATTCAGGGTGCTTTGATTGCTGCTGCCGGTTACAATTTTTTTCTTATACCCTATAAAATTATTCCGGGCGGGCTTTTCGGAATAAGTACTGTTGTTTTTCATCTTTCCGGTTTTCCTGTCGGAATTATGACAATAATTTTAAATATTCCGCTGCTTATTATCGGTGTAAAGGTTCTCGGACCGAGATTCGGATTTAAAACAGTGATAGGAATGTCACTGCTTTCACTTTTCAATGACGGAATGAATTTTCTGTGGCCCAATGTCAAACTCAGTGATGACATGTTCATAAGCTGTCTTGTAGGAGGTTTTCTGGTCGGTGCGGGCATCGGTTTTATTTTTAAAGCCAAGGCGACAACTGGCGGAACGGATATAATCGGGCAGATATTTTATGCAAAATTCAAATTTCCGACAGGAAAAACAATACTTTATGTCAATGCTGTCATAATCCTGGGCGGTGCATTTGCATTGTGGATGAAAAATCCTGAAGTCCAATTTTTACAGATAGTTATCTATGCGGTTATTGCAAATTACGCTTCTACAAAAACTCTCGACATCACACTTGAAGGCACTTCATATTATAAAGGTATTTTCATAATTTCAGATCATTACGAAGAAATAAAGACAAAACTGCTTGTCGAAATGAATCGTGGAGGAACAATTATTCCGGCAAAAGGAATGTTCCACGATGACGAAAGGAGAATAATCTTTACCACCGTAAACAGACGGGAAACAGCTTTCCTCAAAGATTACATAAAAAAACTTGATTCCAAGGCATTCATCGTTATTTTTCAGACCAATGAAGTTTACGGGCACGGATTTCTGCCTGTGAAAGATATGAGATAAAGAATGCTTTTCAATTCATATGCCTATATACTGGTATTTCTTCCGATTTCTCTAATTATTTATTTTTATCTCAACAAAATAAAAAACAGTCTGGTCTCAAATTACTTTCTTGTTGCGGCATCATTTTTTTTCTATTCGTACTGGGACCCCAAATACCTTCTGCTGATGCTTATTTCCGTAATTTTCAACTATTCGATAGGGACACTTCTTTCAAAAATGAATTCAAAAAAGGCGGCAAAAACCGCACTTTTTACTGGAATTGCCATAAATCTCGTTGCGCTCGGATATTATAAGTATGCGGATTTCTTTATAAAATCTACAAATGCTGTCGCCGGGACGAATTTTGATCTTCAGCATATAGTTCTGCCTCTTGCGATATCTTTTTTCACATTCCAGCAGATCGCATATCTTGTTGACAGTTACAGAGGTCTCACAAAAGAATATGACTTTCTTAATTATTGTCTTTTTGTTTCATTTTTCCCTCAGCTGATAGCAGGACCGATTGTTCACCATAAAGAGATGATGCCCCAGTTTGAACAGACTGAGAATAAAAAGTTCATTTATGAAAATTTTCATAAAGGACTTTTCATTTTTTCAATGGGACTTTTTAAAAAGACAGTAATTGCAGATACTTTTGCACTCTGGGCAAATTTCGGATACAACAACGATATTTCTCTCACATTTTTTAATGCCTGGGCAACTTCACTGGCATATACTTTTCAGCTTTATTTTGATTTTTCCGGTTATTCCGACATGGCAGTCGGTGCTGCTAAAATGTTCAACATTGATCTTCCTGTAAATTTCAATTCGCCGTACAAGGCTGTAAATATTCAGGATTTCTGGAAAAGATGGCATATGACACTTTCGAGATGGCTGAAAGATTATCTATATATTCCGCTTGGCGGATCAAAAGGAAGCTCAAAAAGAACTTCGTTCAATTTAATAACTACATTTCTTCTGGGCGGTTTGTGGCATGGTGCTTCATGGACATTTGTAGCATGGGGTTTACTTCACGGAATCGGTAGTGTAATTCACAGGTTCTGGCACAAGACTGGAATAAAAATGTCCCGTACGATGGGCATTTTTATAACATTTATGTTTGTTCATGTCGCATGGGTTTTCTTCAGAGCGGATTCGTTTAAAAAAGCTTTTTATCTTATAAAGGGCCTTTTCGGGTTTAATGGAATTTCTGTGCACGAAAGTCTTCAATATTCCTATCCTTTTTTGTCGACGCTTGGAATTCAGCTCACCGGAGGAACTGAATATTACGGTTCATTCTGGGAAACATCTTTCATATTGGCAGTTGCAGGATGGATAGTCTTCAGAAAGAAAAACTCGCAGGAAATCGCTGAACATTTTGAAAGCACTTACCTTTATATTGTTCTTACTTCGATTCTTCTTGCGCTTGGAATTTTTGCCACAGGCAGTGTAAATGAATTTTTATATTTTAATTTTTAAGAAAAAGATATGAGCTATACAATAAAAACTTTAATATTTACGGCGATTTTAGTTTTTATCACTTATCTTTTTGTTCTGTCTGTCGATCCTTATGATAAAGAAGGGATAGATTACTGGAATATCGGAACCAAAGCAGTCTCTTCAGCCAGGGAATATAAATTTACTCACCTTGACAGCGGAAGGAACAATTACAAGGCTTTTATTGTCGGCAGCAGCAGAGTTCTCCGGATGGATCCTGAGCTTATTGAGAAATATACCGGACTTCCCACCTACAATTACGGTGTTGAAAATGCAAATGCCGAAGATCTGCTTGCTGAAGTGATGCATGTTGTTGATAAACAGAAACCTGAAATGATCGTCCTGTTCCTCGATTTTTATATGATGAACGGCTACACTGGAACAGACAAAAGACTTGTTCAAAGCAGACTTTCAAAATATCTCGACAAAAAATCCACGGTTGAAAAAGATGATTTCAAACTCCCATATTTTCATACGGCATATTTAACGATGAGGGCGCTCAAGGATTCTTTCAACCTGGTGCTGTTCAGTGATGAAAATAGAGGTGATGATATTTATCTGAAAAATGGTCAGCATATAAAAGAAGAGCCGGAAGAAGAACCAAAGCTTGCGATCGAATATTTTTCAAACCAATATAATTCATACCGGAAAGATAAAGTGAGACTGGAAATGTTTGCAAAAATTAAAACCCTGTGCCGGAAAAACAATGTGAAACTGATTGTCAGCCAGACCCCGATGAATAATGAGCATCTGAAAAAGGTGCTTGAAGACCCCAAGCTTAGAGAAATGTTCATTATTTTTAAAAAAGAGATCTCATCTATTTTTGGCGGTTTTTACGATTTCAATAATTTTTCAGTTTCCGCTTATGGAGATAAAAAATTCTGGTATGATTCGGTTCATCCGTCTGAGAATCTGACACAAATAATGATAGATAAACTTTTTGATTCTGAAAAAAATAACAGCAATAGCGAATTCGGCAGATTCATAACACCTTCAGAAATTGAAGAGTATGTCAGACAGTTCTAACTGGGTTTTCGTTTGAAACTGATGGTAATTTCAAGATTTTCCAGGGTTTTTGCAAGAAGTTCAGGCTTGTCGATTCTGGACAGTTCTCTTTGAATTTCGTTTGAAATACCGGCAGCGATCTCTTTTTTCAGTTTGTCGCTCTGTCCGGATATCTGGTGAACGATTTCGGAAGCAAGCTGTTTTGTGAATGTAAGATCCAGATTTTCTTTTATTGCTTCCCTGATTTCATTGGAAAACGGCACTTTGTCAAGCAGCCTCTCAACGATTTTTCCACTCATAAATTACTTTCTCCATATTCAGGGGACATAATTTTTCAACTCTCTGACCTGCAAACCGCTCTTTTTTGTTTTCGAGACTATCCTGAAGTGAAAGTTTTTCTTCTTCAAAAACATCCAGTTTTTCAATAATTTCAAGTGTCGGAAAAATGACAAAAAGTCTGTTCATTGCCTGTTTGTGAGGAATTGTGAGATTTCTTGAAGAATGAGTTCCATTTTCCCAGAAAAGAATATCAAGATCTATATTACGGGGCCCTTTCGGTATGGTTTTAATCCGCCCCATGTCTTTTTCTATTTTTTTCAACTTTATCAGCAGCTCTTCAGGATAAAGATCCGCATCTATTATAGCGGAAACATTAATAAAATCGGCCTGTGAAACAAAATCGACAGGAGAAGAACAGTAAACGCTGGAATATTCATCGACAGTAATATTACTGTCTTCAAGAAGCATTATCGCCTTTGAAATATTATCCAGTCCGTTACCCACATTCGAACCAAGAGAGATCAGATACTTCATTTAACACCCTCAAATCTGTTGCCGAATTCAATAAGATCTTCAGTTTCACAGGCAAAGCAGGCTCTGAACCAGCCTTCACCATAAGTTCCAAGAAGAGAACCGGGAGTTATAACAGTCCCATATTTTTCAATCATCATTGCCGCAAATTCCATTGACAACAGTCTGTCAGGAACTTTGGCCCACAAATAGAATGTACTCTCAGAATTAAAATATTCAATACCGTTCTTAATAAAAATGGATTTAAGCAGATTGCGGTTGTTCTTATAAAAACGGCGCATGTTTACAAGATAGTCATCACAATTGAGCATTGCGGCGACTCCTGCTGCCTGAACCGGCTGGAAAGGAGATGATCCGCGGATGGACTTGATCTTGACAAGTGCCGAAATAATATCTTTATTTCCTGCGGCAAAGCCGATCCTGAAACCTGTCATGCTGAATGTTTTTGAAAGCGAATGGAATTCAACAACTCTTTCTTTTGCGCCGTCTAATTCAAGAAGCGAAAGATTCCGTGTGTTTTCGTATACTTCCGAATATGCCATGTCAGAGATTACAGCCCAGTCGTATTTTTCAGCTTGTTTAAGAAGTCCTTTAGCAAACTCAATATCCATTGTGGCGGTTGTCGGATTATTCGGATAGTTTATATAGATGTATTTTGCTTTATTTTTAATGTTTTCAGGTATTTCGGAAAGATCGGGAATAAAATTATTATCTCTTCGCAAAGGTAGGAAAAACACTTTTCCGCCGCAAGTTTCAATTCCTGACTGTATTGCCGGATATGCCGGTGTCGGAACTATCGCAATATCATCAGGATCAATGAAAGCGGAAGATATTCTGAAAAGTCCTTCCTTCGTTCCGATAAGTGCTGTGATCTCTTTTTCAGGATCAAGCCCGACTCCGTGTCTGCGTTTCATCCAGATAGAAGCCGCTTCTCTGAAAAAAGGATATCCGTTGTAGAAATTGTAGTGATGGTTTTTTGAATCATCGACTGCTTTTTTAAGTGCTTCGACTGCTTTTTCGGGAGCAGAGAGAGAAGTGTCGCCGACGCCAAGATCAATTACTTTTATCCCTTTTTCAATGTATTCAGCCTTGATATCGTTGACTTTCTTAAACGGATAACATGATGAATTTATTATCATTTTGGAGAATTTCACTGTGCTATTCCCCGATGAACAGATTATCTATCAATCTTGTTTTGCCAACATATGCGGCGATAAAAACATGAGAATCTTTTACGAGAAACTGGCTTTTTGACAGATCCGTACGGTTTCTTATCTCAAGATAATCTATCAAAATCCCGGGAACGAGAGATTCAAGCTTTTTGACCGCTTCCTTTTCAACAAATTCTATTGGAACGGCAAGTCTGTCAAACCTTGCGGCAGCCGCTTTCTGCCTGATATTTTCGAGCACTTTATAAATATTCGGAGCTTTTGCCCGTTCGTCAGCAGATAGATAGCGGTTTCTCGAACTTTTTGCCAGTCCGTCAGCTTCTCTCACAGTCGGAACTCCGGAGATCAGGATGGGAAAGTGAAGGTCTGAAACCATTTTTCTGATTATTGTAAGCTGCTGGAAATCCTTTTCTCCAAAAAACGCGATATCGGGTCTGACAATATTGAAAAGTATGGAAACTACCTGAACAACTCCGTCAAAATGCCCGGGTCTGCTCTTTCCGCAAAGAATTGAAGCGATCTCGGGAGACACCTTAAAAGTTATAAAAGGTGCAGTATTCCCGTAGATCTCAGCTCTTTCCGGAATGAAAACGATGTCAGCGCCTGCCTGTTCACACTTTTTCAGGTCTTCTTCAAGCGTTCTAGGGTATTTTGCGAAATCTTCATTAGGCCCGAACTGCGTCGGATTAACAAAAATGCTCACAATCGTTGACTCGGTTTTTGAAACGCTCTGACGGATAAGCTCGACATGACCCTCGTGAAGAGCACCCATCGTCGGAACAAAGCCGGTACGGCCTGAAATCTCTTTTCTCAGCTTCCTGAGTTCATTGATCGTTTTAACAATTTTCATCGTTTTCTCCTTTCATTTTTTCAACACTGCGCCGTTTATATCAGAAAAAAGAACCGTTTAAAAGTTTTATGAATGTAGCCAACAATAAAGACTCAAATGAGAAACCGATGCAATACTTCGAGCAACTAAAAATCATAAAATTTGGTTGTTTACTCAACTTTAGCTATAATGTTTTCGTTTGTCTGAGAACTTTACATTAATGTTTTCGGATATGGTTAGTGTAGTTTAGAAAAACACGGAGAATCATTTTGAAAATTAAACCAGGCTTGTTCGGGCTTGATAAGTCAAATAGAGATTTTGCAATTGCTGATTCATGGGGCAAAAATCAGTTTAATTCTAGTTTCCCCGCAGCTCTTGTTTGCTATATGGCCTCAAAAAAATTGAATAGTAACTATATAAGGGTAAAAAACAAGACAGTAGTTGTTGAAGAAATTACCCCTGAAGATTTAATGAACATCTCACCATTAGATCCTAATGTTTTTTATTCATTTGAGACACAATATACACCATTTAATAAATATGTCGTTGGTTCTTTGCCTAGGATTGATTTAGTGATACAAAACGACGATGGTAAATGTTTGCGTGGACTTGAAGTTAAATTGACAGCTTTGCCAGATAATACAACATGTTGTTTGACTGAAGATAAATATGGCTCGGAAATTGTTATAAGACCAGATTCTATTGTTTATCTTGCAGCTAGTATTGCAGCGAGTGATGTTGATATTATTCAGACAGTTTTTTCTAATAGTAAAATTAAAATTAAAGATTGGACTGATGCTTCTGAAGTTATTCAACACAGAAAAGTAATTATTGAAAAAATTTCCATGTTAAGTGGATTGATAGAAAATAAACAGCAGCCTTTTCTTTTGCAACCTATATGGAAAACGATAGGCAAATCACCAAAATTAGCAGATAATTGTCTTGATGTGTTTGTTTGGAGCGATGCTGCTTTTGCTTTTTATATAACTAGAGTTGCCAAGTTAGAGTCGTCTTCGAGTAATATTACGAGACAAATGAGGACAGCGATTTGGTTATACAAAATGCTTCTTGATATATCTGAAAGCGGGAAATTTAACCATAAGAATATAATTGACCAACTCTCATATAATACAAAAAATGATAAGGCATTTGCATCATCAGGAAATGTGACAAACCCTTATATGCTGTGTCAAAATCTGGTGAAGCCTAGAATTTTAAAAAGCGAAATCAAAGATATTATTCTTGGAGGGGGACAAAGTTTATTAAGCCCAGAAAGAAGATTCGATGCAATAATTTATAGTTCGCCGGAGCTTTTTTCATGAAATGTTTAGATCTTTTCTGCGGTTGTGGGGGGATGTCTCTTGGTTTCCAGACAGCTGGCTTCGAAATAGTTGCTGCCATTGATAACTGGCGTGAAGCAATTGATGTCTATCAGGCTAATTTTAGTCATGATGCCATTGAACTTGATTTAACCAATGAAGAAGAAACATTGAAAATTCTGAAAAAATATGCGCCCGACATGATTGTTGGTGGACCGCCTTGTCAAGATTTTTCAAGTGCTGGCAAGAGGGACATTACATTGGGAAGAGCTGATTTAACATATAATTATGCAAATATAGTTTGTAAATACCAACCAAGTTGGTTTGTTATGGAAAATGTTGATAGGATAACTAAAAGTCATATTTTGAGAGATGTGACCGATCAATTTATTAAAAATAAATACGGATTGACCGCTGTAATCTTAGATGCATCATATTGCAATGTGCCTCAAGCCAGAACCAGATTCTTCTTAATAGGTCATTTGAATGGTAAGAATAATGAGCTGCTGAATATTTTTAAAAGAAGGCTTTCTAAATATCCAATGACTATCAGGGATTATTTGGGTGATGAATTGGGTCTTCAATATTATTATCGTCATCCAAGAAATTATAATAGAAGAGGCATCTTTAGTATAGATGAGCCTAGCCCAACAATACGCGGTGTTAACAGACCAATTCCTTCTGGTTATAAAAAAAACAGTTGTGATCCCAAGGATGCCAACCTAGATGAAATTAGACCATTAACAACAATTGAAAGAAGCTATATACAGACATTTCCCAAAAGCTTCTTATTTAAAGGAACAAAAACAAATTTAGAGCAGATAATTGGCAATTCTGTTCCAGTAAATTTGGGAAAATTTGTGGCGGAAACGATAAAAGATTTCTTGGAAAATGGTGTCGATAAAGGTGGAATCCTTCCCTTGTTTGATTTTGAGGAAGATTTTATAATCCCAGATGCTCCATTAAAAAACCCCTTGTATTCACTATCATCAACTATGACCAAGAAAAGAAAATTAGAAGGATTAAAAGTATAAAGAATACGATGCTGTTTTTAATGTTTTCTCAATTTGCCAAATAATCTCATTGTTGTATAATTCCGGGAATTCAGCTTGGAGGAGTGTGTAATGTTCAAAATAGTGATCTGCAATGACCCTGTGTTCAGCATAAAAGATCATCCGGGGAAAATTGAATGGTCGGGGATGACAAAAGAGGCGGTTCTGGAAAAGCTTTTCACTGCTGTAAAGAGCAACAGACCTGTCGCCTTGGCTTATGCTGAGTATCTTTTTTCCGATGAGGTTGCCGCTCTTTCATTTTTTGAACTTATCTCAAAAACAGACAGCAATGTGACTTTTTTCTGCCATGAGCTGAACTTTCCGGCAGTGCTTACCAGATATGCGGTGATCGAGCCTGAAAATCTGGAACTTACCATTTTCTCCAATAAAATTAATACTCTTCCTTTTTCAAATAACGGAAAAAAGACAATATTCGAGAATTTTAAAGGATTTCCTTTTTCAAGAATTGACGGGATAATCGCCGACCTTGCAATATTGAAAGAAGAAGAGGCGATCTCACTGCTCCTTGAAAAGAAAAGAGGACTTTTGCGGCAGAACGAGATACTCGAAGTTGTTCACATCGAAGATGGCATAAACCAGATCGGCGGACTTTCGGAATTAAAAAAATGGATAGTTGAAAGGAAGGGTAACTTTTCCGAGGATGCGAGGAATTTCGGTATTCCGATGCCGAAAGGAATGCTTATGCTCGGAGTTCAGGGCTGTGGAAAATCGCTGACAAGTAAAGTCATTGCAAACATATGGAATTTTCCGCTTGTCAGGCTTGATTTCATTAATCTTTTCAGAAAAGGGAGAAGTGTCGAAGAGCTTTTGAAAGATGCGATTGCAACTCTTGAGGGTTTTGCTCCGGTGGTGCTGTGGATAGATGAGCTTGAAAAAGCTTTGTCTCAGGAAAGCGAAGGTGCCGAGATCAGAAGAGTGCTCGGCTGGCTGATGACATGGATGCAGGAAAAGAAAGAGCCGGTATTCCTTGTTGCGACTGCAAATAAAGTGTCACTGCTTCCGCCTGAACTTCTGAGAAAGGGCAGGTTTGATGAAATATTCTTTGTCGATCTTCCTTCAAAAAGTGAAAGGGAAGAGATATTCAAGATACATCTGAAAAAAAGGAACAGAAAGTGGGAAGAATTCGATATTGAAAAACTTGCGACTGACACAGAAAGTTTCAGCGGCGCCGAAATAGAGCAGATCGTTGTTGACGGGCTTATCACGGCGTATTCAAAAAGTTCCCAGCTAAGTCAGAAAATGATAGAAGAAGTGCTTCGCAGAACGGTTCCTCTTTCCAAGACATATGAAGAAAGCATCAAGGAATTAAGGTTGTGGTCCAGAAACAGAGCAAGAAATGCTTCCGGCAACCGTCGTATAGAATCTTTTTTCGAAGGATAGAATGTTCCTTTCTGAATTAATACAAGTGGCTGATTACATTAATGAGAATGTGTCCGGCTCTATCATAAGCAATATCTACAGGTCTAACGGCGGGACTCTGTTTAAGCTGTATGGCGCTCAAATAGCAGGAATATACTTCAACACAAATGAAAAAGTGCTGATACCGGTAAGCGACTTTTCTCTTTTCAGGAAAGATCCTATAACAAGAACTGAAGAAGGGCTTCGAGCAAATTTCACGAGCCGGATAAAAAGAGTTTCAGTCATGGAGAAATTCGGGAAAGTTGTTCGTATAGAATCTCCGCAGACTGAATTAATCATTCCTCTTTTTAAGGGAAAGGGACTTTTCATAAAAGATATTTCAGGAACCGTAATCTGGAGTGAAAAGAAAGATAATGCTTTGGAATTACTGAAAGAACCTATGAAATACTTTGATCCGGTTGCTTTGCCGCAGTTGTGGGAGAAAAAATTTCTTGAAGAGATAAAAAAGAATGCAGAGCTGAAAAAAGAACAGTTTATTGCCTGGAAAATCAGAAAACTCCGGAAACTGGCAGACAATTTAACAGCTCAGATCGAAAAATATAAAGAAGATATTGAGAAATTCGGTAAGTGGGCACCTTTAATAAAAGCAAATCTGTCGATCATAACCCCGAAAGAGAAAATGAAAAGTATCGAACTTTATGACTTTGACGGTGAAAAAAAGAAACTTGATCTAGATCCTTCGAAAACAGTGCTTGAAAACATGGAGATCTTTTTCAGTAAAATCCGTAAAGCAAAAACCGGGATCGAGCTGACAGATAAAAGACTTGGTGAAACTTTTTTGGAAATTGAAAAGTTCCATATTTCGGCTGATGATCCAGAAATTCAGCAACCGTTGATAAACACCAGAAAAATCAAACAGAATCCTCAGCATAGACCGTATCACGAATTTCATGCTGAAAACGGGAAAATATTTCTAGTCGGAAAAGAGGCAAAAGACAACGATGAGCTTACTTTTAAGATTGCTTCACCGTATGACATCTGGTTCCATGCCAAAGATTATCATGGAAGTCATGTGATCCTGAAAATGAAAAAAGGTGAGGAGCTGTCGGGAACTGATCTGCTCAACGGCTGTCTGCTTGCGATCTATTACAGCAAAGCAAAAAAAGGGATGAGCGGCGAAGTATGGTATACCGAAAGAAAGAATGTGATGAAAAAGAAAGGTCTTGATGCTGGTAAAGTTATAATAAGAAACGGCAAAGTTAAATATATAAATGGTGGCGTGCTTCCTGACAGTTTAAAGAAAAGCGGTTAAAAAATGAAGGAACTGCTCAAAATATTCATTTGTATTATGTTTTTCACTTTGTTTTGTTATGGTGAAGATGAAAAATGTTCTTTTGCCGGATTTTCGACAGGGCATACCTGGTTCCATGATTATAACGGTTTTTCAAAGTCAGGAATGAACATAAGCCTGTTTTATGATCCTTCTGTCACAAAATATCTGAACATAGATAATGCGGTTCTGCTTAATTTCAGCTGGAGAGATCCGGAATCTGAAACTCTTTTCCAGACAGGGAAAAAAGATTATTATTTCATGCCTCAGTTTTTAATAGGTCCAAGAGGCACTTTCCAGTTTTTTAATAAAATAGCTGTTTTTTTTGGCGGTGGTTTAAGTTTTTCTGTCGGAATAGATTACCTTGCTGAAAATAGTGATGTAAAAGCTTCTTTCAGCCCGGGGTTTTATCTGAAGACAGGATTTGATTTTGCCGTGGTGAAGTTTATTGCACTGGGTCTTGAGTTTAAATATAACTGGTCAGTTGTTCAGATGCCGCATCTTCTGTCATTGAATTTAAGGATAAGTTACCGGCATAAACGCGCTGTAAAATAATTAGAAATTGGGATCAACGGTCATTTTAACAGTGAGTCCGTAATGATCGGAAAGAGAATAGCTTTCTTTTTTGTTATTGCTG
>Ga0209099_1000609_pt1 | contig 42034 bp, 36 predicted proteins | sample AD_JPNHW2_MetaG_FD_184430 | JGI IMG/M metagenome (GOLD analysis project Ga0209099, IMG submission 184430) | Active sludge microbial communities of municipal wastewater-treating anaerobic digesters from Japan - AD_JPNHW2_MetaG (SPAdes) (version 2) | ecosystem: Engineered > Bioreactor > Anaerobic...
CGTCCACCTTGACCTCGTCGAAGCCCTGGGCCTCCATCTCCTTCTTGATGACCTGGATGACGTCGCCCTCGGTCATGCTGAAGGACGGCACCCGGACCATGTCCATGAGGAACCGGGCCGTCTCGCCTTCCAGTTCCTTGGCTCGGTGGTAGATCTTCTGGTAGAGGTCGGACATGATGGGCTCCGTTCAGGGCTGAAATAGCAGATGGGAAGAGGCTGGGAGGAGAAGGCTGGGGTTCTTGCCATCCCTTTCATCTCTTGCATCCTTGTTTAAAAAATACTGTTCAAACAAAGATGCAAGGGATGAAGGGGATGAAGGCGGGATGGTTCCGGGTTTGCAGCATGGATCGGGGTTCTCGTGCCGGAGGCGGTTCATCCGCTGGAGGCTTGTGGGTTCATGGCGGAAAGCTCCCGCAGCATCTGGCCGAGGACGTTCCGGGCGACGACGCCGCGGTAGTGGGCGGTGGAGCGGATGTCGTCGATGGGACTGATGTCCGCCAGGAAGGCCCGCTGGGCCTCCTGGACGGGCAGGGATTCAACAGGCCTGCCCAGGATCACCGCTTCGGCGTTCCGGGCCCGGGCAGGCACGGGGGCTATGGATCCAAGCCCCACGCGGAATTCCGCCACGACGCCGTGCTCGATGCGCGCGAAGGCGGCGAGGCAGATCTTGGAGATGGCCTGGGCCTGGCGGGTGCCCACTTTCCGGTAGAAGTGGAAGGTCCGGCCCGAGGGTTTGGGGACGATGATGCGGTGGAGCAGCTCGTCCGGGGCGAGATCCATCTTCTTGTAGCCGAGGTGGAAGGCCTCGTAGGCCACCCGGCGGGATCCGCGCTCGGAAACCAGCTCCACCTCGGCGCCGTAGGCGAGCAGGCTCGGCGGCGTGTCGGCGGCGGGGCTGGCGTTGACGATGTTGCCGCCCAGGGTGCCCCGGTTCTGGATGGCCAGGGCGCCGGTGAGGCGGGCGCTCTTCACGAGGTTGGGGAAGTGCTGGTGGACAGCCCGGCAGTCCCGGACTTCCGTGAAGGTGGTGAGGGCGCCAAGGGAGAGATGGGTGCCGGTCTCCTGGATGCCCCGCAGCTCTCCGCAGCGGGACAGATCGAGGAACTTCGCGACCGGAAGGCGTCCTGCGTTGAGCACCACCATGAGGTCCGTGCCGCCCGCGATCGGGCGGTAGCCGCCGGGGTCGCCCGCGAGCAGCGCCAGGGCCTCGTCCAGGGAGGCGGGGGACACGAGGTCGTAGTCGGGGAGGTAGCTTCTCATCGGGAACCTCCCGCCGTCTTCACGGCGTCGAGGATCTTCACGTAGCCGGTGCAGCGGCAGATGTTTCCGGCGAGGCCCTCCTTGACCTGGCGCTCGTCCGGGCAGGGACAGCGGTTCAGGAGGTCCTGGGCGGCGATGAGCATGCCCGGGGTGCAGAAGCCGCACTGGGCCGCGTTGTGGGCGAGGAACGCATCCTGGAGCGGCGAGAGCCGCTCGCTTTCGGAGAGGCCTTCCACGGTGACGAGGGTGGCGCCCTGGGCCTGGGCGGCTGGGATCAGGCAGCTGTTCACCACCCGGCCGTTCATCAGGATGGAGCAGGCCCCGCATTCGCCCTCGCCGCAGCCCTCCTTGGTCCCGGTGAGCCCGAGGTCCTCCCGGAGCACGTCCAGGAGGCGGGTCATGGGGTGCACGACCGCGGTGCGCGACACCCCGTTCACGGTCATCGTGAGCTCGATCGTGGTCATGCGAGCACCTCAACCAATGGGTGAACCTGGATGAAGGATTGAGCCAGTGCCTTGGCTTCTATGGCTTTTATCCCTTTCATCCCTTGCATCCTTGTTGAACATGCTTTTACAGAAGTCGAGAACAAGGATGAAAGGGATAAAAAGGATGAAAAACAAGCATCACCCTGCATCCCGGTGAGATCCGGGATCCGGATTCCTGAGGGGTATCCCTGTTCAGCCACGGTCCGCCTCCTCGATCCGGGCGAGGATCCGTTCTGGGGTCATGGGGACTTCGTCGAAGCGCAGGGGGCCGAGGGCGCTCTCGAGGGCGTTCATCAGGGCCGGGGCAGGGCCGTCCATGGGCAGCTCGCCGATGCCTTTGGCGCCGCCGGGGCCCGCGGGATGGGGATCCTCGAGGAAGACCACGCGGATGCGCGGGAGATCCGCGCAGGTGGGGACCACGTAGTTGGTCATCTGGTTGTTGACCATGCGTCCCCTGTCGGCGACCACCTCCTCCCAGAGGCCCCAGCCGATGCCCTGGGCCACGCCGCCCTCGATCTGGCCCGCCGCGAGGACGGGGTTCACCACGCGGCCCACTTCCTGCACGGCCACGAAGTCCTCCACCTTCACCTCGAAGGTGACGGTGTCCACGGCCACTTCCACGGCGTCGCAGGCCCAGGAGAAGGTCGGGTAGGCGTCCCCCACGTAGGTCGCGTCGTCCCAGACGACCTGGGGGGGCTTGTGGTACTGGGCGTAGGCCTTGACGGTGCCCAGCGCCGCGACGGCCTTCTTCATCGCCTCCCGGAACTCCTCCGGCGTGTAGGGGGACTTCAGGAACCGCTGCTGGACGAGGGCCTGCTTGAGGCTGTAGGCCGCCTCCTCGATGAGCTTGCCGACCACCATGGTGCTGCGGGAGGCCACGGTCGGCCCGCTGTTGGGCACGTACTTCGTGTCGGCCGGGGCGGTATCCACCATGTCCATGGGCAGGCCGAGGGCCTCCGCCACGATCTGGGAGAAGACCGTGTTCTTGCCCTGGCCCATCTCCGTGGAGGCGGCGAGGATCGAGACGGTGCCGTCCGCCAGGCCCTCCACCCCGGCCACGGAGGCGTAGTAGGTCTCCCCGCTGCCGGTGAAGCCGCAGCCGTGCATGAACACCGAGAAGGCCACGCCCCGCTTGATGGGATCGTCCGTGGCGTTGTGCTTCCGGAACTGCGCGCGCTTCTCCTGGTAGCCGATCTCAGCCAGGGCGCGGTCCATGATGCCCGCCAGGTCCACGTTCTCCTTGATGATCTGGCCCGTGGCGGTGGTGTCCCCGATCCGGAGGAAGTTCTTCCGGCGGAGTTCCACGGGGTCCATGCCCATGCCGCGGGCGCAGACGTCCATGTGGCGCTCGATGGCGAAGAGGCTCTGGGGGGCGCCGAAGCCCCGGAAGGCGCCCGGGGGCGGCGTGTTGGTGGCCACGGCCCGGGCATGGATGCGCACGTTGGGAGAGGCGTAGACGCCCGCGGCGTGCAGGGCCCCGCGGCTCAGCACCACCGGGGACATGGTGGCGTAGGCCCCGCCGTCCAGCACGTAGTCCGTGTCGATGGCCAGGAACTTGCCGTCCCGGTCGAAGGCCATCCTGACGCGGGTCCGGGAGGGATGGCGCTTGGTGGTGGCCACCAGGTCCTCTTCCCGGTCGTAGGTGATCTTCACGGGCCGTCCGGCCTTGTGCGCCAGGAGCGCGGCATGGCCGGCCAGGAGGGAGGGATAGTCCTCCTTGCCGCCGAAGGCCCCGCCCATCTCCATGGCGATGATGCGCACCCGGTCGTCGGGGAGGCCGAAGAGCTGCTTGACGGCATTGTGGACGTAGTAGGGGCACTGCATGGAGCCGCGGACGGTCACCTGGGCGGCGGGGCCCGTGCCCTCCACCTCGGCCAGCGCGGTGTTGGTCTCCAGGTACATCTGCTCCTGCGCGCCCGTGCGGTAGGTGGCCTCGAAGACGTGGGCGGCCTCGTCCCAGACCTGATCGGGATCGCCCTTCCGGATCCAGATGTCCTTCAGGAGGTTGTCCTGGTTGTAGATGACCTGGGCCAGGTCGATGGAAGACTGGATGTCCAGGACCGCGGGCAGCTCCTCCACCTGCAGGGAGACCGCCCTGCGGGCCTTCTCCAGGAGCAGGCGGTCGCGGTGGGCCAGCAGCACCACCGGCTGCTCCACATGGGTGATCTCCTCGCCGAGGCCCACCAGGAATGGCTGGTCGTGGATGATCGAGGTCACCCGGTTCTTGCCGGGGATGTCCGCAGCGGTGACGACGACGAACTCATCCCAGGGAATTCCCTCGCCGAAGGTGATGCCCTTCAGGACGCCGCGAGGAACCTGCGAGCGGACCGTGACCCCGTGGAGCATACCCTCGGCGGAGAGATCGTCCGTGTAGCGGATGGCGCCGAGCACCTTGGCTCGGCCTTCTTTCCGGGGGACTGGGGCTCCGATCACTTGGGCCTCCTGGGGGGACAACCTGACGATGGGGCTGGGGCTGGGTCGAGACTGCGAGGAGCCCGGCCCCGGCACGCGGGCCGGTCGGCGTTCAGCGGAACGCCACCCGGGGGACCAGGATCCTGGAAACGCGGATCGTGGCCAGGTACAGCGTGTCAATCACTAGATCACAACCGCAGTATAAAAAGTCGGGCTTGAGAGTCAAGATTTTTCATTCCTTAGCTAAAAAATTATTCACCATCTTCTCCGCCTGGAACCTTGCCATCCTCAAGTTTCCGTCGTTCCTCCTCCCTTCCAAGAGCAAGGGCTCGAAAAAACGGGAAGGGCCTGCCTCCGGAGCCTCCCGGCGCGTCCCGAGAGGGTCCCCGGGAAATCCGGGACGGTCCTGGCCGACCGCGGATCGTGCTCTGCCGGAGACATGCCGGGGTCCGGCATGGCAGAATCAGCCCGCAGAGATGTGAACATGCATGCCTGTGCGTCCTGGACCGGCCTTGGTCCGTGCGCATGGCCGTCTCGACGGCCCACAACCGCCACGCGCGCGTGGCCTTCCCTCAATTCCAAGTCGAAGGAGCAGTCAATGATGAGCAAGCGCACTCTCAAGTTCCTGGGCACGGCGGCCGTGCTGGCCTCCGCATCGCTGCTCGGCGCCCAGACCCCCATCAAGGTCGGCTTCGTCTACGTCGGGCCCATCGGCGACTGCGGCTGGACCTTCCAGCACGACCTGGGTCGCAGGCAGCTCGAGACCGCGCTGAAGGGCAAGGTGACCACCCAGTTCGTCGAGAACGTGCCCGAGGGCGCGGACTCCGAGCGCGTCATCCGCGAGATGGCCCAGAGCGGCTGCAAGGTCGTCTTCGCCACCTCCTTCGGCTACATGAACCCGGCCCTCAACGTGGCCAAGCAGTTCCCCAACACCGTCTTCATGCACTGCACCGGCTACAAGACCTCCCCGAACCTCGGCCAGTACAACGGCCGCTTCTACGAAGGCCGGTACCTGAACGGCGTCGTCGCGGGCAGGATGACCAAGAGCAACATCGCCGGCTACGTGGCCTCCTATCCGATCCCCGAAGTGGTCATGGGCATCAACGCCTTCACCCGCGGCATGCGGAGCGTGAATCCCAAGGCCGAGGTGCGCGTGGTCTGGGTGAACTCCTGGTACGACCCCGGCAAGGAGCGCGAAGCCGCCATGACCCTGATCGCCCAGGGCGCCGACATGATCACCCACGAGACGGATTCCCCCGCCGCCAACCAGGCCGCCGAGGAGAAGGGCGTCCGCGTGTTCGCCTACAACTCCGACGAGATCAAGTACGCGCCCAAGGCCCAGACGGGCGGCGTCATGCTCACCTGGGGCGACTACTACGTGAAGACCGTCAAGGACGTCATGGCGGGCAAGTGGAAGAGCGGAAGCATCTGGGGCGGCCTCAAGGACGGCTTCATCAAGATGCTGCCCCTGAGCCCCTCGGTTCCCAAGGACGTCCAGGCGCAGGTCAAGAAGATCGAGGACCAGATCGTCGCCGGCAAGTTCCATCCCTTCCAGGGCCCCGTCGTGGACCAGGACGGCAAGGTGCGCGTGCCCGCCGGCCAGACCATCAGCGACCATGACCTGGAGAAGATGGACTTCTTCGTCCAGGGCGTGGCTTCCAAGCTGCCCGGCAAGTAGCCTTCACGCGGCCCCGTCCCTTCCGGCCCGCCTCGGGGAGGAGGGCGCCTGCCGGGACGGGGCCCATTCTATCGTTGGAGTGAATGGGTCCCCTGGAGGTCGTCATGCGATGGATTCGGAATGGTTTCGGCAGGTTCGTCTGCTGTTTCGCGGCCTGCGCCGGAGGGATGCGGGCCGGTCATCCCGCCTTCGAGGGCCTGGATGCGGAAACCCAGGCGGTGCTGGGCATCTTCGAGGAGATCTCCCGGGTTCCCCGCTGCTCCGGCCATGAGGCCGCCATCGGCAGATGGCTGACGGAGTGGGGGAAGGCGCACGGCTTCCGGGTGGACGGCGACCGGGGCGGGAACGTGTTCATCCGGGTGCCCGCGACGCCGGGGCGCGAGACTGCTCCGGGCATCATCCTCCAGGCCCACATGGACATGGTGTGCCAGAAGGATCCCGCCTCGCCCCACGATTTCTCCAAGGATCCCATCACGCTCCTGCGGGACGGCGACTGGCTCAAGGCGGACCGGACCACCCTGGGCGCCGACGACGGCATCGGCATGGCCGTCGCGCTGTCCATCGCCCTGGACCCCGGCATCGCCCATCCGCCCCTGGAACTCATGTTCACGACCGGCGAGGAGACGACGGGCCTGGGCGTGGATACCCTCGAGCGGGCGAACATCGACGGGAAGGTGCTCATCAACCTGGACTCGGAAGAGGAAGGGATGCTGATCATCGGGGACGCCTCCTCCACGAGGAGCACGATCACCGCCCTCCTGGAATCGGAGGCCCTGCCTCCCGATCTTCAGGTCTTCACCCTGCGCGTGGACGGCCTGCGCGGAGGGCACTCCGGCCTCGACATCCTCAAGCCCCGCGCCAACGCCATCAAGGTCGCAGCCCGGGCCCTGGACGCCCTCCAGACGGCCGCGGGGGCCCGGCTGGTGGCCATCCAGGGCGGCACGGCGCGCAACGCCATCCCCCGGACGGCGGAAGTCCGGATCGCCCTCGCTCCGGGGGCGGGGGACCAGGCCCTCGGGATCCTGCGGGACCTCGAGGCGGCGATCCGGAAGGAATGCGGGAGCGAGGACCCGGATCTCAGGCTCTCCCTCGAACCCGACGGCGGAGCTCGCCCGGGGACTGCATTCCGGGGGGACGCAACCGCCCGCCTCGCCGCGCTGCTGCTCGCCCTGCCCAACGGAGTGGCCGGGATGGACGCACGGTTCCCCGGCATCCCGGAGACCTCCAACAGCCTGGGGATCATCGAATCCGACAGCACCGGCGTGGTCGTCCAGAGCATGCAGCGGGGCTCTGTCGCGTCCAGGCTCGACGAGCTGGGGCGGAAGATCTCGGCGGCCGCCGCTTCGGCCGGCGCCTCGGCCAACACCAGCGCGGCCAGGTCGCCCTGGCTGACGGCCCCGGACGCCGACGTCGTGCGACGGTGCAAGGCCGCCTATGCGCGGGTGTTCGGCCACGCTCCGGCCGTCTCCGTGATCCACGGCGGGCTCGAGTGCTCGGGCATCTCCCGGAAGGGCGGGGGGCTGGACACCGTCTCCATCGGCCCGACCCTCCAGAATCCGCATTCTCCCGCCGAGCGGGTCTTCATCCCCTCGGTGAAGAAGGTGCGGGACCTCCTGGTGGCCGTGCTGGAGGACTACCGCTGAGGGTCACCGCGGCAGGAAGCAGGCGTGATTCTCCTTGAAAGGGGCGTTCAGGTCGCCCAGGATCCCCTTCACCACAGCATCCTTGAAGAAGCGCGCCGCGAGCCAGTGGCGCGCTTCCAGTCTCGGGTGGGAGGCGCCGCAGTGGAAGTCGCTGTAGAGGGACAGGTCCGTGTCCGCGCCGAACGGGCTGAGGCGCGTGATGCCGTAGCGTTCCGGCGCCTCGTGCATGGGGCTGCGCTTGGGCAGGTTGAGGAGGGAGGCGTTCAGGTCGTGGAGGGACGCGGCCTCGGCCTGGACGAAGGCGAGGGTCTCCTCGCGGTCGGCGTCGGATTCCGTGGGGAGGCCGAACAGGAGGTAGGCGTGGTTCTTGATCCCCGCCGCGGCGCTGCTGCGCAGGACCTGCCGGGCCTGTCCGGGAGACACGCCCTTGTCCATCATGGCCAGCAGGCGCGGGGACGCCGTCTCCAGACCCCACTGGAGCATGGCGCAGCCCCCCTCGGCCAGGTGGCGCATGAAGTCCGGGTCCGCGAAGCGGGCCTCCATCCGGGCGAAGCCGTGCCAGCGAAGGGGCAGACGCCGCCGCTGGATCCCCTCGGCCACCTGGTCGAGCAGGGCGGGGGAGAGGGCCGAGTCCGTGAGGTGCAGCATGGCGCCCTCCGGGAACCTGGCGGCGACCTTTTCCAGCCACTCCGGCAGGGCGTCGCGGCCGCCCGGGCGATGGGCCGGGTGCAGGTAGTCGGGACAGAAGGTGCACCGGCGCCAGTAGCAGCCCCGGCCCAGGGCGACCGGGACGATGGGCATGGGAGCCAGGTAGTCCTCCCAGGAAATGTCGTCGAAGTCGGGCGCCAGCACGTCCTTGGGCCCTGAGGCCGTCCCTCCCAGCTCCCGGGCCAGGGCTTCCATCTCGGCCTCGCCGGACGTGGGGAAGACCCGGTCGAAGAGGGGGAAGGCCAGGGGGGCGCCCACGGCGCTCCAGCAGGCCATGAGCGGGCCTCCGGCCAGGCGGAGCACGGACGGCAGCCTTTCCTGGAGGAGGAAGGCCAGGCGGAACCCCGCGAACGCCTGGTTCAGGAAGGTGAAGGAGAGCGCCGCGTGGGTGGTGCCCTCCCGCGCCAGCCTCGGGATCAGGTCTTCGAGGTAATAGGCGTCGAAGGGCCCCGGCGTTCGGGCCATGGCCTCCAGGTCCTCGGAGCGGTGGGGCCGGCGGTCCTTCACCTCCACGTCGGCCACGCGGAGCCGGAAGCCTCCGGATGCGAAGGACGCCAGGCGCAGGGCGTTGACCAGCTGGTTCGCCGCGGAACTGTAGACGCGGCGGTCGAGGTAGGTCGCGGGCCGCCGGAGCGCGGCTCCGCCCAGGTCCGTTCCCCTGGCCGCCTGCCGGAAGGCCGAGAGCAGGCCTCGGGAGCAGCCCCCCGCCTCCGCCCGCCGCAACTCCTCCTCCAGGCGCCGGGGCTCCAGCAGGTGGCGGTACCAGCCGATGCTCGCGTCCACCGCGTGGGCGTCCACGCCCCGGGCCTGGAGCCATCTGGCCGCCGCGGCGGCGGAGAGGCCGGGTTCGGCGGGCTTGATGAGCGGGGGGGTGATGAAGGCGATTCGGGTCATGGTCGGAGGGCGTCCGGGAAGGATGCCTTCCACGAATCACACGAACCCGCGCGGAATGCACGAGGAAATACCCGCCGGTCGGGAGCGCCAGGGAATCCTGGACATGGACTCCGGGAAATGCGCTACACTCGTTCCCCTGCGCCCGGAACTGCGGTGATCGGAATCACGCGGATCCGTCCGTTGCCGGTCCGGACGACGCCCTGTCCGTTCTTGTCATCGAGGAAAGCCATGCCTGAAGCCGCGATCACCTTCGACGATGTCCTCCTCGTTCCCGCCTACAACCACCATGATTCCCGGCGCATCGTCGAGATCGGCATGACCGACAAGACGGGCAAGCTGTCCCTGGGTCTTCCGGTCATGACCGCCAACATGGACACGCTCACGGCGGACGGCATGGCCAACTTCATCGGCGCGAAGGGCGGCATCGGCGTCCTCCACCGCTTCAGCTCCATCGAGGACAACCTCGAGATGTTCAAGCGGTGCACGACGCCTGTCTTCGTGTCCGTGGGCACCTCCGAGCAGGAGATCGCGCGGGTCGATGCCCTGAAGAGCGCGGGCGCCCAGTACTTCTGCGTGGACGTGGCCCACGGGCACGCGAAGTACGTCGGGAAGATGATCAAGCGCATGCGCGAGATGCTCCCCAACGAGTGCATCATGGCCGGCAACGTGGCCACCTACGCGGGGGCGGACTACCTGGCTTCCGTGCATGCCGACATCATCAAGGTCGGCATCGGACCGGGCAGCGTGTGCACCACCCGCATCAAGACCGGCTTCGGCGTGCCCCAGCTCACCGCCATCAGCGAGTGCGCCCGGGCGGACCGGTCCATCGTCGCGGACGGGGGCATCCGGACCCCGGGGGACGTGGTCAAGGCCCTGGCGTTCGGGGCGGATTTCGTCATGATCGGCGGCATGCTCGCGGGGACGCGGCCCACGCCCGGGGACCCGATCCAGGACGAGAGCGGGAAGGCCTGGAAGGTCTACCGCGGGATGGCCAGCCGCGAGGTGGCCGAGGACCACCTGGGCGGCCTCACGGACTGGAAGACGGCCGAGGGGATCTCCACCAAGGTTCCCTACCGGGAGGACGAGGACCAGATCATCGCCGACATCGTGGGAGGCCTGCGCTCCGGGATGACCTACGCCGGCGCCAACACCATCCGCGAGCTCCAGCGCAAGCTCGACTACCGGATCATCACCCCGGCCGCCCGCATCGAGAGCCTGCCCCACAAGATCATGATGTAGCGCCGCGCCGGCGTCAGCGCCCTTGCCAGAAGCCTTCGTGCAGGGCGGCGATCTCCGCCTCGACCTCGGGGAAGGGCCCGTGGACCAGGATGCGCTTCTGGCTGTGCTCGAAGACGAAGCGCGAGGGGATGTCCATGGTCGGATTCTCGGAGCTGTCCCCCGTCAGGGCCATCAGCCGGCGCTCGTCCATGCCGTAGACCAGCCTGCCGATGTTGGCCCAGTACTGGGTCGCCGCGCACATGGCGCAGGGCTCGACGGTGGTGTAGAGGGTGCATTCCCAGAGGTAGCCGCTCGAGAAGTTCATGTCGGCCGTGCGCGCGAGCACGGATTCCGCATGGTTGACCGTGCTCACGTTGCCCTGCTCCAGGAGCACGGACTCGTGGTCCGGTCCCACCAGGATGGCGCCGAAGGGGTGGTGGCCCATGGCGACGGCCCGCCTGGCGATCTCGTTGGCCCGGCGGAGATGGCGGACCATCTGGTCCCGGGAGGGGGCCGGCCGTTCCGGCGCGGGTAGGTCTTGAAGGCTCATGTCTGACGCTCCGAGGACCGGCTGAATGGCACGGGATGTCCCAGGATTCATGATGAGTAATAATTTTCAAGTTGTGAATAAAAATTAGCTCGTCCAGCTCCGCGGCCCTGCTACTGTGGGTTTGTTCCCTCAGGAGATCCGCCATGAAAAGAACTTTGCTCACGCTCGTGGCCGCCCTCGCCGTCGCCGGCAGCCTGTCCGCGGCTCCCAAGTCCAAGGTCCGCGTCGCCCTCATCGTCGAATCGACCGTGGACGACAAGGGCTGGTGCCAGGCCATGCACGACGCCATCAAGACCACCCAGAAGAAGTACGGCAACAACCTGGTCGAGTACAGCTACAGCGAGAAGATGAAGCCCGTGGACGCCGGCTCCGCCGCGCGGCAGTATGCCTCCAAGGGCTTCGACATCATCATCTGCCATGGCGCCCAGTACAAGAACCTCGTCCTGGAGATGGCCGAGGAGTTCCCCAAGACCTCCTTCGCCTTCGGGACCAGCGCCGAGATCGGCCCCAAGAACGTCTTCACCTACATGCCCGAGAGCGAGCAGACGGGCTACCTGAACGGCATCATCGCAGGCAAGGTCACCAAGGCCAACATCATCGGAAACGTCGGCCCGGTCGACGGCGGCGATTCGGCCCGCTACAACCGCGGCTTCTACCTCGGCGTCAAGGCCGTCAACCCCAAGGCGAGCATCAAGCTGGCCTACACGGGCAGCTTCGGCGACTTCGTCAAGGCCGCCGAACTCGCCCACACGGACATCAAGGCGGGCGCGGACGTGCTCACCGGCGCTTCCCAGCAGGCGACCGGCGCGCTCCGGGCCGTCGCCGAGTACAAGGACAAGAAGATCTGGTGGCTCGGACAGGATACCGAGCAGCTGACCATGCCCGAGAGCTTCAAGGTCATCGCCGCCGCCAGCTACGACTACACGGCGGTGGTGGAGGGGATCATCAGCAAGCGCGAGGCCAAGGTACTGGGCGGGGAGAACATCCCCATGAACTTCGCCAACGGCGGCTTCGTCTACCAGTTCAACGACAAGGTCGGCTCGGTGCTCACGCCGGACATCCGGAAGGCCGTGAATGCCGCCCTGAAGGACATGAAGGCCGGCAAGCTGAAGCTCGACTGGAAGGTCGAGATGAAGTAGCGGGGCCTGTCCCGACTCGGTCCCGGAGGCCGCCTCGGCGGGTCCCCGGGACCGTGCCCGTCAGGCCGGTCATTCCAGGGGAGCGCGCATGAAGACGGCTTCTGACCCCATCCAGGAACTCGTGCTCAAGGGAATCACCAAGCGGTTTCCCGGTGTCCTGGCCTGCGACGACGTCTCCCTGGAGGTGAGGAGGGGGGAAGTGCTCGCCCTCGTGGGCGAGAACGGGGCCGGCAAGTCCACCCTGATGAACATCCTCGCGGGGCTCTACCACCCGGACGCCGGGACGATCTCCGTGAACGGGAAGGTGGTCCACTTCAGGACGCCCAGCGAGGCCTTCGCCCGGGGCATCGGCATGGTGCACCAGAACTTCATGCTGGTGCCCAACATGACCGTGGCCGAGAACGTGGCGCTGGGGTCGAAGCAGCTCCACCACTTCATGAACCTGGACCTCAGGGGCGCCCGGAAGCGGATCCTGGAGGTCTCGGAGCACCACGAACTGCCGGTCAATCCGGACGCCTACATCTGGCAGTTGTCGGTGGGCGAGCAGCAGCGCGTGGAACTGGTCAAGACCCTCTGCTTCGGAGCGCAGCTCCTGATCCTGGACGAACCCACCTCCGCCCTCACCCCCCAGGAGACGGACGATCTCATGGACCGCCTGCGGCGCATGACCTCCGAACTCTCCATCATCTTCATCAGCCACAAGCTCAACGAGGTGAAGGTCCTCTCGGACCGCGTCGCCATCCTGCGGCACGGCGCCGTGGTGTTCAACGGGCGCACGGCCGATCACACGCCTGCGGAGCTGGCGGCCCTGATGACGGGCCATGAGGTGACCCTGCCCAGGAACGAGAGCGGCGCCGCGGAATCGGAAGTGATCCTCTCCGCCCGGCAGCTCCGGGTGCGCGGAGATCGGGGGCACGATGCCCTGGACGGGCTGGACCTCGAGCTTCGCGCCGGCGAGATCCTCGGCCTGGCGGGGGTTTCCGGGAACGGCCAGCGGGAACTGGCGGACGCCCTCGCGGGCCTGCGCCGGGTTGAATCGGGCACCATCCACTTCCAGGGGAAGGACGTCACCAACCGTCCGCCGGTCCGCATGATCGAGGCGGGCATGGGCTACATCCCGGAGGACCGGCACCACGAGGGCATCGTTCCTTCCTTTTCCGTGAAGGACAACCTGGTCCTCAAGGACTACGACTCAGCCAAGTTCAGCTTCTCGTGCTTCCTCCGGCTCGGCGAGATCGCCAGGAACGCGGAAGCCCTGCGCGAGTCCTTCGACATCCGCTGCCCGTCGATCTCGACCGCCACGGGGTCCCTGTCGGGCGGCAACATCCAGAAAGTGATCCTGGCCCGGGAGATCGCCCGCCGGCCCAAGGCGCTGGTGGCGGTCTACCCGACGCGGGGCGTGGACATGGGCGCCCAGGAGTTCATCCACACCCGGCTCCTGGCTCACCGCCGCGAGGGGATCGGGATCCTGCTCATCTCCGAGGAACTCGAGGAGATCCTGAACCTCTCGGACCGCATCGCCGTCATCTACAAGGGGCGGATCCTCAAGGTGCTGCCCTCGGCGGGGGCCACCCGGGAACAGCTGGGTCTGCTCATGGCGGGAGTCGTGCATGAATAAGGTCAAGCTTCTCTACCGCGCCTGCGTGGTCCTCGCCGCCGCCCTGGCCGCGGCCCTGGCGGGCGCCCTGGTGCTCAGGACCATCGGTGCGAGCCCCCTCGCCACCTACGCCACCATCTTCACGGGCCCCTTCGCGGACAAGTTCGGGATCACCGAGGTCCTGGTGAGGGCCGTCCCCCTGATCCTCGTCGGCCTGGGCATCGCCATCTCCTTCCGGAGCGGGATCCTGAACATCGGCGGGGAGGGGCAGATCCTGGTGGGAATCCTGGCCTCCACGGCCACGGCGCTGGCCTTTCCCGGCTCCCCCAAGGTGGTCCTGCTGCCGCTCATGCTCATGGCAGGGGCCCTCGGCGGCGCCCTCTGGGGCGGCATCGCGGGCTTCCTGCGCGCGGAGCTCGGAGTGAGCGAGCTGCTGAGCACGGTGATGCTCAACTACATCGCCGCGCAGTTCTATACCTTCCTGCTGCGGGGGCCCATGATCGACCCGAGCGAACTCCAGACGGGGTCGGGGACGCCCCAGTCCATGCGGCTCCCCAGGGCGGCCTGGCTGGACCGCATCGTGCCCGAGACCCGCCTCCACGCGGGGCTGATCCTCGCCGTCGTCCTGGCGGTCTGCGTCTACATCCTCCTGTGGCGCACCACCTGGGGCTACCGCCTGCGGGCCGCCGGGGCCGAGGAGAAGGCCGCGCGCTACGCCGGGGTGCACGTGGAACGCTCGCTGATCGCCGCCATGCTGTTCGCCGGCGCCTTCGCGGGGCTGGCCGGGGCCGTCGAGGTCTCGGGCGTGCACCACCGGGCCATCGAGGGCATCTCGTCGGACTATGGGTTCTCCGGCATCGTAGTCGCCCTGTTCGGCGGCCTCCATCCCGCCGGCATCCTCCCGGCCGCGGTCTTCTTCGGGGTCCTCCTGGTGGGAGCCGACATGACCCAGCGTTCGGCGGGCGTCCCCGCGAACATGATCCTGGTCCTGCAGGGCGTGGTCATCCTGGCCATCGTCTCGGCCCAGATGTACATCAACAACGCCTACGCCCTGGAGCGGTTCGCCAGGCTCTTCCGGCGCCGGACGGAGCAGACGGGAGCCCAGTCATGAGCATGGTCTACAACATCCTGTCCCTGGGCATTCCCTTCTCCGTGGCGCTCCTGGTCGCGGCGCTCGGCGAGAACTTCAACCAGCGGGCCGGGATCTTCAACCTGGGCTGCGAAGGCATCATGAGCATGGGGGCCTTCCTTGGTTTCCTGCCCGCCTTCTACCTCAAGACCGGCCCCCTGGCCGCCCATGTCAACCTCCTGGGCTTCCTCCTGGCCATCGCCGCCGGGGTGCTCCTGGGCTTGTTGTTCGCCCTGGTCACGGTCACGTTCCGGGCCTCCCAGGGCATCGCCGGCATCGGCCTGCAGATGTTCGGCTGGGGGGTCGCCGGCACCCTGTTCAGGCATTTCGTGGGGGGCGTCACGGGCGTGGAGGGCGTGCCCGCCTGGGCGATCCCGGGGCTGTCCCGGATCCCCTTCGCCGGCGGCGTGCTGTTCAACCACAACCCGGCGGTCTATCTCGGCTTCCTGATGGTTCCCGCGAGCTGGTACCTCCTCTACAGGACGCCCTGGGGACTGAAGGTGCGGGCGGTGGGAACCCATCCCCGCGCGGCGGACACCATGGGCATCAACGTGAACCGCGTGCGCTACCAGGCCTTGATGCTGGGCGGGGCCATGGCGGGATTCGCGGGGGCCTACCTGTCCCTCTGCCAGGCGAAGATGTTCGCGGACGACATCGTGTCGGGGCGCGGCTTCATCGCGGTGGCGCTGGTCTATTTCGGCCGCTGGAGCCCCCTGGGGATCCTCGGGGGGGCGCTCCTGTTCAGCCTCGCCCAGACCCTTCAGCTCTCCATCCAGGTGGGGGGGATCAAGTTCCCTTACGAGTTCGCGGTGATGCTCCCCTACCTGCTCGTGATCCTGGTGCTGGCCTTCGCCCGCAAGGCCCGGATGCGGGGGCCGAGCGAGCTCGGAAACCCCTACGACCGCGAGATGCGCGTATAGCCTTTCCGCGGGTTGCATTTCCCCGGCGGGGGACCACACTTGAGCCAGGCATCCCGCTCCCCCTTCCCGGGGCGAGGCGGGAGTGCTGCAGGGGGCACCCCCATGGACGTGACGGCCGCGTCGGCGCTTGCCGCATACAACTACCAGACCACCCTGCAGGCGAGCGGCGGGAGCGCCGCCGTGCTCCAGTCCCTGGCCCAGGCCTACGCGAACCAGGGTGCCGCCGCCTCCGGCGCTTCCGGGAGCCCGGACATCCTGACGCTGCTCTCGGAGAGCAGCACCCAGGGCGCCCTCGCCAGCGGCCTCTATTCCGCCTACGCCGCCAGCGGCGGCGACTCCTCGGCCATCGTGGACCTGCTTGGAACGGGCGCCCAGGACACCTCCACCACCCTCTTCGGCGGGCAGTCCTCCGGTCTCGCCGGGCAAAACATTCCCGCCGCTGCGGCCGAGGCGGTCTACCAGTACCAGCTCGCGGCAGGCACTTCGGCCAGCGCCGCCTCCACCTACCTCCAGCAGCTCGCCCTGGCCGCGAAGACCTCCAGCCTCGCGGCCCCGCTTGACCTGCTGGCGTAGCTTCGCTTCTTCCTCGTACGCCGAACGCCGCCGCCGGGAGAGTCCGGCGGCGGCGTTCTGAATGAGGGGGGTCGAGGCTAGCTCTTGGGGAGCTTGGAGGCCACGCCCTCGACGAAGTAGTCCATCTTGCCGAGTTCGTCGTCGGTCATGACCTTGCCGGCGGGCACGCGGGTCTTTCCGTCCTGGTCGACCACGGGGCCCTGGAAGGGATGGAACTTGCCGCTGATGATCTGGCTCTGGAGCTTGGTGACCAGGTCCTTGACGTCATTGGGCACGGCCGGGCTGAGGGGCGCGAGCTTGATCATGCCGTCCTTCATGCCGCCCCAGACGCTGTTGGTCTTCCACTTGCCGGCCATGACTTCGTTCAGGGTCTTGACGTAGTAGTCGCCCCACAGGTGGGTGGTGCCGGTCAGCTGGGTCTTGGGGCCGTACTTCTTCATGTCGGAGTGGTAGGAGAAGCTGTAGACGCCCTTCTCTTCCGCGGCCTGGACGACGGCGGTGGAGTCGGTGTGGTGGGTCACCATGTCGGCGCCCTGGGAGATCAGGGTCAGCACGGCCTCGCGCTCCTTGCCGGGATCGAACCAGGAGTTCACCCAGATCACGCGCACTTCGGCCTTGGGATTGACGCTCCGCATGCCCTGGGTGAAGGCGTTGATGCCCTGCATGACTTCGGGGATGGGGAAGGCGGCCACGTAGCCGGCGATGTTCTTCTTGGTCATCTTGCCGGCGATGACGCCGCACAGGTAGCGGCCTTCGTAGAAGCGGGCGTTGTAGATGCCCACGTTCTTGGCGGTCTTGTAGCCGGTGGAGTGGAGGAAGACGGTGTTGGGATAGCTCGGGGCCACCTTGATGGTGGGGTTCATGTAGCCGAAGGAGGTCGTGAACACGACCTTGCAGCCGCTCTGGGCCAGCTCGCGGATCACGCGCTCGGCATCGGCGCCCTCGGGCACGTTCTCGACGAACTGCGTGGTGACCTTGCCCTTGAAGGCCGCTTCCAGCTGCTTGCGGCCCAGCTCGTGCTGGTAGGTCCAGCCCGCGTCCCCGATGGGGCTCACGTAGACGAAGCCGACCTTGGTCTGGGCCGAGAGGCTCGCGGTGGCCAGCAGGGCGGCTCCGCCTAGGGTTGCTGCGATGAAATTCCGCGTACTCATTCCAAATACCTCCAAGTGGGTGAGAAGGGCCGCGCATAGACGGCAGGAAAGGACGGTTCGAACTCTTATTGTCGGTCGGTTCTCGGGATATTTCGCCGGCGAAAACAAGGTGAAACTTCGGCGGATGTCCCGGCAGGGGCTAGGCGTCCGGCAGGAACGGCTTGCCCAGGGCGGCCGGGGAGTTGATCCGGATGGTCTTCAGGTTCCGGGAGATCAGCACCAGCACGACGATGGTCGCCGCGTAGGGCAGGGAGGACAGGAACTGCGCGGGGATGGGGAGCTTGAGGCCGGAGCCCTGCACGAACATCTGGGAGATCATCGCCCCGCCGAAGAGGTAGGCGCCGATCAGGACGCGCAGGGGGCGCCAAGTGGCGAAGACCACGAGCGCCAGCGCGATCCAGCCCCGTCCGGCCACCATGCCCTCCACCCACATGGGGGTGTAGAAGACGGACAGGAAGGCCCCGCCCGCGCCGGCCATGGCGCCGCCGAAGAGGGTGGCGAGGTAGCGGATGCGGATGACGGGGTGCCCGATGTCGTGCGCGGAGACCGGAGACTCGCCCACGGCCCTCAGGGCCAGGCCGGGCTTGGTCCGGTAGAGGAACCAGGCCACCAGGCCCAGCATGATCCAGGAGAAGTAGACGAGGGCCTGCTGGTGGAAGAGCGCGGGGCCGATGTAGGGGAGGTCCGCCAGGACGGGGATGCGGAGGGCATGGACGCTGGGGAGCGCCACGGACTCGTAGGGCTTGCCGATGAAAGCGGAGAGGCCCACGCCGAAGATGGAGAGCGACAGGCCCGCCGCCGACTGGTCGGCCATGAGCGTCAAGGTGAGGACGGCGAACAGGAAGGACATCATCATGCCGGCGGCCATCCCGGCCAGGACGCCCACCCACGGACTGCCGGAGGCGCAGGTCGCGGCGAAGGCCGAGATGGCCCCCACGGCCATGACGCCTTCGGCGCCCAGGTTGAGGACCCCGGAGCGTTCCGTGACCAGTTCCCCGAGGGCGGTCAGGACCAGGGGCGTGCCCGCCACCACGGTGGCGAAGAGAATGGATGTGAAGAGGCTGTGTTCCATGGCTGTCTCACTTTTTCCGGCGGACGAACCGGGGCCGGAAGTAGACGAACACGTCCGAGCCGAGCAGGAAGAACAGCAGCAGGCCCTGGAAGACGTTGGAGATGGACGAGGGCAGGTTCAGGTACTGCTGCGCCTGCTCTCCGCCGAGGTAGAGGAGCGCCATCAGGAGGCTCGAGAAGAAGATGCCCACGGGATTCAGGCGCCCCAGGTAGGCGACGATCATCGCGGCGAACCCGTAGCCGGGTGAGATGTGCTCCGTGATCTGCCCCATGGGACCGGCAACCTCGGAGAGGCCGGCGATGCCCGCCATGGCCCCGCCCGCCAGCATCCCGAACCAGATCGTGCGCTTGGCCGAGAAGCCCGCGTAGCGGCTGGCGTTCTCCGCCTGGCCGGCCACCTTCATCTGGTAGCCGAGGAAGCTCCGGTTCATGAACACCCAGCCGACGACGAGCGACCCGAGGGCCAGGATGAACGCGGCGTTGAGGCGGGTGCCCTCCTTCAGGATCGGCAGGAGCGCGTTCGCCTCGAACTGCTTGGTCTGCGGGAAGTTGAAGCCGTCCGGATCCTTCCACGGGCCGTGCACCAGCCAGGAGACGACGAGCTGGGCGATGTAGACCATCATCAGGCTCGTCAGGAGCTCGTTGGCGTTGAACCGGGTGCGCAGCAGGGCGGGGATCGAGGCCCAGAGCATGCCGCCCAGCGCGCCCGCCAGGACCATGGACGGGAGCAGGAGGGGGCTGGAGGAGTGCCCGAAGTGGAGGGCGACCCATCCGCCCGCCAGGGCGCCGATGAGCAGCTGGCCCTCGCCGCCGATGTTCCAGATGTTCGCGCGGAAGCCCACGGACACGCCGACGGCGCAGAGCATCAGCGGCGTGGCCTTGAGGAAGAGCTCCGAGACGCCGTAGGCATCCTTGAGCGGGTTCCGGAAGAAGACCTTGAAGCCCTCCAGGGGGCTCTTCCCCAGGACGGAGAAGAGGACCAGGCCGCAGATCAGCATGAGGACGACGGCCAGCGCCGGCGAGAGATAGCGCATGGACCGGGAAGGTTCCGTCCGGGGTTCGAACTTAAGCCACATGGGAACCATCCTCCCGCGCCTCGGCGCCCGGCCACATGCCGCTCATCCAGATGCCGATCTCCTCCACGCCGGTCTGGGAGATCACCTTGGTGGGCGAGAGCCGGCCCTTGGCGATGACCACGATCCGGTCCGCGATCTCGAAGATCTCCTCCAGTTCCTCGGAGATGACCAGGATCGCCGCCCCGCGGTTGCGGAGGTCGATCAGGGAGCGGCGGATGAAGGAGGCGGCGCCGACGTCGACCCCCCAGGTGGGCTGCGCCAGCACGAGGACCTTCGGGTCCTGCATGATCTCCCGTCCCACGATGAACTTCTGGAGGTTGCCGCCGGAGAGCGACTTGGCCTCGGACTCCGTGCCTCCGCACTTGACGTCGAAGCGGGCGATGCAGTCCTCCGCGAAACGGCGCGCCTTCTTGAACCGGATCAGCCCCTTGCTGAGCATGCCGTGGCGGTGGGCGGTGAGCAGGGTGTTCTCGGTGAGCGTCAGGGAGGGCACGGCGCCGCGCCCCAGGCGATCCTCCGGAACGAAGCACATGCCCAGCCCCCGGCGGCGGCCCGAGTGCATGCGCCCCGCCGGGACGCCGCAGATCTGGATGTGGTTCCTGTCGCGCACGGGCTCCTCGCCGGAGATCGCCAGGAGCAGCTCCTGCTGCCCGTTCCCGCTGACCCCGGCGATGCCGACGATCTCGCCGCTCCGGACCTCGAGATGGATGTCCTTCAGGTCGGTTCCGAAGGGGTCCCCGGAAGCCCGCGACAAGCCGTCGATCCGGAGCCGCACCTCGCCGCCGGCACTGTCGTTCCCGTGCTGGCAGACCGGCAGGTCCTCGCCGATCATCATGCGGGCGATGGTCTGAGGGGTCTCCTCGGCGGGCTTGCAGCTGCCCACGACCTTCCCGCCGCGGAGCACCGTGGCGGTGTGGCAGAGTTCCTGGATCTCGTCCAGCTTGTGGCTGATGTAGAGGATGCTGCGGCCCTCGGCGGCGAGCTGCCGCAGGGTCTCGAACAGCTTCCGGACCGCCTGGGGGGTGAGCACGGAGGTGGGTTCGTCCAGGATCAGGAGGCGGGGGTCGGACAGGAGGCAGCGCACGATCTCGACGCGCTGGCGCTCGCCCACGGACAGGGCGTGCACGAGCCGCCGCGGATCCACGGGCAGGCCGTAGCGCTCGGAGACCTCCTCGATGCGCCTGGCCAGGGCCACCAGATCGAACTTGCCGGGGAGGGCCAGGGCGACGTTCTGGGCCACCGTGAGGGTCTCGAAGAGGGAGAAGTGCTGGAACACCATGCCGATGCCCATCTCGCGGGCCTGGGCGGGGTTCTTGATCTTGACCGCCTTCCCCTCCCAGAGGATCTCGCCGGCGTCAGGGTGCGCCACGCCGTAGATGAGCTTCATCAGCGTGGACTTGCCGGCGCCGTTCTCGCCGACGACCGCATGGATCTCGCCCGGCATCACCGAGAGGTTGACGTCGTCGTTGGCGACGACCGCGGGATAGACCTTGCGTATCCCCCTGGCTTCGAGTCGTGGAATCTCTGAGGATGGATTTGGCATTGCGATATCCGAAAAGGTCACCAAGGACTTTGCAGCCAGCCGGAACCTAAGGCTGGCACGGACACGACATCGGCGAGGGAGTCTCGAGTCGAGTCAAGCATAACTGCAAATGAGAAGCCGCCTCCAACAGTGTGCATGGCTTGGAGCGGGAGCGACACAGCGAATAGCAAGCGGAGCGTGGAAGAGAATGGAATCGTAAGGCTTAGGATAATTACGACTTCATGATATGGAAAAGCAAAGGCGAGTCAAGAAAATTTTTGTTTTAGGAGATAAAAATTTTTACGATCCCAGGGATGACGACGCTTCAGCCGCCGCCGACCATCACTGCCAGCACGACCTCGTCGCCGTCCTGGAGGGGCCGGTTGTGGGACACCTCGCTCCGGTTGACGGTCGGAAGGATGGTCGTCACGTGGTGGGGCTGGTAGCCGAGGGCCACGATCAGGTCCCGGACGGTCGCCCCCTCGGGGACCTCCTTGACGAAGTCGCGCTTCCCCTCCGTCCTCAGCAGGGACCCGTAGATGATCACCCGGATGTTCATGCGCGCATCTCTTCGGTAGGGACGCCAAGGCCGCGTCGAGGGTTCCCCCGCCATTGATGATAGCCGGAGGCCCCCGGCGGCCTCCGGCTCCCTGGGGTCATCGGCCATGGGTCAACGGATTTTCGAGGTTTCCTGGATGGCCCGCCAGACCTTCTCCGGCGTGAACGGCGTGGCGCGGAGGCGGGCGCCCGTCGCGTTGGCGATGGCGTTGGCGATGGCGGGCATGCCGCCGTTGATGCAGATCTCGGAGACGCTCTTGGCGCCGTAGGGCCCGGTCGCCTCGTAGCTGGGCACCAGGATGACCCGGATGGGCGGCTTGTCCCTCATGGACATGATGTGGTAGTCCGTGAGGTTCGCGTTCGTCATCCTGCCCTTGGGGTTGAAGAGGTACTCCTCGGTCAGGGCGTAGCTGATCCCGTTGAGGACGCCCCCCTCCGTCTGCCCCTCGGCGAGCGCCGGGTTGATCGCGGTGCCGCAGTCCACGGCGGCGACGTAGTCCAGGACCTTCACGGCCCCGGTCCAGGTGTCCACCTCGACCTCGGCGAAGTGGGCCGCGAAGGGCGGCGGCGACTTGTGGGTGATGTGCGAGGCCGTGTCCATGATCTGGCGCTGGTCCTTCAGGTAGAGGGAATGGAGGGCGATCTCGGAGAAGGGCAGGCGGTGCCGGCCGTCCCGGCTGGCCACGACGCCCTCCGCGGCGTCCAGGTCCTCCACGGGGACATCGAGCATCCCGGAGGCCACCTCCAGGATCTGGCGCCTGACCTTCTCGCCCGCCTTCCGGGCGGCCTCCCCGCTCAGGTAGGTGGTGCTGGAGGCGTAGGCCCCGACATCGAAGGGGGTCATGTCCGTGTCGGAGGAGTGGACGATCATCTTGTCCAGGGTGGTCCCGATGGCCTCCGCCGCGATCTGGGCCAGCACCGTGTCGCTGCCCGTGCCGAGGTCCGTCGCGCCGACCAGCAGGTTGAAGGAGCCGTCCTCGTTCATCTTGATGCTGGCGCCGCCCATGTCCACTTCGGGGATGCTGGACCCCTGCATCAGGCAGCACATGCCGAGGCCCCGCCGGTAGCGGCCGGACTTCTCCCGCCAGGGGGTTCGCCGCTCCCAGCCGATGGCCCTGGCGCCCGCCTCGATGCAGGCGTCCAGGGCGCAGCTCCCGATGGTCATGGGCACGCCCTTCTTGCCTTCGCCGAGGGCCTCGAAGACCGGCGAACCTTCGCCCGACCGGATGTGGTTCAGCTTGCGGAAGGCGACGGGGTCCATGCCGAGGACCTCGGCCATCTCGTCCATCAGGCTTTCCACGGCGAAGAAGGCCTGGGTGGCGCCGAAGCCCCGGTAGGCCCCGCAGACGGGCAGGTTGGTGTAGGCGACCTTGCCCTCGAAGGCGACGTTGTCCGCGCGGTAGAGGGGGAGCACCTTGCTGCCGCAGCAGCCGATGACCGTCAGGCCGTGCCCGCCGTAGGCGCCGGTGTTGGAGGTCGCCTCCATGCCGAAGGCGGTGATGCGGCCGTCCCGCTTGACGCCCATGCGCAGGCGGATCCGGATGGGATGGCGGGTCCGCCCCGTGCGGAAGTGCTCTTCGCGGGTGAGCTCCCAGAAGACCGGCCGGCCTGTGCGCAGGGCGAGGAGCGCGACCACGTCCTCCAGCAGCATCTCCTGCTTGCAGCCGAAGCCGCCCCCGATGCGGGGCTTGACCACGCGGATCCGCTGCACGGGGATCTGGAGGCACTGGGCCACGATGCGGCGGCAGTGGAAGGGGACCTGGGTGCTGGTCGTGATGACGATGCGGCCCCGGGCGTCGATCTGCGCCAGCGACACGTAGGTCTCCAGGGGGGTGTGCGAGGCGTAGTGCGTCTCGAAGGTGCGGTCGAACCGGAAGTCGGCCTCGGCCAGGCCCCGCGCGAGGCTGCCCACTTCCATGTCGAGGTGGGCCACGAGGTTCCTGCCGGGCTCGTAGGGCACGGGAATGGGGATCGAGAGATCGGGCTCGTCGTGGATGACGGGAGCGCCCTCCGCGAGGGCTTCGTCCGCGGAAAACACGGGCTTCAGGAGCTCGTACTCGACCCTGATGGCCTTGACCGCGGCCTCGGCCTGCTCGCGGGTCTCGGCGGCCACGGCCGCCACCCGGTCGCCCACGTAGCGGACCTTGGTGTCGAACATGAAGGTGTCGTAGGGCGAGGGCTCGGGATAGCCCTGCCCGGCGGTGCAGTGCGCCACGCGGGGCACGTTCCCGTGGTGGAGGACCGCCTTCACGCCAGGCATCCTCTCCGCCGCGCGGGTGTCGATGGAGACGATCCGGGCGTGGGCGTGGGGGCTCCAGAGCATCTTCACCCAGAGGGCGTCCGCGGGCTTGAGGTCCGCGACGTAGGACGGCCTGCCGAGGGCCAGGGACAGGGCGTCGATCTTGACGGCGGACTTGTTGACGACCTTCAGGTCTCCCGGGTTCACCTGGCACCTCCCGCGGCGATGACCCTGCGGAGGGCCGCTTCGATCTTCTCGTAGCCCGTGCAGCGGCAAAGATTGCCGTCCATGTGGACCTTGAGCTCCTCGTCGGAGGGGTGCGGATTCCCGGCCAGCAGGGCCTTGGCGGACAGCACCATGCCGGGCGTGCAGAAGCCGCACTGGACCGCGCCACCTTCGACCAGGGCCTTCTGGATGGGGTGGGGATGGTCGAAGCCGCCGATCCCCTCGATGGTTTCGACGGAGCGCCCCTCGGCCTGGAAGGCGTAGAGCAGGCAGGCGTAGACGGCCCGGCCGTCCAGGATCACGGTGCAGGCGCCGCAGGAGCCGGTGCCGCAGCCGTGCTTGGCGCCCGTCAGGCCCTCGCGGCGCAGCACCTCCAGGAGCTTGTCGTCGGGGGAAACGAGGAATTCCCTGGGCTCGCCGTTCAGGGTGAAGCGGATCTCGTGCAGGGGCTTCATGGTCACGCTCCTTCCGCCTGCCGCAGGGCCGCGGCCAGGACGTCGGCGAGCACGACGCGGCCCAGGTGCGCCGCGTACGCGTCCGACATGCCCTCCTTGCCTTTCCACGCGAGGCCGCTGGCGCCCGTCGCCACGGCCTCCTCGATCCGCGCGTCGCCGGCGGGACGGCCCTCCAGGGCCGCCTCGACCCTAGGCAGCCGGGCGGGCAGGGAGATGGCCGCCCCCGCCGCCAGCCGGACCTCGGCGATGCGGCCCGCCTTCACGGCGACCCGTGCGGCGGCGGTCATCAGGCTGAAGCCGGCGTTCAGGCGGACTTCCTTGTGGTAGGCGAAGCCCTGGTGCCGCTTCAGGGCGGGAACCTCGACGCGCGTCAGGAGATGCCCCGCCTCGAACAGCCGGAAGGGCTGGCCGTCGAAGTAGACATCCGCCGGGTAGGCCTTCTCCCGGACGCCCTCGATGCACAGGGTGGCGTCCAGCGCCAGCAGGGCCACCGGGAAGTCGTTCCAGGGGAAGACCCGCACGAGGTTGCCGCCGAGGGTGGAGACGTTGCGGATCTGCTGGGTGGAGGTGTGCCGCGCCACCTGGTCGAGGACCCAGCCGGGGCCCTGGTCGCGCATCAGCTCGTCGAGGGTCGTGGTGGCTCCGACATGGAAGACGCCGCCCTTCCTCCGGATGCCCGACAGGTCGAGCCGGGAGAGGTCCACGGCCGTCTTCCCGCTGACGGCGAGGAAGTGCAGGCTCGTGCCCCCGGCCATCGCGAACCCCTTCTCCCCGAGCCGCTTCAGGGCCGATTTCGCCGACGGCACGTCCTCAGGGATCAGGAAGGCTTCCAGTTTCATGTCTTGCTCCGCGGCTACGAACATTGGATGCCTTCCGGCACGTTTCGTTGGGCGCGGAGACGGGAAGATGCGGATCCAGCCTGGAACCCTGGTTGCCCCGCTCAGGGCGCGGGCGGGAGGTCGTTCTTCGGATCCGCTTCCAGGCCGGCGGCTGGACGAGCCCTCTCCTGGGCGAGCCGGTCCAGGGCGAGGCCGACGAGGTAGACGCAGAAGGCCTCGCCGACCAGGTTCAGCGTCAGGAAGAACAATCCGGCGGCGAAGAGCAGGACGAAGGCGCCGTTGCAGACCCACTTCATGTATCTGGTGAACCTGGGCGCCATGATGCCGAGGAACACCAGGTTGGTGACCAGCAGGAGGGTGATCAGGGCCAGGGTCAGCTGCGTGCGCGGGCTCATGGTTCGCTCCGGGCAGGGGTGGGGACGGTCGCGGCGTCGCGGTAGCGCGCCAGGGCTTCCTGGAACGCCCCGGTCCGGCTGTAGCCGCACGGCTTCAGTTCCGGGCAGAAGCCGCGGTAGACGCACTCCGGGACGCAGGCGCCGCCCAGCTCCGGCTCGCGTTCCCGGAGCCGGGCGAGGAGCGCCTCCCAGGCCTCGCGGGTCTCGGGGGAGGCCTGCCGGCAGAGGCGCTTGCGGGAGATGTTGATGACGGCCTGCGCGTCCGCGAGGCACTCGTGGCTGACCAGGGCCGACTGCGGCAGGGTGTCGCGGTCCTGGCGCGTGCGGTCCGAGCGCTGCGTGCTCACGAAGTGCTCGATGCCGATCTTGTGGCGGACGTAGTGGACGCTCACCCAGTACTTCAGGTCCTCCCACTTCCAGCGCAGGAGCAGCTGCCTGATCGGCGAGTGCTCCGCGAGCAGCAGCCGTCGTTTCCAGGCCCCGGCTGGCTCGCCCTCGCCCGCGTCCAGGCCGATCGTCGTCCGGGCGGCGTCGGCCACTTCTCGCCAGGAAGTCATCGTCTCCACGAACTTGACGCGCATCGGATCCTCGGAACGGGTGTCAGGGCAGCCGTTCCAGGATGACCTCCCAGACGACCTTGGGCCTGGAATATCTTTCGACGACCTGCTCCTCGGTGGAAAGGGCCCGCCAGCCCTCGCGGAAGAGGGCTTCGACCGCGGGGCGGTCGAAGAACCGCTTCGGGACTCCGTCCACCAGGTAGTAGTTCTCCGCGATGCGGGGATGCCCGCTGGCGCCGAAGTGGTGGTCCCGGGTGGAGTTCAGGCGGCACAGCAGGAGGCCGCCCGGGGGCAGGACCGCGCGGATCCGCGCCGCCAGGGCCAGGGTCTCGGCCCAGTCGAAGTAGTGGAGCGACAGGCTCGCCAGGACCACGCCGGCCGCGGAGACCGGGAAGGGATCGCGGAGGTCCTGGACGTGGAAGTCGGCGCCCGGGACCGCCGCGCGGGCGCGTCCGACCGCCTCGGGCGAGAGGTCGAGGGCGACGACGGAGAGGCCCGCCTCGACCAGCGTGCGCGTGTCCCGCCCCTCGCCGCAGCCCAGCTCCAGGACGGGGGCGCCGTCCGCGCGCTCGAGCACGGCCGGGAGCCAGCGGTCCAGCCAGGGATCGGGACAGGGGGACATGGGCACCTCGCTCAGGCCTTGCCGGAACCGGGAACCGCGGATTCCAGGTCGCGGATGATGTAGACGTCGTAGTCGCCGAGGTAGCCGAAGCCCTGCCCCTTGTAGAGGGCGAGGGCCGCCGCGTTCTCCCGGTGGACCTCCAGCTTGATCTGCATCCCCACCTGCCTGGCCCGGTCCAGGCTGGCGCGGAGCAGGGCGTGGCCGAGGCCCTGCCCCTGGCGGTCGGGGGCGATGCCGAAGTGGTGCAGGTACTGCCGGCGGCCGTCGTGGGTGATCCAGGAGGTGCCCAGGAGCCTGCCTCCGGACGCCTCCTCCATGACCAGGAAGATCCCGCCGCAGGCCAAGGTCCGCGCCACGACGGCCGCGTCGTCCCCGCGGTTGGCGCCCCCCATGCCGGTGAGCGACCAGATGCGGAGCACCTCCGGGAAGTCGTCCTCGCGGTAGTCGCGGATGCGGAAGCCGGTGTCCATGCCTGATCCTCCCTTTATCGTCACATGCCCGGGCATCAGAGGAGCCCCCTGAGGCGCAGGAGGCCGAAGGCCGCCACCGTGGTGGCGTCCTGGATGACTCCGCGGCCGATCATCCGCTCGAACTCGGCCAGGGGAAAGGCCCTGGAGACGAGCCCCTGCTCCTCGGGGTCGAGCCGCGTGCCGCGCTGCTCCAGGTCCGTGGCGAAGAAAATGTCGTAGCCCTGGCTCGAGTAGCCGCAGGCGAGCAGGAGGCGCCCCACGTGAGTCATGGCGCGGGCCGTCAGGCCCGTCTCCTCGCGCAGCTCGGCCGCGGCCAGGACCAGGGGGTCGGTGCCGCTCTGCTCCCAGGACCCCTGGGGGAGCTCCCAGAGGCGCGCCCCCACGGGATACCGGTACTGCTCGACCAGGTGGACGCAGCCGTCCTCCACGGCCGCGATGACCGCGAAATCCGGCTTCTCCACGACGCCGTAGATCCCCGGGGAGCCGTCGGCGCGGAGGATACGGTCCTCGCGCACGCGCATCCACCGGTTCTGGTAGACCACCTCGCTGGAGGTCCTGGCGATCTCTGGGGTCGGCAAGCGGAGCCTCCTCGCCGAAGCTCAGCCCACGCGGACCGGGTTCGCGCAGTCCTGCCCCACCACCGTGTTCCAGGGCTTGACGCTCCAGCGCACGGCGACGCCGTTGAGGACGTAGGGATCGACCCGGGCGAAGGCGGCGGGGATCTCGGGCGAATCGCACTTGAACAGGAGGACCGAGCTTTCCACGGGATCGCCCAAGGCCCCTCCGAGGACCAGCTCGCCCCGCTCGACCGCCGCCCAGGCCGCCTTGAGATGGGCGTCCCGGAACGCGGCGCGGCGGGTCATGTAGTCGGGCGCCACTTCGTAGATCAGCAGGTAGTGCATGGGGGACCTCCGCGGGAAGGGATGTCACCCGCAGTCTACCGGCAAGCGGCCCGCGGCGCGATCCGGGGCGGGCGGCGGGGTTCCCGATCCGGCCGATTCTGCGATCCTGGGAGGGACATTCCTTGTCGAGCGGCCGGTGCGAACCTTCCACCGGCGGGCCGGGTGCCCGAACCCCTGGACTCCCATGATCCGAACCCTCTTCAGCAACCGCACCGAGCAGCTCCTGGCGGCCCTCGCCGAGGACCTGCGGCGGTTCCGGGCCGAGCGGGGGCCGTGGGAGGCGCCGCACCTGGTCTTCCCCAGCCCGGCGATGCGGGACTACGTCCTGCGCGGCCTGGCGCGCAGCGACCTGAAGGTCGCCGCCAACCTGAGGACCGACTACCTGGACGGCTTCTGGCGGCGCTTCGTCCCCGGCGGCGGCAGGCCCGTGCGCCTGCTGGACCGGCCGGCCATCCAGGGGCTCCTGCTGGGGCTCTTCCAGGAGGAGCCGCTCCTGGAAGAGCCCGTGCTGGCGCCGGTCCGGGCCTACCTCTCCGGGCAGCCCAGGGACCTGAAGGCCCTGCAGCTCGCGGAAGCCCTCGCGAGGCTCTTCGAGGCGTACGGCCTCGTCCGCCCGGAGTGGCTGGAGGCCTGGAACGCGGGGCGGGCGGCGGCCACCCACGCCCCGGAGGGGATGGAGGCCTGGCAGCGCCGGCTCTGGACCGCGCTGCGGGCGAAGCTGGCGAGCCTGCCCGAGACGTGGACGACCCTCGCCGAGTTCTTCCGGAGCCCCCGCTTCGGGAGCGCGGCCTTCCCCGCCGAGGTCTTCCTCTTCGGCCTCGGCCCCTTCGCCAGGGCCTACCACGAGGCCATCGGGCGCCTGGGGCGGGACAGCCGCGTGAACCTCTACGCGACCATCCCCTGCCGGGAGATCTGGGACGACCTCCGAGGCGAATGGGACCAGCACGCCGGGGAGGAGGAGCCCTTCGCCACCGACACCCGCGCCCACTTGGCCCTCCAGCGGTGGGGCCGGGCGGGGCGCGAGCAGGTCTGCCAGCTCTGCGAACTGACCGACTGGGACGTGGACCTGGAGGCGGAGGAATCGGGGGGGGACCGCCTCCTCCAGCGCCTCCAGGACGAGATCCTCACCCTGGGGACCGGGGAGCCGAGGCCGCTGCCTCCGGCGGCGGACGACTCGGTCCGGGTCCTGGCCTGCCCCGGCCCCCGGCGCGAGGCCGAGGCGGTGGCGGACGAGATCTGGGAGACCCTCCTCGCAGCCCGGGGAGGGATCCGGTTCTCGGACGTGGCGGTGCTCCTGCCCGAGGGCGCCAAGGAGGACTACCTCGACCATCTGGAGGCGGCCTTCGCCGAGGCGCGGCGGATCCCCTGGCGCCTGGCGGACCGGGGTCCGGGCCTCGTCCGCGAGCTGGCCGAGGGGGCTCTCCTGCTCCTGAAGCTGGGCCTTTCGGACCTCAACCGCGCCCAGGTGGTCCGGGCCCTGGGGCATCCGGCCTTCCGGCGGCGCTGGCCGGACCTTCCCCTGGAGGACCTCCCGGAGTTCTGCGAGCGGGCCGGGATCATCGCCCGGATGGACGCGGCGGAGACGGAGCGCACCTACCTGGCCCCGGGCCTCTGGACCTGGACCCGCGGCTTCGAGCGCGCGGCCCTGGGCTGCTTCGCGGGCGGCGGCGGCGCCCTGGACCTGCCGGACGGCAGGCTCCCCGCCGCCCTGCCCGTGGCCGGGAGCGCGGACCTGGCGCTCCTGCTCGGCTCCCTGCTGGCGGACCTGCGGCGCATGAAGGAGGCCAGGCAGGCCCCCCGGGCCTGGGCCGGCCGGTTCCGGACCTTCCTCCGGGCCTACCTGGGGCGGCCCGAGGCCGACGCCGGCGAGGCCGAGGCCAGGGCCATGGCCGCGCTCGCGGACGCGCTGGCCCGCCTGGAGGCCCTCGAGGTGCCGGGAGTGGTCCCGCCGGCGCTGGGATTCAGGGAGGCGGTGGCCTCGGCCGAGGCCAGTTTCCGGCGCCTCCTCGCGGACGCGCCCGGGCCCTTCGGGCGGGGGGTGGCCGTCGCGTCGCACGAGGCGCTGAGGGGCGTCCCCTTCAAGGTGATCTTCCTGATGGGGATGGGGGAGGGCGTGTTCCCGGCCTCCGACGTGCGCGATCCCCTGGACCTCCGCCTCCACCGCCGCCGGCCGGGGGACCTCAAGCGGTCCGAGCAGGACCGGCACCTCTTCCTGGAATGCCTCCTCGCCGCCCGGGAACGCCTGGTCCTGAGCTACGTCGCCCGGGATGCCGTGACCGGCGAGGAACTGCAGCCGAGCCCCCTGGTCCTGGACCTGCGGGACATCCTGCTCCCGGCCCTGGGCGCGCGGGGCTGGGAAGCCCTGCAGGTGCGCCACCGGACCCATCGCCACGACCTCGCCTACTTCCCGGACCTCGCCCCGGGCGGCCCGGCCCTCCCCGTCAGCCACACCCCCGCGGCCCGGGAGGAGGCGGAGGCCCTCTGGATCGGCGAGCGGCTGCGGGCGGCCGCGGGCGGGCTCACGGAGCTGCCCGGACCCTTTGGGCGGTGGGGACTGGGTCCGGCGGCCCGGGAGGCGCTGGCGGCCCGGGTCCGTTCCTGCGGCCCCCTGGCCCCCGCCCCGGGGCCGGAGGCTCTTCCCGACCGGCCGGCGGTCCGCGTGGGGGCGCTGCGCAAGTGGCTCGAGTGCCAGATCCAGGGCGGCGCCCGGCTCCGGCTGGGCCTCCGGGGGGAGGACGACCGAGATCCGGCGGAGGTGTCGGAAGAGCCCTTCGGCACGGGGTTCCTCGACCTGCGCGGCGCCGCCCGGGCGGCCCTCTGGGAGAGCCTGGCCACCGGCAGGCCGGCCGGGGAGGCTTTCCTGGCGCGGATGGCCCGGCTGCGGGAGGACGCCAAGGCGCCGGCGGGCTTCCTCGGCGAGGGCGAGACGGCGGCGGCGCTGGCGCAGATCGAAGGCTGGGCCCGGCTCGTCCCGCCCGGGACGGCGCCGCGCGTCTACCGTTTCGGCCCCGACCGCGCCGGGATCGAGTCCCCGCTGGATGTCGTGCCCCTGGAGCCCGTGGACGTGGCGGTGGACTTCGGCGGCAGGCAGGTCGTGTTCCGCCTCGAAGGCGCCACGGAGCCCCAGGGGGAGGGCGGGACCCTGATGCTCGCCGACCGGGAGCTCCCGGAAGCGGGGAAGCCGCCCGTCACGAAGGACCGCCGCGACCTGCTCAAGGCGTGGTTCGACCAGCTGCTGCTCGCCGCCGGCGGGATCAAGGAGGGCGCGCACCAGGCGCGGGTGTTCGCCTGGCGGAAGGGCGAGGGGCAGGTGCGCGCCGTCGCGCTTCCGCCGGTGTCCCGGGCCGAGGCGAAGGCGCGGCTGGCGGCCTGGCTCCGGGAGGCGTTCGCGTCCCCGCGCTGGACGCTCATGCCCATCGAGGCCGTGCTCGAGCTCCGGGGGGCGGGGGAAGGGGCCCAGGCGATGGAGACCTGGATCGACACCCAGGAGAGCGGGCAGAACCCCAGCTACAGCTCCCGCTTCGGCCCCCTGCCGCGCGCGTGCGAGGCTCCGGTGGAGCCGTGCTGGCGGGAACTCGCGGAGGCGAGGCTGGGCGCCTTCCCAGCGTGGTCGGCGGACTGGGAGGAAATCAAACCATGATCCGCGTCGGCAAGCCCGCCATCCTGGAGGCCCTGCCGCCCGAGAAGGGCGTGGTCCAGGCCAGCGCCGGCACCGGGAAGACCTACGTCCTGGAGCGCATGGTCATCGACCTGATCCTGGGCGGCCTCAGGCTCGAGCAGATCCTGGTGGTGACCTTCACCGAGAAGGCGACCCTGGAGCTGAAGGCCCGGATCCGCGGCATGCTGGAGCGGATGGCCGCCCTGCCCGAGGGCTACGACGACCAGGGCAGCCCGGCCTGGACCCTGGGGGAGGACCAACTGCGCGCCCTGGGCGAGGCCCTCCGGGGCTTCGACCGGGCCACGATCTCCACCATCCACGGGTTCTGCCGGAGGATCCTCCAGGAGAGCGCCTTCGAGGGCGGCTGCCTGCTGGAGCAGGAACTGACCGACGGCCGCGCCGCCCTGGGCCGCGCCTGGCGGGACGTGATCCGCAGGGACGCCGCGGAGCCTCCCCTCCGGGACTTCCTGAGGGACGTCCTCGGCGACGGCCAGACCTTCGACGGCATCGAGGAGCTCCTCTGGGCGGCGCACGCCGAGCGGGGCACCCTCCTGCCGGCCCCGGACGGCGATCCCGACGAGCTCCTGGCCGCCTGCCCGCGGGGCTGGGAGGCGCGCTGGCCGGAGCTGGAGGCGGCGGTCGCGGCCCTGGCGCTCCCGGGCCCGACGAAGAAGGCCTTCCTCCGGCGCCTGGAGGCTTTCTTCCCCCTGCTGGCGGCGGGACCTTCCGCCTATCGGCTTCTGCAGGGGTGGGACTTCCCCTTCCTCGAGGAGAAGGACATCCTCGGCAAGGGCGGGGCGGGCCACCCGCTGTGGGAATGGATGGAGGCCTTCCGGAAGGCCGCCGGGACCCCGGAGGCCATGCTCGTCCACCGCCTCCTGCCCCTGGTCCGGCGCCGGCTGCGGGAGCTGAAGGACGCGGAGGGCCTCTACGACCACGACGACAGCATCCTGCAGGTCGAGGCGGCGCTGGAGGGGCCGCGCGGCCCGGAGCTCGCGGCGAGGCTCCGGGAGCGCTACCAGGCGGCCCTCATCGACGAGTTCCAGGACACCGACCAGGCCCAGTGGCGGATCTTCCGGCGGCTGTTCGGCACGCCCGGCCGCAGGCTCTACGTGATCGGGGACCCCAAGCAGGCGATCTACGGGTTCCGGGGCGGCGACCTCCCCACCTACCGCCAGGCGACGGCGGAGTTGCTGGGCGGGCGGCCGCCCGAGGAGCTGCGGGAGAACCACCGCTCCACCCGGGACGTCCTCGACGCCTGCAACCTGATCTTCACCGGAGGGGGCGGCGGCTTCTTCTCCGACCCCGGCCTCTACCCCGCGGCCTCGGCCGTCCGGTGCGGGAATCCGCGGCTGGTCGCGGAATCGGGGGACGGTCGCCCCCTGGCCCCGGTCCGGGTGCTGCGGTTCGGGACCCTCTCCGGGGGGCGGAACCTCTGGCGCGGGGTCGCCCGGGCGCTTGCCCGCGAGATCAAGGACCTCCTCCAGCGGGAGAGGATCCGGTTCGGCGATCCCGGGGCCGAGGCTCCCGCGAAGCAGGTCCGGGCGCTCCACTGCGGGGATGTCCAGGTGCTGGTGGAGAAGCGCAGGCAGGGCCTGGAGATCGCCGACGCCCTCCGGCTGGAGGGCATCCCGTGCGCGTTCTTCAAGCAGGACGGGCTGCTGGAGAGCGCGGAGGCGGCGGACCTCCTGGACTGCCTGGCGGCGGTGGCGGAGCCCCGGAACCGGACCTGCCAGGCCCGCGCCCTGGTGACGCCCTTCTTCGGCTATGCCTGGGACGACCTGGAAGCCCTGAGGGACCTCCCGGAGGACCATCCGGCGCTCCTGCGGCTCCTGGCCTGGCAGGACCTGGCCCGGCAGCGCAGGTTCCCGAGGCTGTTCGAGGCCCTGCACGCCGGGAGCGGCCTGGTGCAGCGCCTGCGCATCCGCGCCGCCGGGGAGCGCAGCCTGACCAACCACCTGCACCTGGCGGAGCTCCTGACGCGCCAGGCCCGGGAGACGGGCGCGGACCTGGAGGACCTGGTGCGCCTCATGAAGCGCTGGCGGGACGGCACCGAGCTGCCCCCCGGCGAGGACGGCAGCCTCCAGCGCCTGGAAGGGGAGCGGCGGGCGGTCCAGATCCTCACCATGCACCAGAGCAAGGGGCTGGAGGCACCCATCGTGGCGCTCTACGGCTTCACGCGGCCCAACCTCCAGTCGAAGGTCAAGCGCTTCCACCGGGGCGCGGAGCGGTGCCTCTACCTGGGCTCCCCTCCGGAGCCGGCCAGGACGGCCGTGGAGGTGGAGAGGACCGCGGAGGCCGAGCGCCTGCTCTACGTGGCGCTGACCCGGGCCCAGGCCCAGCTCGTCCTGCCCTGCTTCATCGTGGACAAGACGGACGCGAAGGGGGGCTCCCGGCCGGTCCACCCGGAGGGCAACTACCGGATCCTCAACCGGCGGCTGCGGGACATCCTCGAGGCCGGCGAGCATGGCGGCCTGTTCCAGGAGGCCGCCGTGGACAGCCGGCTGCTGGAACCGGCGGAGGTTGAGCCCCCGGCCGGCCTGGGGGACTGGGCCCTGCCCGAGCCGCCCGCGCCGGTCCTGCCCGACTACCAGGCTGCCCGGCGGGCGGCCCGGCCACCGTTCGCCGCGTCCTACACCTCCCTGCACGCCCTCGGGGGAGCGGGGAGGGACGAGGAAGACGGGCTGGTGCTCGACGGAGAACAGGCGGCCACGGCCGCGGCCCCGGGGCCGGACGAGCTGCCCCGGGGCGCCCGGACCGGGATCCTCCTGCACCGGCTGCTGGAGGAGGCGGACCTGCGGAGCGCCGAGGGAATCCCCTTCGAGGCCTGGTGGGCGGACGAGGGGCGGCGGGCCTGGATCGGCGGCGTCCTGGAGGATTCCGGGTTCCCGCCCGTCCAGGCCGCCCGGGCCGCGCGGATCGTCTACGAGGCCCTCCGCGCGCCCCTGTCCGGGGCGCCGCTGGCCCGCCACGAGCACGTCCTGAGGGAACTGGGCTTCCTGGCCCACTTCCTGGACACGGAGGACCTGCTCCAGGGATTCATGGACGTGGTCTTCGAACGGGACGGGCGGATCCACCTCCTGGACTGGAAGAGCGACGCCCTGGACGCCTACGACGCCGGGACGCTCGAGGCGCGGGTCCGGTCCCAGTACCTGGTCCAGGTGAGGATCTACCTCGGCGTCGTCCTCGACTATTTCGGCATCGAGGACCCGGAGGCCTACGAGCGGCGCTTCGCGGACATCCACTACGTCTTCCTGCGGGGCCTCCCCGGGCAGGGGGTCTGGAGCTGGCATCCCGCCTGGTCCGATGTCCTGGCCTGGCGCGAGGACCTGCGGCGGCTCCACGGGGAGGTGGCCCATGTTTGACACCGGCCTGCCCCCCCTCTCCGGCGTCCTGGCCTCTCCCGAGGAGCGCCGCGCGGCGGAGCGGTGGCAGAAGGCCCTGGGATCGCTCGCCCAGCCCGAGGGACTCCTGGCGATGGCGCACTGGCTGGCGGCCGTCCCCCCCGGCCTGGTCCCCGCGGCCCGGCAGGATCTCACGCTGCTGCTCCTGCTGCTCCTGGTGAACCAGGCGCAGGGCAGCTCGTACCTCCCCCTGGGGGACGCGGCCAGGCTCCGGGAGCTGCAGGAGCCCTTCGGTCCGCCCGCCGGGGACTGGGCGGACCTCCTCCGCCACGGGGAGGTGCAGTGCCTGCTGGCGGGACCGGGCGCGCCCCTGCGCCTGGAGGGCGACCGGCTCTACAGCGGCCGCCTCCTGGCCCTCGAGGCGAGGCTCGCGGAACAGGCGCGGGCCCGGGCGGCGCGCCCCGCCTCGGCGCGCAGCGCGGACGCCGGGGTGATGGAGTCCCCCAGGCGCCTCGACGGGCCGCAGCGGGAGGCGGTCGCCGCCGCGGTCGCCGGGAGCCTCACCCTGGTGACGGGCGGGCCGGGCACCGGCAAGACCGCCATCGCGGTGGCCATGCTCCGCTCGCTGCTGCGCGGGGAATCCCCCCTGCGCCCCGAGGAGATCCTCCTGGCCGCGCCCACCGGAAAGGCCGCCCAGCGCATGGGCCAGTCCATCCGCCGGGCCCTCCGGGAGCTCGCGGAGGCCCGGCCCCTGGAGGCGCCCGACCAGGCGCTCGATGCGATGGAGCCCCGGACCCTCCACCGGCTGCTGGGGTGGGATCCGGGCACGGAGGGCTTCCGGCACCACGCGGCCAATCCGCTCGCCGCCGGGGCCGTCATCGTCGACGAGGCCTCGATGATCGACCTGGAGCTCATGAGCGCCCTGTTCGCGGCGGTGCCTCCGGCGTGCTCCCTGGTGCTCCTGGGCGACGCGGACCAGCTGCCCTCGGTGGAGGCCGGACGCGCCTTCCGCGACCTGGTGGACGCGCTCCCGGGCTGCCGGCAGGTTCTGGTCCACAGCTTCCGCATGCGCCAGGAGGATCCCGGAGGCCGCCACATCCTCGCCGCGGCGCGGGGCGTCAACGCGGGAGACGCGGCCGCCTTCTGGCGGGCCGATCCGGAGGTGCCGGTCCGGGAGCGCTTCGAGGAACTCTCCGGTGCCGGCGTGGAGCTCCTCGCGGCCAGCCCGGAGAACCTTGAAGCCTTCTGCCGCGACTGGGCCCAGGGACGCATCTGGACCGTCGCGGCCCGGGGCGGCCTGCCGGAGGCCCCCCTCGGGGCGCTGGCCTTCCCGCCTCTCGCCCACCGGGGGGGCGCGGAGCCCTTCGGTCCCGGCGACCTGGCCCGGGTGCGGCGGCTCATCGACCACTACGACCGGGGCCGCATCCTCTGCCCGGTGAACGCGGGCGCCCACCTCCGAAGCGTCGAGAGCCTCAACGCCTTCTTCCACGGCCAGGCCGTGGCCATGGCCATGGCCCGGGGCGGGCTGGAGCTGGGCGCGGCGCGGATCGCGGGCGAGCCCGTGATGGCGCGGCGCAACGACTACGCGCGCGGCCTGTTCAACGGCGACCAGGGAGTGGTGATGCTGGTCGAGCGCGGCGGCGAAATCCACCGCGAGGTCTTCTTCCCCAAGGGCGACGGCTTCCTGAACTTCCCGCTGGCGGCCATCCAGGAGGGGCTGGACCTGTGCTACGCCATGACCGTCCACAAGTCCCAGGGCTCCGAGTTCGAGCGGATCGCCCTGGTCCTGCCGGAGCGGCCCGGCCCCCTGCTCACCCGCGAGATCCTCTACACCGCCCTGACCCGCGCGCAGAAGGCCGCGACGATCCTCGGGGGCCGGTCCATCCTGGAGGAGGCCATCCGCAAGCCGGTGGTCCGCTGGTCGGGCCTGGCGGATCGGATCCAGGTCGGTTGAGGTCCCGGCGGCCTACGCGCCGTCCTCCGCCGTCCCCGGCCCGTCGGCGAGTTCCGGCAGGGCGGCGTCGGCGGAGGCCGGCAGCCGCTTCACGACCTTGACGCCCAGCTCGGTGAACCGGTCCACGGTCCTGACCAGGCTCCCGCGCCCGTCCTTCAGGGTGTCGGAGGCGTCCTTGAAGGTCCGCTGCGCGAGCTCGAGCTGGCTCCCGAGCCGGTCCATCTTCTCGAGGAAGACCCGCAGCTTGTCGTAGACCCTGCCTGCCTGCTCCGCGAGGATGCGGGCGGACTGGTTCTGCCTCTGGAGGCTCCAGAGGTTGGCCACGACGCGCAGGACCGGCAGCAGGGTCGTCGCCGTGACCAGGGCGATCCGCTGGTCGTAGGCCTCCTGGAAGAGGGCGGGGGAGTGCTCCAGCGCGGCCAGGTAGGCAGGCTCGATGGCGACGAACAGGAAGGTGAAGTCCGGCGAGCCCATCTCCAGGAGCTCGGGATACTTCCGGTCGCTGAGGCCCCGGATGTGGTTCCGGAGGGCCGCGACGTGGGCCGCCAGGTGCCGCTGCCGCTCCTCCGGGGTCCCGGCGGCCACGAAGGCCGCGTAGTCCACGAGCGAGACCTTGCTGTCGATGATGATGTGCCTGCCCTCGGGCAGGTTCACCACGAAGTCGGGCCGGGCGTTGCGGCCCTCGTCGTCCTTGAAGTTCCGCTCCCGGTCGTATTCGAGGCCCTTGCGCAGGCCGGCCTGTTCGAGGAGCAGCTCGACCTTCTGCTCGCCCCAGTTCCCCTGGACCTTCTTGTCCCCCTTCAGCGCCCGGGTGAGGCTGGCGGCCTCCTCCGTGATCTGCTGGTTCAGCTCGCGCAGGTGGCCCAGCTCGGCCGAGAGCGTCGTGCGGCCCTGCACGCTGTCCGTGTGGAGCTGGTCGATGCGGGCGCGGAAGGACTCGAGCTGCTCCTTGAAGGGGGCGAGGAGGCTCGAGAGCCCTTCGCGGCTCTGGGCGTCGAAGGCCTGGTGCTTGCTCTCGAAGATCCGCTGGGCCAGGTTCTCGAACTCCTGCCGGAGCGCCTGGCGGCTCGCCTCCAGCTGCTTCCGCTCGTCCGCCAGGGCCTCCCGGTCCTTCTCGGCGGCGGTCTCCAGCCCGGCCACCCGGGCCTGGGCGGCGGCCAGCTGGCTCCGGAGCTCCCGGCGCTCCTCCTGGGCCTCCGCGACCTGGGCGCGGAGCATCCCGGCGGCCTGCTCGGCCCCGGCCAGGCGGGTCTCCAGCTCCCGCCGCTCCTCGATGCGGGTGAGCGCGCCCTCTGAGCGGCCCGCGCGGCGCCCCAGCAGGAACGCGGCCACCCCGGCCAGCAGGAGGAGGATTCCGGAGAGGACGGGGGAGAAAAAATCCATGGGAGGCCTTTCCAGGGGGATCGGGGTGCGACCCAGGGATTATGGCGCATGTGTCGGCGGGCCTGTCGTCGAGCGACAGGGATTGTCCGTCTTCCGGCGGGATCCTCGGGTGCGGAGGAACGGTCATGACCCTGTCGCAGGCCCGGATGGGCAAGTCCGAGATCGTGGTGGCGGTGAGCGCCGGGAGGGACCTCCTGGCGCTCCTGACGGCCGAGGCGCCGGCTTCCGGCGGCACCGGGGAGGCCCCGGACCGCGTGTTCTGGCTTGCGATGGACGGGCGCCTCCCGTCGAGGGAGGCGATTCCGCCGGACCCGGCAGGCCCCGGCATCGCGGCGACGATCGGCGAAGCCCTCCGGGGGCTCCTGGATCCCTGGCAGTGGTGGCTGCTCCACCCGGTCGAGGTCCATCCGCGCTGGCGGGCGGCGCTCCGGGACGAGATCCAGCGGCGGTTTCCCGGCTGGACCGAGGATCCCCGGCGCCATGCCGCGGGCTGGCACACCTGCCTCGAGTGGCATGCGCGCCTGGCGGAGGGCGAGGGCTAGGGCATCTCCTGGTCGCACAGGGCCGCGCGCTGGATGACCGTCCCGGGGCGGAGCAGGGCGCCCGGGGCGAGGACCGCGTTGGCGCCCAGGCGCGCACCGTCGCCGACGAGGGCGCCGAACTTCGGGCGGCCGGTCGGATGGAGCCCTCCCTCCAGCCGGACGAGCACCTCCGAGTTGGGGCGCTCGTTGCGGTAGTTGCAGACGATGCTCCCGGCCTCGAGGTTCACCCCGGCCCCCAGGAGGGAGTCGCCGACGAAGTTGAAGTGGGCCAGCTTGGCCCCCGCGAACAGGAACGACGACTTCAGCTCCGAGCCCGGTCCCACGACGCAATCCTCGGCGAGCCAGTTCCCCCCGCGCAGGTAGGCGCCCGCGGCCACGAGGCATCCGGCCCCGACGATCAGCGGCCCCTTGAGGACGGCCCCGGCCTCGATCCGGGCGCTCCGGTGGAGGGCGATCCCGCCTTCGATCTGGTATTCCCCGGCCGGGAGGTTCGCCAGCAGCTCGCGGACGAGGGCTTCCGCCCGGGAGGTGATCTCCCAGGGATCGAGCGCGGCCCAGGGCGCGAGGGGCGAAGCGGCGAAGGAGGCGATGAAGCTGTGGAGGTCGAGGCTGGGGGGCATGGGAATCCTGGTGGGAATGAAGGGAGGGGCACGGAGCCCGGGGTGCTCCGGGGGGCGGTCAGGCCGTGACGAAGAAGGCGGGGTGGTGGGTGGCGACGCCCTGGGGAACCGTCTCCGTGAACGGCAGGACGAGGAAGACCTCGGGTGGGACGTCCTCCACCCTCAGCGCAGGGCTGTGGCGGAAGCCGAACCGCTCGTAGTAGCAAGGGTCGCCCACGAGCAGGCAGCCGTTCGCGCCGAGCTCGCGGAGGGCCGCAAGGCCCTCCCGGACCAGCCGCGACCCGATGCCCTGCCGCTGGCGTGCGGGGGTGACGGCCACGGGGCCGAGGGTGAACCACCCCACATCGCGCCCGTCGACCAGGGCGGGAGAGAAGGCGATGTGGCCGACGACCTGCCCCTGGTCCTCGGCCACCAGGGAGAGGGTGAGCGCCCCGGCCTTCCTGAGGGCCTCGACGACCAGATGCTCGGTCTGGTGGCTGAAAGGATGGTACGCGAAGGCCTCCAGGTTGAGGGTGCGGATGGCGGCGTGATCGGAGGGGACTTCGGGACGGATGAGCATGGGGATTCCTCGAAGAAGGGCCAAGCCGGGACTCCGGCCCGGCGGACGGACTTCATCCCGCGACGGCCGTGAGGTTCATCGTGAGCAGGACGCCCGGTTTCGGCAGCTCGCTGACGCCGATGACCGTCCGGGCGGGCCGGTGCGTTCCCATCACCTCCACGTAGGCCGCGTTCATCGCCTCGAAATCGGCCATGTGCTTGAGGAAGATGTTGATGTGGAGGACGTGGTCCAGGTCGGAATCCACCGATTCCAGCATGACCTTGAAGGAGCGGAGGATCTGCCGGGTCTGGGAGGCGACGTCCGGGCCGGCCAACCTGCCCGTGGCCGGATCCACCCCGGCGGTGCCGCCGATGGTGATGAACTCGCCGACCTTGGCGACGTGGTTGTAGGGGCCGATGGGCGTCGGCGTGCCGGCCGGGGTGAGGGTTTCGACTTTCTGGGCCATGGAACCTCCGTGGGAAACGGGTCAAGCTCGAGGGCGGGGTGCGGTCAGCGGCGCGGCCTGCCGAAGAGCAGCCGGAGCTCGTCCTTGGCTGCCTCGAGGCGGGCGAGCTGGGCAGCCGGAAGGTGCCTGCCCGCCCGGTTGATGTAGAAAGTCAGCATGGACATGGCGGAGCGGAAGGGGTCGGCCTTGCGGCGCCGGCTGCGCTCGGCGGAGTCCTTGAGCGAACGGGCGATCCGGCGCGGGTCCTCTGGTCTCGGTTACCTCCCGGGACCAGGGCTCGCCTCTCGCAGGTCTCGCGCACATCTTGGCAGTCCGTGGGTCGCATCCAGGGGTCGTCTCGCCGATGGGTCAGGGGGTTGTCCTCATCCTAGAGGCAGGGCAGGGCGCCCCACAAGCCCGCCCCGATCCCGTGCGCGATGGGGCGCCCCCACACCCAGGGCGCCGTCGACATTCCCCGGAACAGGATCTCGGTCACCTCCTGGCCATGTGGGTCCCCCCGGCACCGGTCCGCCTGTCTCGATACCAGACTCCCCCAAGGGCCGTTCCGGGTAGAATGACTCATGCCATCCGTCCTTTTTTAGTCTGCCTATCCAGGCCTCCCCCGCACCCAGTCCCAGGGGATTTTCAACATTTACTCTCCCCCTCCTCCCGATTTAGCCGAATCAACAACCGTTGAAATAAATCGTCCAATTCTCGTTAGGCCGCACCAAATTCGTTCAGGAGAAAGCAATGGAATTCAGATTCGAAATTGGGACAAATGAAAGGCACCAAATTATTGTTCAGCGAAATTGGTTCACCGGAAGACTGGTAATTAGCGTTGATTCTCAACCAGTGGCAACACAGAGCCCATTCAACCCCGCAACTCATATTTCAGTAAAACTCACAAAAAAGTACGACTTCATAGTCGGAAACAGTGAAAAACACGCGGTCCGTATTGAAAAAATTCGGCCTCTCCTATTCCCAGCCTTCAGGCCACACACCTATCGTGTGTTCGTAGACGACATTTTGTTCAAAGAACATCAGGCCCTTTAGGGCGTCTCGTGCGGTCTAACCTATCGTTCAACCCGGACGTTGCCTCTGTGAGCCACTTCTCCCACGATCGTCCTGGAATGCCCGCCTCCTCCCGCCGCGCCGCTTCGGCAACGCCGGTTAACTCCTCTCGTTAGGCCGCCCGATCAACCCGACTGACATACCAACCAGCCGAGCTGGGACCCCGGTCGGCTTCGATCAATCCCTGCAGA
>Ga0209099_1000610_pt1 | contig 42011 bp, 34 predicted proteins | sample AD_JPNHW2_MetaG_FD_184430 | JGI IMG/M metagenome (GOLD analysis project Ga0209099, IMG submission 184430) | Active sludge microbial communities of municipal wastewater-treating anaerobic digesters from Japan - AD_JPNHW2_MetaG (SPAdes) (version 2) | ecosystem: Engineered > Bioreactor > Anaerobic...
CTCCTTCGTGGACGCCGATTCCAGCGATCTCTACGTGGTGCCCCGCTACCGGACGGCCTTCGTGAATCCCTTCACCGAGGTGCCCACCATCGACCTCATCTGCTCCTACTACGACTTCCAGGGGAACCCCCTCGAGAGTTCGCCGGACCATGTCATCCGGAAGGCCCAGAAGCGGCTGAAGGAGCGCACCGGGCTCACCATGCACGCCCTGGGCGAGCTGGAGTACTACCTCTTCTCGGAGGTCGACCGGATCTATCCCATCGTCGAGCAGAAGGGCTACCACGAGTCGCACCCCTTCTCGAAGTGGGGCCTCGTGCGCCGCGAGGCCATGAGCGTGATCAGCGAAATGGGCGGGATGATCAAGTACGGCCACGCGGAAGTCGGCAACATCATCAGCGGCGACCTGGAGATGGTGCAGCACGAGATCGAGTTCCTGCCCGTGCCCATCGAGGACGCCGCCGACCAGCTGGTCATGGCCAAGTGGGCCGTGCGCGAGGTGGCCTACAAGCACGGCCTGGAGGTCAGCTTCGCCCCGAAGATCATCGTGGGCCAGGCGGGCAGCGGCATGCACGTGCACACGCGCTTCACCAGGGACGGCGTGAACGTGATGGCCGACCAGAACGGCCTCACGGACACCGCCCGGAAGGTGATCGCCGGCTACCTCATGAGCTCGGAGTCCCTGACGGCCTTCGGCAACACCGTGCCCACCTCCTTCCTCCGCCTGGTCCCCCACCAGGAAGCGCCCACGAGCATCTGCTGGGGCGACCGGAACCGCTCGGTGCTGGTGCGCGTGCCCCTCGGCTGGATCGGCGTGGGCGACCGCATGATCCGGGACGCCAACCCGAACGAGCCCGCCGGGGACATGACCTCCTGCGAGAACTTCCAGACGGTGGAACTCCGCAGCCCCGACGGCTCAGCCAACGCGCACCTGCTCCTGGCCGGGATGGCCGTGGCCGCGCGGTACGGGATGGAGCACCCCGACGCCCTCCGCACGGCGGACGAGCTCTACGTCAGGGCCGACGCGAGCCGCATCGACACCCTGAGGCAGCTGCCCGCCTCCTGCTGGGAATCCGCGGAGTGCCTGAAGCGGGACCGGGCCCGGTACGAGGAAGGCGGCGTCTTCCCCGCCGGCCTGATCGATTCCATCGCGAAGGATCTCCAGGCCTACGACGACCTGAACATGAGCGAGAAGATGTTCGGCAACGCCGATTCCCTGCGGAACCTGGTCAACAAGTACCAGCACTGCGGCTAGGAGCCGCCTCTCTCCCCGCGCTTCCCCCGGGCCGCCGGGCCCGGGGACAAGGTAGAATGTCCCCATGGCCACGTCCCCGACCTCCTACGTTCCCGATCTCGATTCCATCGACCCGTCGCTGGATCTCCAGGCGGAGATCCGCCGGCTGCGCCGGGAAAGGAACGCGGTGATCCTGGCGCACTACTACCAGGAACCCGAGATCCAGGACCTCGCGGACTTCGTCGGCGACAGCCTCCAGCTCAGCCAGCAAGCCGCCGGCACCGGCGCCGACGTGATCGTCTTCTGCGGCGTCCACTTCATGGCGGAGACGGCGAAGATCCTCTGCCCCGGCAAGACCGTCGTCATCCCCGACCTGGACGCGGGCTGCAGCCTGTCCGACCGCTGTCCCGGCGAGCAGTTCGGGGAGTGGCTCAAACAGTACCCCGACCACGAAGTCGTGAGCTACATCAACTGCTCCGCCGCGGTGAAGGCCCTCTCCACGATCGTCTGCACCAGCTCGAACGCCGTGCGGGTGGTGGAGAGCCTCCCCAAGGAGAAGCCCATCGTCTTCGCCCCGGACCGGCACCTGGGCAGCTGGGTGATGAAGCAGACCGGGCGCCCCATGGTCCTGTGGCCGGGCTTCTGCATCGTCCACGAGCAGTTCACCGCCAAGCGCGTCGCGGCCCTCAAGGCCCGGCATCCCGCCGCGAAGCTCATCGTCCACCCGGAGTGCGACGCCTCGGTCAGCCAGCTGGCCGATTTCGTGGGATCGACGGCCGCCCTCCTGAAGTTCGTCGCCAGGGATCCTTCCCCCGCCTTCATCGTGGGCACCGAGGCCGGCATCTTCCACCAGATGCGGAAGCTGCGGCCGGACGCGGAACTGATCCCCATTCCCGCCGACAACGGCTGCAACTGTTCGCTGTGCCCCTACATGAAGCTCAACAGCATCGAGAAGCTCTACCTGGCCCTGCGCGACCTCCAGCCGGAGATCACCCTGGACGAGGAGGTGCGGCGCCGTGCGCTGGCACCCGTCCAGCGCATGCTGGACCTGGGCTGAGGGTCCGCCTACTGGACCGTGAGATGGGGAATGTCCGGTCCGAGCTTCAGGGCTAGGGCCTCGAAGGGCGCGGAGACCGTGAAATCGCTTCCGGGCACCAGGCCCGGGAGGAGCCGCTGTCGGGGCGCGGGCAGGACCACCACCTCCCCGGCCCTCAGGCCCGGGATCTCCAGCCCGGACCAGGTGTCCAGCGGCACGCGCCGGTGATGGGACCCGCAGCGCAACTCCAGGGCGCCCTCCTCTGGGAAGCATAGGACCATCCAGGCCCCCAGCACGGCGCCGGCCCCGTCCTCCAGCGCCAGGCACCACCCCGCGTGGCCCCCTCCCCGGTGCAGCCCCACCGCCGCCAGGGTGGGCTGGGGCACGGCCCCCAGGGTGCCGCCCGGGCCCTGGACGGCGAGACGGTCCAGATGGGTCCCGTCCCCCCGGCGGAGGATCACGGGCCTCGGCAGGCAGGGCAGCAGCCGGACCGACGTGGCCAAGGGCGCCAGGGCATCCGGGAGGTCCCCCCGGCGGGTCCACTTCTCGGCGTAGGCCAGGGCCTGCTTCAGGCGCTGGACGGCCCGCGGCCCCCCCTCCAGCACCTGCCTCAGGCTCGGTGGGACGAGCGCCTCCGCCAGCGCTTCGGACCGGCCTTCGCCCAGCCGGGCGAGCCGCACCTGCTCCACGCGGTGCAGGTCCACGAGCCGCGAGGGATCCGAGGGCAGCGGGGCCACCAGGGCCCTGTGTTCCGCGGCGCCCTCGCACCAGACCGCCGTTCCCAGCTTGAAGCACTCCGTCATCACCGTATCCTCGGCCGCACGTGGGGTTCCGGAAAGGTCGAGCCGGGCCCGGCCCCCGGGCGCCGACATCGCCGGAGCTCGCATCGGCCGGACAGGAAAAGGCCGCGGAGTCTCCTCCGAGAGGCTAGCATCCTTGAATATGGCCGCGTACCCCCCTGCCCCCTGGCATCCTGATCGCCGCTGGGCGGATCCCCTGATCGCCCTCCTCGGGGTCATGATCCTCTACCTCGTCGTCTGGCGCGTACGGAGCTTCCATAGGATGCCGGTGGAGCCTCCCGCCCGGATCGGCCCCCAGGCCCGCCTCGTCGAGCTCCGCCAGGCGGCCCAGGATCTCGCGAGGAACCATGTCGGGGGATTCCTGGCCAGGGAGTCGACGACGCGGCTGGGCGAGGGCATGTCCTCGCCCTGGGACCGCGCCCTCTGCGCCATCCTCGCGGCGGAGGCCGGGAACCGGGAACTGGGGCGCTCCCTGGCGATGGAAGGCGACTTCCCGGACGGCGACGGTTTCAGGCGCTGCTACTCCGCCGCCTACCTCTCGCGGGGGATCCCCCCGGCGGCGGAGGAGCGGGCCGCGGTCGGCCGCTCGCTCCGCGGGGGCTACGCCGCCCGCCTCCTGGAAGCCCGGCTGGCGGAGGAACCGGGCGCCGCGCCCAGGATCCGGGCCCAGGCGCGCGCCTGGGCCCTTCCCCGGCTGGTGGGCCTCTCGGCCGCCGGCCTGGCCTTCCTGCTGCTGGTCCCCTCCGGCCTCGCCATGGCGATCGTGCTCGCCGCGTCCGCCGGGAAGCCGAATCCGGTCCCGATCCCGAGGCCCCGGCTTCCGGGACGGGCCCTCGTCCTGGTGTTCCTGGGCTGGTTCCTGGCCTTCCTTTCCTCCGGCATCGTGGTCGGCGGCGTCATGGCCAGGGTGCCTTCCCTGCGGCCCTTCGCCCTTCCCCTGACCTACGGATTCCATGCGATCGTCGGCCTCGCGCTCGTCTGCCGGGCGGAAGGACTGTCCCCGACAGGCTTCTGGAAACGATCGTCGCCGGGTTCCCGCTGGAAGAGCCTGGCCTGGGGCTTCGGATTCCTCGCCCTGGGCGTCGTCATGGTCCTGGCGGTCTCCCTCCTGCTGGACGCCTTCCTCGAACCGCAGGCGCCTCCCCAGCAGGAGCTGCTGGACCTCGTGGCGGGCGCCAGGGGGGCCTGGTCCCTGGCGCTGCTCTTCCTCACGGTTTCCGTCGCGGCCCCGGTCTTCGAGGAAGGCCTGTTCCGGGGGATGCTCCTGCCCTGGCTGGGCTACAGCCTGGAGACGTTCATGGGCGTCCGCTCGGGATGGGCGGCCGCACTGCTGCTGAGCAGCCTCGGGTTCGGGATCATCCACCTGGAGCCCGCCGCCGTGCCGGTGCTCTCCACCCTCGGCGCGGCGCTGGGCCTCGCGTTCCTCCGCACCCGGAATCTCGGCACCTCGATCCTGGTCCACGGCCTGTGGAACGGAGGCGTCTTCCTGTTCTACCGGGTGGTGATGGGCTGAGATCAGGACCCGGGCTGGGTCAACCGGGCGTACAGCCACCAGAAGAGCTGGCCCCCGATGAGGACGAAGACGATCCACCAGATCAGCGTCTTGGGCTGGATGGGCTCGGAGGCGGGGCGCTGGCGCTCGCCCTGCGTGGTCCGGGCGGAGGGCCCGGTGAAGGTCGACCCGAGTTCGCCCTCGTTCTCGAGCTCGATCTTGAGGTTCGAGGAGGTCGAATAGCCCGGCATCGGACGCCCCGGCGTGGCGCGGCCGGTCGATGTGGCCCGGACGGCGGCCCCCCGGCCCGTCCCCTGGGCCGGGATGGTCGCGGCGGCGCGCGGCCGCATGCGTCGCAGGGGCACGATGTCCCCGGCGTGGTCGTCATGGCGGAACATCTCGTTGATGCGGTCGAGCACCGGGCCTTCCAGGCCATGGGCATCCAGGAGCGCCGTGAGGAACTCCATCAGCGTCTCGTAGCGGTCGTCCGGATCGTGGGCCAGGGCCGTCCGGAACACGTTGGCCACGTCGCCGGACATCCCCTGCGGGATGACGGGCGGCTCGTGCAGGACATGGGTGATCACCGCGGCGACGTTGTTCCCGGGATGGGGCAGCTGGCCCGTGAGGAGCTCGAAGGTCGTGACGGCGAAGGCGTAGCGGTCCGAGCTGGGCGTGGGTTCCGCCCCCTTCAGGAGTTCCGGGGCGCTGTAGGCGGGCGAGCCGAGGAACTCCCCGGTCGAGGTGAGGCGCGGTGCCATGGTCTTGGCGATGCCGAAGTCCATCAGCTTCACCCGTCCGTCCTCACCGACCAGGATGTTGTCCGGCTTCACGTCGCGGTGGATGATGGCGTGCCTGTGGGCGGACCGCAGCGCGCGCATGGCCTGGATGAGGATCCCGAAGCTGGTCTCGATCTCCAGGCCGCCTTCCCGGATGTGCCTGCCCAGGCTCTGCCCCTCCACGTATTCCATGGCCAGGAAAGGCCCAAGACTGGGCTCCTCGCCCACGTCGTAGATGGTGACGATGTTGGGATGGTTCAGCTGGGCCGAGACCTCGGCCTCCCGCTTGAACCTTTCCAGGGCCAGGTCCCGCTCCTCTCCCACGGCCCGCACCACCTTGATGGCCAGCCGCCGCTTGAGCAGCGGGTCCTCGGCCAGGTACACCGTGCCCATGGCCCCCTGGCCGACAGGTCGTTGGATCTGGTAGCGCCCGATCGAGGCTGGGTGAGCTTGCATGGTAAGGGGCCCAATCCTTAATCATAGCCTCGGGGAAGAGGATTTCGTCCATACGTATGCGGGATCCTGGGCCAGGCTTCCCACTCCAGGTAGAATCGAATTCCACCGCCGGCCCCAGGCCGGGGTCTGGACGATTGCCCTCCCACGCACATTCCGAGGAATCCATGGCAGCCCTGATCGAAGCCATCGCCGTCAAGCGAAAGATGTTTTTCGAGTTCGAAGACACCCCCTACCACTGCCTGGACGTCGAGGTCTCGACGCCCACGGCCCGGGGCGGACAGACCCTGGTGCGCCTCAAGATGAGGAACCTGATCACCCGGGCCGTCTTCGACAAGACCTTCAAGGCCGGCGACAAGTTCAAGGAGCCCGATCTCGCCCAGGTGCCGGCCTCCTACCTCTACAGCGACGGGGAAGGCTCCCATTTCATGGACCAGGAGACCTTCGAGACCCATACCCTGAACGGGGACATGGTGGGAGATGCCCTGGATTTCCTGGTGGAAGGCCAGATCATCCAGATCCAGAAGTACAACGGCAATCCCATCGGCCTCCAGCTGCCCTCCCACGTGGAGCTGGCGGTCACCTACACCGAGCCCGGCTCGCGCGGCGACACGGCCAGCGGGAACGTCACCAAGCCCGCCAAGCTGGAGACGGGCATGGAGATCAAGGTGCCCCTGTTCATCAAGGAAGGCGAGAAGGTGAAGGTCAGCACCGAGACTCGGGAATTCGCGGGCCGGGCCTGAGGTTCACCACGGAGACCACGGAGGCTTTCACTGAGACAAGCACGGAGGACAAGGCACGCTCCCCCCACGGGACCTCAGGGGATCTTCTCCCCGGTGTCGTCTCCGTGTCCTTTCGTCGTGCCTTCCGGGTCTCCGTGGTGAACGGATGAAGAACTACCGCCTGGGCCAGAGCCGGGAGGCCGACGAGATGGACAGCCCGGGGGCCTATGCCCGGGAAGGCCGCGCCCAGAGCAAGCGCCGGCAGCGGACCGCCGAGCGCCTGCTGACGGACATCGAGAGTCACGACGCCGACGCCATGCTGCGCCTGCCGGATCCCTCGCCCTGGATGCACCTGGAGGAGGCCACGCTCATCCAGCGCCACAGCCAGTGGGTGGACCTGGAGCTGGGGGACAGGAGCCAGCTCCGGGCCACGCTTTCCGGCAAGCTCAAGGGGGTGAAGCTGGTGGTCGGGGACCGCGTGCGGTACTCCCCGGTCCCCCTGGAGCCCTCGGATCCGGGCCTGCCGAGCGTCCAGGTGCTGGCCGTCATGCCCCGCCGGACCCTTCTGAAGCGCGGCGGCATCGACGACCGCGAGCCCTGGCAGCTCATCTGCGCCAATGCCGACGAGATCTGGGCCTGTGCCTCGGTGGTCGACCCTCCCCTGCGGCCGGGCCTCCTGGAGCGGGTCCAGGTCCTGGCCCTGGCGGCGCACCTGGACTTCCGCGCGGTGATCACCAAGCGGGACCGGACGAGCCTCGCGGACACCCTGCCGGAGCTGGACCCCTTGCGGGAGCTGGGCGTGCCGATCCTGGAGACCAGCGCCCTGAAGGGGGAGGGCCTCGCCGGGCTCCGGGAGCGCCTCGCGGGCCGGGTGGTGGTCCTGGTGGGCCACAGCGGCGTCGGGAAGAGCACCCTGATCAATGCCCTCCTGCCCACGGCCAGCCTCAAGACCGGCGGCATGAGCCGCTACGGCACCGGCCGCCAGACCACGACCTCGGCCATCTGGCTGCCCTGCCCGGGCGGCGGCACCCTGATCGACACGCCGGGCATCCGCACCCTGAGCGTGCGCGGGCTGGACCGCGAGCTGCTCGGAACCATCTTCCCGGAGTTCCCCAAGGACTGGATCGAGGACCCCATGGGCTTCGACCCGGAGGACGAGGCCCTGGGCCTGGACTACCCGGAGCGACTCCAGAGCCTCCAGCGCCTGTGGCAGGAGATGGAGGAGCGCAACCCCAACCAGAACGTGTTCCGATGAAGGCGGCCCGCCACGGAGGCCATGGAGGAAAGGGGCAGCGGACCATCCTGGCCGTCCTTTCCTCCCCGTGCGCGCCGCGCCTCCAGGACGGGACCTCCTGATGCAGGACCGCATGCAGAGCGATTCCCGAGTGCTGGACACCGTCTATTCCGCGGTGTTCGGGACACTGTTCCCGCTGTTCCTGTTCGCCTCCAGGAACTTCGAGCGGCGGAGCCGGGCCTTAGAGATCGCGGACGCGGTGGTCTCGGCCTTCATGGCCCTCAGGCCGAAGTACCTGGACGCCGTGCGGGCGAACGTGGCGCAGGTCCTCGGGAAGCCGGCCCGGCACCCGGAGGTGGAGCGCACCGCCCGCCGGATCGTCCGCAACCACGCCTACGCCTGGGTCGACTTCTTCTACTACGGGCAGCGCGCCCCCGAGGCCGCCTTCCGGAATTTCCTCGCCCTCGAGGGGGGGGAGCACATGGAGCGCCTGGCCAGGGAGAAACGAGGCGCCATCCTGCTCACGGCCCACGCCGGAAACTTCGAACTGGGAGGCCTCCTGCTCAAGGCGCTGGGCCTGCAGATCCATGCCGTCTACAAGCCCGACCGCTTCGAGGCGGTCGAGCGCCTCCGGACCCGGATCCGCAGCCAGGGCGGAGTGGTCGGGATCCCCGTCGACGGGGTCGGGTTCTCCACGCTTCCCCTGCTGAAGCTGCTGCGGGAGGGGAAGCTCGTGGGGATGCAGGGCGACCGGGATTTCAGCCTGAACGGCCTCCTCATCTCCTTCTTCGGCCGGGAGGTCCACTTCCCGCGCGGCCCGTGGGAGCTGGCGGCGATGACCGGCGCGCCCGTCATCGGCAGCTTCTTCTTCATGGACCCGGAGCTGCGGTTCCATGCGAAGTTCTTCGAGCCCATCCATGTGGAGCAGGAACGCGGAAGGCGCAGGGCCAGCATCGAGCTCGGCATGCGCCGATACGTCCTCCAGCTGGAGGAACTCGTCCGCCTCCATCCCGACCAGTGGTACTGCTTCTACCCCTTCTGGGACGACCCCCTACGCAGGTCCCGGGACTGACTCCCCGACGTTCCGCAGGGCGTGCCTGCGGACCACCTCGACCAGTTCGCTCCGGGAATAGGCGCCCTTCTGGATCACCTGGTGGACCTGCGGCAGCTTGAGGCGCGCCTCGACCTCCGGAGTCATCGTCATGGCCGTCATCACCACGACCGGGATGCGGCGCAGGTTCCCGTCCTTCTTGATCTCCTCCAGCAGCTGGAAGCCGTCCATCCCCGGCATCATCAGGTCGAGGAGGATCAGGCCGGGAAACGCATCCCTCAGGAACGCCAGGGCCTGGATCCCGTCCTCCGAGGTCCGCGTGGCCATGCCCTCCGCGGCGAGGATCCGCTGAAGGCCTTCGCGGGTCGCCTCGTCATCCTCGACGATCAGGACCGGCGCCTGGCCCTCGTCGGGGACCAGCCTGTGGACCACCGCGAGGAGCCGCTCGCGGCTCACGGGTTTCTGCAGGTAGTCGGAGGCCTCCAGGGCGAAGCCCTTGGCCCTGTCGTCCAGGATCGTGATGACCACCACGGGGATGTGCTTCAGCTCGGGGTCCGCCTTCAGCCGGGTCAGGACCTCCCAGCCGTCGCAGCCGGGCATGGCGATATCGAGGGTGATGAGCCGGGGGAGCAGGGACTTCGCCAGTTTCAATCCATCCAGTCCGTTGTTGGCCAGGGCGATCTGGAACCCGTCCTTGGCGAGCATGCGGGACAGGGCGTCCCGCAGGGAGGGATCGTCGTCGATCATCAGGATCCTGCCGCGCCCGGCCCCGCCTGGGACGGGGACCAGGGGCCCCGCGGCGGGCGAGGGGACCGGCAGCCCCGGAATGCTGAGCCTGAAGGTGGCTCCCTTCCCGAGCTGGCTTTCCACCCGGATCTCCCCGCCGAGGAGGTCCGCGAACTTCCGGCAGAGCGCCAGGCCCAGGCCCGTCCCTCCGTATTTCCGGGAGGTGGATTCCTCGGCCTGGGCGAACTCCTGGAAGACCCGCTCCTGCTGCTCGAGGCTCATGCCGATGCCCGTGTCCGAGACGAGGAAGCAGGCCCGGTGAACGTCTCCGGGATCCCGGGACACCCGCAGCGAGATCGTCCCGTCCTGGGTGAACTTCGAGGCGTTGCTCAGCAGGTTGAAGAGCATCTGGCGGAGCTTCTTCTGGTCCGTGTCGAGGGTGAGGAGCGAAGGATCCCGGTCCAGCAGGAAGCAGTTCCCGTTCCTGGCGGCGAGGGATTCCGCCGTCGCGGAAACCTCCGCGAGGAGGGAAGGCAGGTCGCAGGTCTCGATGCAGAGGGACATCCGCCCCGCCTCGATCTTGGAGAGGTCCAGGATGTCGTCGATGAGCCCGAGGAGGTGCTTCCCTGCTCCCTGGATCTTGTCCAGGTCGCTGATCAGCTCGCCGATCCCCCGCTCCGTCACCTCGTCCATCAGCAGTTCGCTGTAGAGGAGGATCGCGTTCAGGGGCGTCCTCAGCTCATGGCTCATGCTGGCGAGGAAGGAGCTCTTGGCTCGGCTGGCGGTTTCCGCCTCGGCCTGGGCGGACCTGGCCTTCCCGAACAGGTAGGCGTTCCGCAAGGCGACGCTGGCCTGGCGGGCGATGCCCTCCAGGAACGCCAGGTCGGTCCCGTCGAAGGGGGGCTCCTCCGGGCTCCTCCAGACGGCGATCACGCCGATGACGCGGTCCGCGGAGGACAAGGGGGCGGCCAGGAGCTTCTCGCCCTTCTCCGCCGAAGAGGTGTCCTGGATGTGGATGGTCCTGGGATCCTCGGACGCGTCGTTGATGATCTCCGCCTTGCCCCGCTCGATGACCGATCCCAGGATGCCCACGCCCCGGCGGATCGCGTGGGCCTTCAGCGCCGCCTCCTCCAGCCCCGACACCGCGGCGGCGGGGAACACGTCCGGTTCCTCGCGTTCCAGGAAGATCCCCAGGGAGTCCTGGGTCAGGAGGCTCCGCACGCTCGAGGCGATCCGCGCCAGCACGGTCTCGACATCCAGGGAGGCCATGATGTCCCGCCCGATGGTGTTGACGATCTCCGTCTCCAGGGCCCGCCGGCCGGCGTCCTCGTAGAGCTGGGCGTTGCGCACCGCCACCGCCAGCTGGGAGGCGATGGTCTGGAACAGCTCCAGGTCCTCCATCGAATAGACGCCCTCTTCCTCGTAGTGCTGGATGACCATCACGCCGACGACCAGATCCCCGACGCTCAGGGGCACCCCCATCCAGGACCGGCTGGGTTCGCCCAGGGACACCACGCCTTCCCGCGCCAGGAACGCGCGCTTGTCCGCGACCGTCGAGAACAGCAGGGGCTTTCCGCTGCGGAGGATGTAGCCGGTGAGGCCCTCGCCCACGGTGTGTCGCGTCCGGGGCTGCCGCCGGCCATGTTCGACCTGGAAGGTCCACTCCCACTCGGAGGCCTGGACCCGGTAGAGGGCGACGAAGAAATTGGTCGCGTCGAACAGCCGGCCGACCTCCTTGTGGACCGTCTCCAGGAGGGGTTCGAGTTCCAGGTTGGAGGCCAGGGCGTGTCCGATCCGGACGAGGATGGAGAATCGCGTGAGTTTTTCCTGCGCGCCCAGGCGGAAACGCCGGTTCCCGAGAGTCAGGCTGGCGAGCCGCGCCAGGCTCCGGATGGAACGGAGCTCCTCTTCTCGCCAGACCTTTCCCGCCCCTCCCTGGAGGACCATCCAGCCGAGCGTCTCGCCCTGGAGATCGATCGGGATGGCGATCCAGGCCCCTGCGGAAGCCTCATCCCAGGGGGGAGTGAAGGTTTCCCACGGGCGGAGGCGAAACGCCGCGACGGGCCAGCGCCGGCCGGGCTCCGGGGCCCCTTCCCCCCGGGAGGCCTCGATGACGTATTCACCGCCCTGGTTCACGAGAGAGACGAAGCATGAATGGGGCGTCGTCGCCTCGAAAGCGTCCAGGACGGCCTCCAGATACGCTCCATGCTTCATGGCTCTTCGACCCTTTCGAGGTCCCAGGGTAGCGGGATTGGACCAGGCGTGTCACACCCTACGCCCCTTCTATCGGATCAACCATGGATTTTCAATAGATCGGGCTGACATGGTCCGGTAGACCCGCAGGAGAGGACCGCAGAACCACGTTTCGACTCCACATCGAAATAATTACAATATTTGTCATGTTAGTATCAATTAATATTCTAATTGAATTAAATATGCCACTATTGGAACATGTTCATCATACCAGGTTCACCGTATTTCAATTTTTACACCTTTAGCAATAGAACCAGAAACCCTTGTCTTGACCTCGTGTCAATTCCTGTTTCCTGTCTGTTTCGAATATTGTATATAATCTATTCAAAAACAAACCCAAGCATGACGAACCGAGTTCCGGCCGGACAGAGGGCCATCTGTCTTGATCTCCAGGGCGAGCAAAGGGACCCCTTCAGACAGATCCTCCGCCTCCTGGAACGGCATGCCTCCGCCGCGACGACCGCGCCACGATCACGATGGTCAGCCCGCCATAAAACCAGGGAGAATCCGATGAAACGTGTGATCCGGATCGGCGACAGGACCTCCCATGGAGGACGGGTCGTCACCGGCTGCGATTCCTACCTCATCCACGGCAGACCCGTGGCCCGGGTCGGCGACCGGTGCACCTGCCCCCTGGACGGCCATGGCGACTGCACGATCGTCGAAGGGGACCCGGGTCACCTCGTGGGCGGCCTCCCCGTCGCGTTCGAAGGATGCCGCACCGATTGCGGCGCGGTGCTCCTCTCCAGCCTGGATACCTATGGGGCCGGCGGGGGTTGACGCAGGTCCCCGCGGCGGGTTCCGTCAGTCGCGGGCCAGCAGGGATTTCCCCGTGAATTTCGCCCATGCCAGCAGCTTGACAGCCGCCAGGCAGGCCAGGAGCGCCGCCCACGGCCAACGTGCCGGAACGGGGCGAGGCAGCACGAGCCTGGCCACCGGCCTTGTCTCGAAGAACTGGGACGGGGGCGGCACCAGAGGCCGGCCCTGGTCCGAAAGATAGGCCGTGCCGGCGGGGAAGAGGTGCCTGGCTCCGGCAGGGGGTTCGGTGAGGAAAGGTGGATCCTGGGCGGCGAGGATCGATTCGTAGACCAGCACCAAGTCCTCGTTTCCCAGGGAGGAGGGACCGAGGGCCAGGTCGGTCCCGGCCTCGCGCCCCACCGCGAGAAGCGCTCCGCCGGTCGTCGCCGGGTCCTGCACCTGCCGCCCGTCCGCGGCCAGGAGCGCCGTGACGATCCTTCGGCCCTTTCCGGGCGCCGTGGTGCCCCGGTCCACCAGGGCCAGGGCAGGCGAGGCACCGGCCTCCGCGCCCGGGAAGACCGAAAGCATCTTCTCCGAGAAGGGGCCCCTGGCCTCGGCCCTGGCCTGGGGGGGGGAGAGCAGGACCGGAAGGTCGATGTCGTCCAGTCCGTAGGGGCCCTTGAAGGACAGCAGGTAGAGCCCCGGAACCGCGAACCGGACGACCCGGCCCGCCACCCCTTCCTCGATCGAGAAGCGGTCCCTGGGCACCCGGACGAACCGGGAGCCTTCCCGGTCCCATCCGGAGATGCCGATGGGCACTCGGTAGCCTTGTTCCGCGAGGACGACCATCCAGGACTTCGAACCCGGGTCGTATCGCACGCCCGAGGGGAAGACGGCGAAGTTCACCGCCATCCCCAGCTCGACGGCCCGGAAGCCCACGGGTTCCACCCGGAGCTGGTCCGTCAGGAGGGTGACCTCCCCGTACCCCTGCCGGCGCAGGTCCGCCAGCCGCCCGTAATCGGGAGCGAAGAAGTCGCAGGTCTCCATCAGCCGGCGCGCGGCTCCCTCCGAATCCACGCCTTCGAGATCCCGGCGGAGGGGCACGAGGCGGGTCGCCGCCGTCTGAGGGTCGAGGGCCAGCAGGAAAGGCTCGGCGCCCCGGAGGGCGGGGTCCGTCCGGAGCCGCTTCAGGGCCTTCACGAGGGGCCTGTCGTCGGCAAAGCCGGCGGTCATCGCCCGGGAACCGTCGATCACCACCGCGGCCGGGCGCGGCCCCCGGGGCGATCCCATCGCGAAAGCCAGGGCGACCGCGAGGGCTCCGTCCAGCAGGACATCGTAGTAGGTCCTGAAGCTCCGCAGCAGGAAGCTCGCCGGTCCGCGCCGGGCTTCGGCCCGCAGAAGGTCGTGGGGATAGCGCAGCTTCCTGGAGAGATGCAGGTTCAGGAAGAGGAGCGCCGCCACCGGCACGAGGAGGTACGGGAGGAGCTCAGGCATGGAGCGCCTCCAGGAGCGCCCAGTAGAGCGCCACCCGGTCCGTTCCCGGGACGATCTTCCGGTACCAATGGTTCTTGTTCTGGAGGAAGGAACCGTCCAGCTCCCCTTCCCGCCGGTGGTAGGAGGTCCGGGCGAGGCGGTCCCAGGGCATCCGCAGCCAAAGGCCCGTCTCGGGATCGATCACCTCGATCTCGGAGGTGCCGGTCTCCAGGGTCTCGAAGCCCCGGTGGAGGCGGATGAAGAAGCACCGGGCGAACGGGCAGGCCGAGGCCCTGAAGGCCGGGTCCAGGAAATCGGACACGACGACCACCCGGCGGTGGCGCGTGGCCTTCCGGAGGATGGCCAGGGCGGATGCCAGCGCGGTGCGTCCCCCGATCTCCAGTCCGGCGAAGAAGGCCAGGACGGGCGCGGGAGACGCTCCCCCCCGGGGCCGGTCCAGGCGCCGTTCGATGCCTTCCGAGAAGGCCCAGAGGCTCGTCGGCAGTCCCAGGGCGCCGAGCATCCAGGCGACGGACGCCGAAATCACGAGGGTCTCCTCGGCCCCGAAGATCCCCATGGACCCGGACAGGTCCACGAGCAGACACACGCCGTCCCGCTCTTCGGCATAGTAGTCCTTCACGAAGAGCCGGTCCGTCCGCCCCATGAGCTTCCAGTCGATGCGCCGGGGATCGTCGCTGGGCTGGTATTCCCGGATGCTCTTCAGGTCGAAGGACGCCCCCGCGCGGCGGAACATGGGATCCCTGGCCGCCGAGGCCTCGGCGGGCGGCCTCCGCTGCGTGCGGCGCTGGAAGGTCCGCACCAGGGAGGCGCACTCGGGATCGATGAGGTTCATGCCACGCCCCGGTATTCCCTGCGCACCGCGCTGAGCACCGCGTCCAGGACCTCGGAGGAGCCCTGGCCGTCGGTTTCCGCTTCGAAGTTCAGGATCACCCGGTGGTTGGCCAGATCCTTGAACAGGGCTTCGGCATCGTCGAAGGAGGCGTGGGGTCGCCCGGCGACCACGGCCCGGGCCCGGACGCCCTTCAGCAGGCCGAGGGCGCAGCGGGGGGACGCGCCGAAGCGCACGTACTTCTTCACCGCCTCGACGTCCGTGTGCTCGGGGTGGGTCTGGGCCACCAGGCGCACGATGAAGTTCTGCAGGTCCTCGGGCACCAGGACGGCCTTCGCCGCCCGCCGGTAGGCGGCCAGGGCGGCCTCCGTGGCCTCCCGTCCCGCGGGGCTCCCGATCCCGCCCCGCTCCGAGGCCTCGAGGATCGCCTTGAGGCCCGCGAAGTCGGGCATGGCGAAGAAGAGGCGCATCAGGAAACGGTCCACCTGCGCCTCGGGCAGGGGGTAGGTGCCCTCGAGTTCGATGGGGTTCTGGGTGGCGATCACGAAGAAGGGGGAAGGCAGTTCATGGACCTCCCCCAGGAAGGTGATGCGCTTCTCCTCCATGGCCTCGAGGAAGGCCGACTGGGTCTTGGGCGTGGCCCGGTTGATCTCGTCCCCCAGCACCATGTTCGCGAAGATGGGCCCCTTGTAGAAACGGTACGTCCGCTCGCCGCCGTCAAGGGTCTGGAGGATGTTCGAGCCGATGACATCCAGGGGCATCAGGTCCGGCGTGAACTGGATGCGGCGGAACTCCAGCCCAAAGAACTCGGCCCAGGTCCTGGCCAGGCTCGTCTTCCCCAGGCCCGGCGCCCCCTCCAGGAGCACGTTGCCCTCGCAGAGGAAGGCCAGGAGGAGCTTCTCCACCACCTCGGGGCAGCCCACGACCCGGGACCCCACGTAGCCCCGGTAGGACTGGGCGAAGGACGAGACGAGGGCGAGATCGTCCGCAAGGCCGGGAGCCGCGCTAGTCTGCACCATGTAGGAACCCTCCAAGATAGGCCTTCCGCAGGAACTGGAACATCAGCACCAGGAAGAGCAGGTTCGCGATCACGACCCCCGCGGTGAAAACCTTGGGAGTCATTCGTCCCGAGGCGAGCAGGTTGGCGCCCAGGTGCCAGGCCCAGGCCAGGACCAGACCGCCGGCTCCCAGCGCCGCGCCCGCCGAGTCCAGCCGCCGTCCGCCCGCCAGCCTCCGGAACACCAGGAGGAAGCCGAGGGCCTCCGCCAGGGCCGCCGCGAGGTGGACAGGAAGGGACCAGAGCAGCCGGGCCAGGACCCCGGCCTCCGGGAAGGCCGCCAGATAGGCCAGGTTCTCGACGCCGACGAACACCGCCACCGCCACGAGCCCCAGGGATAGGCGGCGCGCGAGCCGGAGCAGCCGCCCCCGGACCTCCCGGCGGGGATTGCGCTCCGGGCCGCCCCTCCATCCCCGCCAGCAGAAGCCCAGGAGAAGGGCGGCCTTGCCCAGTTCCTCCACCGTCGCGGCGACGAGGGGGCCGGTCCCCGCGACGGCCTCGAGGCCGGCGGCGAGGCCGTAGAGCAGGAATCCGGCCAGCACGGCGGCCGCCCCTTCCAGCTTCACTTGAGGCCTCCCCTCGCTTCGGCCCAGCGCCGCTTGAGCTGGGCCACGTACGGATCGTCCGCCGCGCCGACCTCCGCCTTGAGCGTGAAGGATTCGAAATAGCGGCGCTGGAAATCCCGGAGTTCCCCGAGCCCCAGGCGGCCCCCGGCCGCGGCGCGCCCGCCCATCCTCTCCGTGTAGCGGGCCTCGAAGCGGGCCCGGTAGTCCAGGAGCGGGCTGGGGACCTTGGTGTCGGGCGTGTGCTCATAGCCCCGGCCGCGGGTGGGCGAAGGCTCCGGGGCGCGGCCCCAGGGGTTCTCCCGGCCGGCGTCCCTGCCCTGCCCTCCGGGGGCCTCCACCTCGACGGGCCGCGGGCGCCCCTGGCCGGCCATGGCCCCGGGCGCCGCAGCCTGGGCGGAAGCGCCCCCCGCGGCATCCTCCCCCCGCTCCCCTTGCCGGCGTTTGGCGACGGCATCGCGGTCCGGACCGGGCCTCCCCCCGGACTGGACGCCCCCTCCCAGTGGAGGTGGTTCCGGAGATGTCTCCTTGCCCGGCAGCCCCAGTTCCGGATTCTCGCCCTTGGCCTCCGGGCGGTTCCACGACCGGGCGCGGTCCAGCGCCTCCTTCCTCCTGGCCAGCCGCACGTCCGGATCCTCCGCGGCGAATTCGGAGAAGCCCCGGTCCTCGAGCCGCCTTCCGCCCTCCCGGGCCTTCTCGGCCTCCCCGGCGAGTGGGGCCGGCCTCCCCAGGAACACCAGGGATCCTCCTTCCGCAAGGGCCAGGCAGAGGACCGCCGCCGCGCAGAGCCAGCCGAGCCCCGCCATCACGGGCTCCCGGGGAGGGGGATCCACCATGAGTGTCGCAGCCCGCTCCTCGGCCAGCCTCTGGAGGATGTCCTGGACGGGTCCGGGCTCCGATTCCAGGCAGGCCTCGAAGACGGTCTCGTCGTCGAAGCTGCGCAGGCGGTCGAGGAGCCGCTTCTCCGGCAAGGGCCAGAGCAGGAAGGCGGGAAGCGCCGACAGGGCGGCCATGATCAGGCCAAGTCTCGCCAGGCGCGCCTGGCCGGCGAGGGGCGCAAGGATGCCGCCGGCCGTGAGCAGAAGGACGGTGCAGGCCAGCCACACGATCCCCCGGCGCAGGAGCGCCACGCCGAGGGAGCGGGCCAGCAGCCTCTCGAGGGGCCTCGGCGTCTTCATCCGCGCGCCCTCCTGGCCAGGCCGTAGCCGGAGCCCGTCAGGGCGAGGAGCGTCAGCCCCAGGAAGCGCCCCGCGGGAAGCACGCTCATCCCCCACCCCGCCAGGCAGCAGGCGCCGATGAAGCCCAGGGAGGTGCCGAAGGTGGCCTTTCCCCGGGACAGGAGCCATTCACACCCCAGGATCGCCGCGCCTGCCGCGGCGCCGGAGACCACCCCCAGCCAGGCCGCGGAAGGCTCGGATCCGCCCGGCTGGACGACCGCGAAGGCGAAGAAGGGGAGGATCTCGAGAAAGCACAAGGCCTTGGCGGTCCCCGCCGCCCCGAACACCCTGGCCGCGCCGTGGGCGTAGACGGCCAGCACCACGAAAGCCAGGCCCGGCGTCACCTGAGGGGGGTGCAGCCGCATGATCCCCGCGGCGGCGGCCAGCAGCAGCCCGAAATGGAGGGCCCGGAGGAGGAGCCTAGCGCCCGGCATGAAGCACCCAGCCTGTCGTAAAGGCTTCTGAAGTCATGAGCCGCTCCCCGGTGATCGTGGGGGGACTGGAGAAACGCACCTGCCCGCCGGGGGGCACCACGTCGTCCACCGGAATGCCTGTTCCGGCCGGAGCCCGGAGGGCCACCAGCTCCAGCCCCCCGGAGCCCTCGGCATCGACGTAGGCGATGCGCGTGCAGCCGGGCGCCTCCCGGACCGTCCGCCTGACGGTCCCGGGCACCTTCCCGTCCGGGAAGACCAGGCTGAACAGCACGGCTCTGGGAGCGGCCAGGGAGAACACCGCGGCGGTGGTTCCGAGGGCGGCCAGGATCACGAGGGCGCGCGCCTCACGCCGGCGGCTCGCCGAAGCGGCCAGGGCGACCAGCGCGAAGGCGCCCAGCAGCAGGAGGGGGGCGCGGTCCACCGGCAGCGTGAAGAGCGCGGAGGAGGCCTGGAAGGCCGCCGTGACGACGTCGGAGCCCCTGAAGTCGAAGGCCGCCGGCCCGTCTCCATGCTGCACGATCAGGAGCGGGGCCTCCAGGCCGCGCATCCGGAGCCGCAGGGCGGCTTCGGCGGGATCCGGCGTTCCCGGCGCGGCAGCCTCGAAGGTGGCCGACCGTCCCGCTCCGGGCTCGTCGACCACGACCTCGAGGTTCCGGATGTCCTCGTCCAGGTAGAAGTCCGCATCCAGGGAGCGGGTCCGGGCCGCCACGGGGGCCCGGAACAGGAGGACCCTGGCGCCGTCCCAACGCAGGCCCCACAGCTCCAGCCGCCCCAGGAGCCCCTCGTCGTCCACCACCGCCGCCCTGTTGATGCGGTAGGGCCGGAAGGGTCCTCCCTCCAGGCGGAGGCCGGGAGAGGCCGTCGCGGCGGCCGCGAGCAGGAGGGCGAGAGCCGCGCAGCGGGCCTTCATCGCTTCACGCGCAGCAGGATCGTGCAGGCCAGGGAGGCCGTGAAGAACAGGATGAGCCAGGCCGAGGGCAGGTGGACGAGCTTCACCGGCTTCGGGCGATAGGCCGCGAGGGCGGCGTCCGCATCGCTGCGGACGCCGCCCAGGCCTCCGTTCACCGCGATCCGGAAGGAGGCCAGGCTGCCCCCCCGGTCCAGGATCGAGGCGTTCCAGAGGCCGAAGAAGGGCGGCACGGGCTCGGCGACCCAGCTCCCGGAGTCCGCCCGGCGGAACGGGGTCTCCAGCGGCGGCGCCCCGGTCCTGGAAAGCAGCAGGACCGGAGCCACCAGGCTGTCGCTGCGGGCCAGGACGGTGAGCCCCCTGGCGGTCTCCACGACGCGCACCCGGGCCGGACGACGGGCGAAGAGCGCATCCAGACGGTCCTTGAAGGCGCCCACCGCCGCCTGGGCCGAGAAGAAGTCGGCCGTGTAGGTCCCGTAGAGATCACTGCCGAAGAACAGCACCGCCCGGTTGCCCAGCTCCCTGCCGGCGAGCAGAGGATCCCCGACTCCGTTGGTGAACAGGACCGAGGCCGTGGCGGAGGGCGTGTACTGGGCCATGCCGCCGATCCAGGCCACCCGCTCGCCGTTCATCTCCAGGACCGGGGACCGCCCCTGGGCGAAGACGGCCCGCGCCTCGCTCATGCGGTCCTCGAAGAGCAGTCCCGGGATCGCATCCGTCGACACCACCGGGTAGTAGCGGCCGCCGGTCTGGAGGGCGAGACGCTCCAGGAGCGCGCGGTTCGCGTCCGCGCCCACCCCCATGGCCGAGATGCTGATGCCCCGGCTCCGGGCTTCCTCCGCCAGGGCCTGGAAGTCCGCGGGCTTGGTCACCCCGTCGGTGATCAGCACCACGTGCTTGGCCGTGATGGGCTGCCCGGCCAGGCGGTCGAGCCCGTCCGCCAGGGCCGGATGGAGATCGGTGCCGCCGCCCGCGGTCAGGGGCTCCAGCTCCGGCGCCGCATGGATGCCGGAATTGACCTGGAACGCATGGACCCACCGGCGCTCGTCGGAGAAGAGCATCATCCCGACCAGGTCGCTGGGCTTGAGGTTCCGCAGGAGCTCGAGCCCCGTCACCTTGGCGAGGGAGAGCTTGTCCCCGAACATGGATCCGGACACATCGATGAGGATGAGGGCCGCCAGGTCAGGCAGATCCTTCAGGGAACGGGGCAGGAGCGTGACGGGCAGCAGCTCCTCGAGGGCGGGGTTGTCTCCCTTCCTCCCGAATTCGGGCGCGTCCGCCACGAAGAGGAGGGAGCCCGTGCGCCGCGAGGCCACGTCGAGCAGTCCGTCGCGCAGGCGTCCCTGGATGCTTCCGAGGGGCACCCCATCCAGGACCACCAGTTCGAAGGCGAGCAGGTCCAGGCGGGAGGCCTCTTCCGGGGTCGCGCGCCTGGAGGGATAGAGCGCCTCCACGAAGGAGCGGCGGGGGGCCTTTCCGCTGACGATCAGCACCTTGGGGCTCTCCTCCAGGTCCGCCCCGACCGAAAGCCGCCTCTCGAGCACCCGCCCCGCCGGATCCCGGAACGTGACGGTAAGCGAGGAGAGCTCCGACCGGTCCGCCGAAAGCCGCAGCACGAGATCCTGCGGCAGGCCCGCTCCCGTGGATTCATGGAGCAGGCTCTCCCGGGTCCGCACCTGGACGGAGGCGCAGTTCCTGGCCTCGGGACCGAGGAGGAGGTCGAAGGCGACCCGCCGTTCCGAGGGCGCGTAGCGCACCCCCAGGGCCTGGACGAGAGGCTCCTTCCGCTGGCCGCGCACCTCGACGGCCAGGGGGACCGGCCCCGCGGCCTTCCGGAGAGCATCCAGCTCCGCGGGCAGGGGAGGTTCATCGAGCACGACGCGGGCCCGCCGGAAGGGGCCGAGACCGGATTCCAGGTCCCGGATCACCGGATCGAGGCCCGCCTGATCGGGCAGATCGATCCGGTCGGAGACCGCGCGTCCCGGAGGCACGGAGAGCAGGCGATCGGGCAGCACGGCGAAGGTGTCCCGCCCGCCCCGCACGCCCTCCGCTCCCGCGCGGCCCAGGGCCAGGTAGCAGCGCTCGGGCAGCAGGAAGGCGGGCACCGGGAGGCCCGCATCGGCCCAGTAGGCGAGGAGGCAGAGGAAGGGCAGCGGGACCAGGATCGCCTTCGCCCAGTCCAGCCCCGCAAGCCATGTCCCCGGACCGCTGCGGACCCAGGCGCGGAAGGGGAGTCCTTTGGAGTTCCAGTGATCCACGGTAGATCTCATGGAAAGAAAGAAAGGCTCATCCAGGTAGCCTGCTTCTTCCCGGATTGTCAACGGAAAATCGGGAATCTTTCCCGATCCCGTCTCGGGATCATCACGGCAATAATGATATAAATTTTAATATTATTTGTTTTAAATCACAAATTTGACCAGGAATGTTTCCCATCATCCCTCGGCGGGAACGACCTGGACCGGGCGCAGGACCCGGAGCCAGGCCGTGGCCGGCCTTACGCCCTGGGGAGGTTCGAGCGCCTTCTGGTAGCGTCGGAGCTTCCCCTCGTGGTTGATCACGAAGTCGCTCTCCTCCAGGTAGGTCGCCACGGGCAGGCAGGCGGTGGCCCACTCGCTGATCCCGGAGGGGAGGGGCTCCAGCGCCAGGCTGAAGGGAACCTCGGCGAGGATCCGGCGCAGGGTCTCCAGTTCCCTGGCGCTCGTGAAGGCCTCGTCGTGGAGGATCACCACGGCCTTCACGGCGCCTTCGCGCACCATGTCCAGCAGGTCCTCCAGGTGCCCGAACCGGTAGCCCCGCTCGGCGAATCCGCGCCGGTTGAAGATGCCGTCGCCGCTGGTCTGGAGGGCGGGGAACTGGATCGGGCACAGCTTGTCCCCGGATCCGAAGCGGAGAAGGTCCCCGCTGGCCAGTTCGGCCAGCCGCTGGGCCGTATCGCAGCCGAAGGTCCCCTGCCCGACGACCGCCACGGGGCCGCTCGTCCGCAGGGCCTCGGCGATCGCCTCCACGGTGGAGGGCCGGCCTCCGAGCTTCGGCTCCCTGGGCCGGAGGGCCGGATCCAGGTCGTAGCGGTGATAGCTGTCGCGCTCCTCGTCGAGGATGAAGCAGGTGGAGGGCTGTCCCTCCAGCGGCCGGGGCCTGAACCGCCAGACGCGGTTCTGGTCCACGTCGGCCCAGATCGGGCTCGCCATGGCGCCATGCCGGCTGAGGGTGGGGACGGCCTTCAGGTACCAGACCCGCTTGGTGAAGCGGAAGTCGCGGCTGGTGAGGGCGCCGACCGGACAGAGGTCCACGATGTTCCCGGCCAGGGGGTTCCCGTCCATGGATTTCCCGGCGTAGGTGGAGACTTCGAGCTTCGCCCCGCGGTTGATCATGGTCAGCTCGGAGGTGCCCGAGACCTCCCGCGTGAAGCGCACGCAGCGCGTGCAGTGGATGCACCGGTTCTTGTCGAGCACGATGCGGGCGCCCAGATCCTCGTAGGGGTAGCGCCGCTTGGGCTCCACCATGCGGCTGTCGCCGCTGCCGTACTGGTAGCTGTAGTCCTGGAGCCTGCACTCCCCGGCCTGGTCGCAGATGGGGCAGTCCAGGGGATGGTTCAGGAGCAGGAATTCCATGATCCCCGCCCGGGCGTCGGCCACCGTCGGGGAATCCGTGCGGACCTCCATGCCCTCGGCCGCCATCGTGGTGCAGGACGTGGCCAGCTTGGGCTGGCCCTTGATCTCCACCATGCACATGCGGCAGGTGGCCACCGGCGCGAGGGCGGGGTGGTAGCAGTAGTGGGGGATCTCGATCCCCGCCTGCCGGCACGCGTCCAGGAGCAGGGTTCCCGGCTCCACGGTGATTTCCTGGTCGTTGATCCTGAGCTTGGGCATGGGTCCTTCCGGTCACCAAAGGATGCGCTCAAGCCCCTGGAAACCGCAAGCCGGACGGGCGTTCAGGACTGGGCCGGGGAGTTCACGAGGCAGTTCCGGCAGAAGTTCAGGAAGTCGTTCAGGTCCCGGTAGTCCGTGCTCACGCCGGAAGGGACCACGTTCGGGATCGTGACCCGCTTGCGGAGTTCCCCGCAGGCCTCCAGGGAGAAGACGAACCACGCGAAGCGCTCCGCCTCGGTGGAGAGGTTGACCGAGACGATCCGGGTCTCGAAGAAGAGCTCCGGCCGGGCCGACACGCCGCTGATGACCCGCCAGTCCGGGATGTGGCCCTTCTTGACGAACTCCGTCTTCAGCTCCTCCAGGGTGTGCTGGACGGTGAACTGGACTTCCACCTGGACATCCATGGGGCTGCCTCCACGTCTCCCATCGGTTCCGGACTTGGAAAAATTGAATTCCTGATGGATCCACGCCAAGGAAACGGCCCGGAGTCCATGCAAGACCTGCGCTTCCCGCCTCATTCCGCCCGTGAAACAATGACTCTTTGCGAGGTTCCCATGGCCACCGCCCTGTTCTCGGTCTACGACAAAACCGGCCTGCTGCCCCTGGCGAAAGGCCTCCGCGAGATGGGCTGGTCCCTGCTGGCCACGGGCGGAACCCTCAAGGCCCTCCGGGAAGGCGGGCTCGAGGTCCAGGAGGTGGCCGACTACACCGGCGCGCCCGAATGCTTCGATGGGCGCGTGAAGACGCTCCACCCCAGGATCCACGGAGGCCTCCTCTTCCGCCGCGACGAGGAGAGCCACGTGGCGGACGCCGCGCGCCTGGGCATCTCCCCGATCGATCTCGTGGTGGTGAACCTCTATCCCTTCGAGGCGACCATCGCCAAGCCCCGCGTCGGCTTCGCGGAGTGCATCGAGCAGATCGACATCGGCGGCCCCAGCATGGTGCGTTCCGCCGCGAAGAACCACGCCGCGGTCACCGTGCTGACGGACCCCGCCCAGTACGACGCCTTCCTGGAAAAGCAGAAGGCCGGGACCTGGGACCTGGAGGACCGCCGGGCCTGCGCCCTGGCCGCCTTCCAGCGCACCGCCGCCTACGATGCGGCCATCTCCACCTGGATGGCAGGCCAGGTCGGCCAGGAGGCCGAAGGGCTCCCGGAACGCCTGGGCATCGGCCTCGTCTCCAGGCAGGGCCTGCGCTACGGCGAGAATCCCCACCAGGCCGCGGCCTTCTATGTCCAGCCCGGCGCGAAGACGGAAGGCATCGCGGCCTGCGAACAGCTCCAGGGCAAGGAACTGAGCTTCAACAACCTCCTGGACGCGGACGGCGCGGCCCGCACCGTCTTCCAGTTCGCGGCCCCCTCCTGCGTCATCGTGAAGCACAACAATCCCTGCGGCGTGGGTCGCGGGCCCCACGCCCTCGAGGCCTTCCTCAAGGCCCAGGCCGGGGATCCCGTCTCCGCCTTCGGCGGCATCGCCGCCTTCAACCGCCCGATCGGGCCCGAGGTGGCCCAGGCCATGGTGCAGAGCTTCTGGGAGGTGGTCCTGGCGCCGGGGTTCGCCCTCGAAGCCCTGGACATCTTCGCCGCCAAGAAGAACCTCCGCCTGCTCAGGACTCCCGCCACCTGGCCCCTTTCCGCCAACGGCCTGGACCTGCGCAGCATCGCGGGCGGCTTCCTGGTGCAGCGCCCGGACGACAAGTTCGCGGCCGTGGACCAGTGGGAGGTGAAGGCCTCGGGGCACGGCCCCAAGCCGCTCCAGGAGGACCTGGTCCTGGCGCAGACGGTGGCCAAGGCCGTCAAGTCCAACAGCATCGTCCTCGTGAAGGACGGCGGGACGGTGGGCATCGGCGCGGGCCAGATGAGCCGCGTGGACTCCGTCGAGATCGCCTGCCGCAAGGCCGGGGAGCGCGCCAAGGGCGCGATCCTGGGCAGCGACGCCTACTTCCCCTTCGCCGACGGCCTGGAGCTGGCCGCCCGGCACGGCGTGACGACCTTCATCGAACCCGGCGGCAGCATCCGCGACAAGGAGGTCATCGAGGCCGCCCAGAAGCTGGGCGTCTGGCTCTTCTTCACGGGCATGCGGCACTTCAGGCACTAGAACCGCGAAAAGCGCGAAAGGACGCGAAAGGAAATGCCGGGATCCGATCTCCTGCACCCGAACGAGAGCTACACCCTGATGGGAGCCGCGTTCGAAGTCTACAAGGAACTGGGTCCCGGATTCCTGGAGGCGGTCTACGAAGAGGCACTCTGCCGCGAACTCGCCTCCCGCCAAGTGCCCTTCCGTCGGCAAGTTCCGCTGGAGATCCAGTACAAAGGCGCCACGCTCAACAAGCGCTATGTATGCGACCTGCTGGCTTATGGCGGAATCATCCTGGAACTGAAAGCCGTCCAGCGCATCACCGATATCGATGTGGCTCAGGCCCTCAACTACTTGAAAGCCACCAGGTACGACCTGGCATTGATCCTCAATTTCAGTGCTCCTGACCAACTCGAGTGGAAGCGGATCGTCCGCACCCATGCTTAATCGTCATCTTTCGCGCATTTTCGCGCCTTTCGCGGTTCCCACCATGAAAACTTCCTCCCTCCGCAAGGCATTCCTCGACTACTTCGCCCGGAACGGTCACCGCATCGTCTCGTCCAGCCCGGTGATCGGGCCGGCCGACGATCCGACGGTGATGTGGACCAACGCCGGGATGGTGCAGTTCAAGGACGTCTTCGTGGGCAAGGAGCGGCGGGACTACAGCCGCGCCACGACCTCCCAGAAGTGCCTGCGGGCGGGCGGCAAGCACAACGACCTGGAGAACGTGGGCTTCACGGCGCGGCACCACACGTTCTTCGAGATGCTCGGCAACTTCAGCTTCGGCGACTACTTCAAGGCCGACGCGATCCGCTTCGCCTGGGAGTTCGTCACGGGTCCGAAGGACAAGGGCAACCTGGGCCTGGATCCGGAGCGGATCTGGGTCACGGTCTTCGAGGGAGCGCCCGGCATCCCGGCCGACGAGGAGGCGGCCGGACTCTGGAAGCAGGTGGGCGTCCCGGAGGACCGGATCCTGCGCTTCGGGAAGAAGGACAACTTCTGGCAGATGGGCGACACCGGCCCCTGCGGCCCCTGCTCCGAGATGCACTACTACCGCCCGAAGGACCTGGCGGGCAACTGCGCGGAGCTCGTGAACGGCGAGGGCGACGACATCATGGAGATCTGGAACCTGGTCTTCATGCAGTACGAGCAGGACGGCAAGGGGGGCCTGGAGCCCCTGCCGAAGCCGAGCATCGACACGGGCATGGGCCTCGAGCGGGTCGCGAGCATCCTCCAGGGGGTCGAGAGCAACTACGAGATCGACCTCTTCGAGCCCATCTTCAAGGGCATCTGGGAGGTCGCCAGGATCCCCGCCGAGGAACGCGCCGACCACGCCAACCGCACTGCCTCCCAGGTGATCGCGGACCACATCCGCGCCGCCACGTTCATGGTCTTCGACGGCGTGGTGCCCTCCAACGAGGGCCGGGGCTACGTGCTGCGCAAGATCATCCGCCGGGCGCTCCGGTTCGGGAAGAAGCTGGGCATCGAGGCCCGGTTCTTCGCCGACCTGGCCCCCCGGGTGGTCGAGGCCATGGGGGACGCCTACCCCGAGCTGGGATCCGAGCTGCCGCGCATCCAGAAGGTCGTCGCCCGGGAGGAGGAGCAGTTCCGGACCACCCTCAACGCCGGCCTCCGGATGCTCGAGGGCATGGAGATCAACGGCGGCACCCTGGCCGGGCCGGACATCTTCCGCCTCTACGACACCTACGGCTTCCCCGTGGACCTGGTGGAGGACTGGTGCAAGGAGCGCGGCGTCAAGGCCGACCTGGAGGGCTTCCAGAGGGAACTCGCCGAGCAGAAGGCCAAGAGCCGGGCTTCCATGAAGACCCACGACGTGCGCCTCCAGGGAGACCTGGCCGTCCTGGCCGACCTTCCGGCCACGGACTTCCTCGGCTACGCCTGTCTCGAGGCCCAGGGCACGGTGCTGGCCCTCTTCGACGCCGGGCTGAACCGCGTGCGGGAGCTCTCCGGTCCCGGCTTCGCGGTCCTCGACCGGACGCCCTTCTATGCCATGAGCGGCGGACAGGTGGGCGACACGGGCGTGTTCCGCTTCCAGGGAGGCGACGCCCTCGTGCGCGACTGCACCGTCCCGGCCAGCAAGCGCAACCTGCACGACATCCTGGTCGACCCGGCCCACGCCCCCCTGCGCGAGGGCATGACCGTCCTGGCCAAGGTGGACGAGGACCGCCGCGCGCGCATCCGGGCCCACCACACCGCCACCCACCTGCTGCACGCCGCGCTGCGGGAGGTGGTCGGCACCCACGTGAAGCAGGCGGGCAGCCTGGTGGACGACCAGCGCCTGCGCTTCGACTTCACCCACTTCGCCCCCATCGAGCCCGAGCAGATGGCCGAGATCGAGCGGCTCGCCAACGAGCAGGTGCTCCGGGCCAAGGCCACGCTCCTCAGGGAAATGCCCATCGACGAGGCCCTGGCCACGGGGGCCATGGCCCTCTTCGGCGAGAAGTACGGCGAGACCGTGCGCGTCATGAGCGTCCCGGAATTCTCGACGGAACTCTGTGGCGGTACCCACGTGGCCAACACCGGCCAGATCGGGACCATCAAGGTCGTCTCCGAGGGGGCCGTGGCCTCCGGCATCCGCCGCCTGGAGGCCGTGGCCGGGATGGCCGCCCTCGAGCGTCTCCAGGACGACGAGAAGCTGATCGGGGAGCTCGCCCACCAGGCCAATGCGGGACGGGAGACCCTCCCGTCGCTCCTTTCGGCCCGGGATGCCCGGATCCACCAGCTGGAGCGGGAGCTCAAGGAGGCCCGCCTCAAGGCGGCCTCCGGCGGCGAGGAGACCGTGGAGCAGGTGAAGGACCTCACCCTGGTCACGGCCCGCGTGGAAGGCCTGGAGACGGGTCCGCTGCGGGAGATGATGGACCAGGTGAGGACCCGCCACCGCAGCGCCGTCATCGCCCTGGCCTCGCAGCTCTCCGAGGAGAAGGTGGCCCTCCTGGTGTCCGTCTCGCCGGACCTCCAGGGCCGGGCCGACGCGGGCGCCCTGCTCAAGGCCATGGCCCCCCATGTCGGGGGCCGCGGCGGAGGCAAGAAGGATCTCGCCCAGGGGGGCGGCTCCAACCCAGCGGGCATCCCCGCCGCCCTGGAGGCCCTCCGGACCCTGCTCGGCTGATCCCGGCCGGGTTCCCATGCAGCCCATCCGCAAGTTCCTGATCCGCGAACTCGCCGCCACTCTCGGGGCGATCGTCCTGGTGATGGTGGCGCTGGTCTGGATGGGAACGGCCTGGGTCGTCGATACCCGCGCGCCGATGGCCGTGCTGCGCCGCGAACCTCAGCTCGGCCTCGCGGTGGCAGGGGCCGTCCTTCTGGCCTTCGCCCTCTGGCGCGTACGGAGGCTGGCCAAGACGTGCGAAGCCAAGTTCGAGGCCATTTCTGAATCGGTCGCCGCCTTGAGCCGGGGGCTGACTCCGGCTCCCATCGCCTCCACGGTGAAGGAGATCAACGACCTCGGCCTGGCGCTCCACAAGGCGGGCGAATCCATCCAGAACGAGATCGAGCTGAAGAAGCAGCTGGAACGCAGCCAGCGGCTCGAGCTCATGGGATCCCTGACGGGTGGCGTCGCCCATGACGTGAACAACCAGCTCGCCGCCATCGTCGGCCAGATCAACCTGGCGAAGGACAGCCTCCCCGAAGGCCACCCCGCCCGGCGGCGCCTCGACAAGGCCGAGGCCGCCGTGGACCGGTGCTCGCTGATGATCAAGTCCCTGCTGGGCCTCACCCACCAGGTTCGCCCGCGGCTCCGGAGCACGGACCTCAACACCCTGGTCGCGAATACGGCGACGCTCCTCGAGCGGGTCCTGGGTGGCCTCATCCGGATCGAGCTGGACCTGGCGTCCGACCTGCCCCCCATCCTGGGGGAGCCGGTGCAGCTCGAACAGGTCCTCATGAACCTCGCCGTGAACGCCCGGGACGCCATGCCCGAGGGCGGCCGCCTCCGGCTGAGCACGGCGCCGGATGGCCCCAGGGGGGCGTGCCTCAAGGTCCGGGACACCGGCACCGGCATTCCCGGGGAGGTGCTGCCCAGGATCTTCGAACCCTTCTTCACCACCAAGGGCATGGGGAAGGGTTCCGGCCTGGGGCTGGCCATGGTCCTGAAGATCGTGGAAGCCCACGGCGGCCGCGTCGAGGTGGACAGCCGGCCGGGCGCGGGCACGGAATTCCGCATCCACCTCCAGGTCCCCGCGGACCCCCCCGAGGAGGCGGAGACCGGCTTCCAGCCTCCCCAGCGCTCATACCACTTCGCCGGGAAACGGATCCTGGTGGCGGAGGACGATCCCAACCTGCGGGAACTCCTGGCGGACGCCTTCACGCAGGCCCGGGCCCAGGTCGAGGCGGCCCCGGACGGCGAGGTGGCCTGGGCCCTGTTCCGGCAGTCCCGCTACGATCTCGTCGTCAGCGACCAGCGCATGCCGGAATGCACGGGCCTCGAGCTCCTGGGGAGGATCCGCGCCGCCGGCTCGCCGGTGCCCGTGATCCTGGCGAGCGGCTACGGCCTGGAGGGCATGGAGGATGCGCTCGCCAGGGATCCGGGGCTCCGCCTCTTCTCGAAGCCCTTCGCCATCCGGAACATCTTCCGGACAGCCTGGGAACTGCTGGAGGAGACGCCCGTCACCGCCCGGGATTGAGCCGGTCCCGGTTCACCGGGCGTATTCGACGGCCCGGGTCTCGCGCATGACCGTGACCTTGATCTGCCCGGGGTACTGCATTTCGCTCTCGATGCGCTTGGTGATGTCCTTGGCGAGCCAGAAGGCCTGGTCGTCGTTGACCTGGCCGGCGTCGACCGTGATGCGGATCTCCCGGCCCGCCTGCATGGCGTAGCTCTTCTGCACGCCCTTGTAGCTGTTGGCGATGCCTTCGAGCTGTTCCAGGCGCTTGACGTAGGTCTCCAGCATCTCGCGGCGGGCGCCGGGCCGGGCGGCGCTCAGGGCGTCGGCCGCCGTGATGAGCATGGCCTCCACCGTCCGGGGCTCGTGGTCCCCGTGGTGGCAGCTCATGGCGTGGATGACCTCCTCCTTCTCCCCGAAGCGCTTCAGGAGGTCCATGCCGATGTCGATGTGCGTGCCCTCCACCTCGCGGTCGATGGCCTTGCCGATGTCGTGGAAGAGGCCCGCGCGCCGCGCGAGCCGCTGGTCGGCACCCAGCTCGGCCGCCATGTATTCGGCGATGTGGGCGACTTCCTTGGTGTGCTCCAGCACGTTCTGCCCATAGGAGGTGCGGTAGTTGAGGCGGCCGATCAGCTTGTGGAGCTTGGCGTGGATGTCCGGGAAGCCCATGGAGATCGCGGTGGCCTCGCCCAGTTCCTTCAGGTGCTGGTCCATGTCCACCTTGGTCTTCTCCACGGCCTCCTCGATGCGGGCCGGATGAATGCGGCCGTCGGCCAGCAGCTTCAGGATGGCCTGGCGGGCCACCTCCCGGCGGATGGGATCGAAGCTGGAGACCACGATGGTTTCCGGCGTGTCGTCCACGATGAGGTCGCAGCCCGTGGCCTTCTCCAGGGCGCGGATGTTGCGCCCCTCGCGGCCGATGATGCGCCCCTTGAGATCGTCCGAGGGCAGCTGCACGGAGGTCACGGCGGAATCGGCCACCACGTCCGAGGCCACCCGCTGGATGGCCGAGCAGATGGTCCAGCGGGCCTTCTTCTGGGCTTCGTCCTGGGCCTCCTCGTCGATGCGGCGGATGAGCTTGGCGGCGTCCATCCTGGCGGTGTATTCCAGCTGGCCGATGATCTCGGCCTTGGCCTGTTCCCGGGAGAGCCCCGCCAGTTCCTCCAGCTTCTGGGCCTGCTGCTCGACCAGGGCCTTGGCCTCCACCTGGAGGGCTTCCAGCTTCTCGGTTTCCGCCTTCCGCTTCTCGATCTTGAGATCCAGCTCCTTGGTCTTCTGGTCCACCTGGGTCAGCTTCTTGTCGAGGCTGTCCTCCTTCTGCTGGACCCGCTGCCCTTGCTTGTCCAGGTTGGCCATGCGCTCGTTCACGAGCTTCTCGGCCTCCTGGCGGGCCTGGAGGGCCTGCTCCTTGGCCTTGAGCTCGGCCTCCTTGCGCAGGGCGTCCGCCTCGCGCTGCCCTCTTTCCCGCAGGCGCTCCGCTTCCTTCTCCGCTTCCGCGAAGGTCTGCTCGCGCTGGACCTTGAGGTCGGCCTCGGCCTTGGTCATGGCCTGGGAGACGTCCACCACCGCCTGCTGGGCCTTCTTCATCTGCCAGATGAAGCCGCAGACGGCGGCGATGGCCAGGATCAGCAGGATCCAGTCCAGTATGTTCAGGTTCATCATCGGCTCCTCGGGGAAGAGCCAGCCGTGCATGTGCCCAAAAGTGATCCCCGCTCGGTCGTGGTGGCTTGCCGTGTTCCCTAGGTCATAGGGGGGTAGTCAGATTCCCGGTTTAAGGCGCTCCGACGCGCGGCGCGCACAAGGCCGGGGGAAGACCGCCCAGGCGGTTTTACGGAACAGGCGCTCGGCCGACTCACGGGCCTCGCAGGGATCGATCACCGCTCCCGGATCAAGATGGATCCTGTCCCTCGAAGAGGGCGCCGGGAGGGAGAGTTTCATCCGGAACATCATCGAGCAGCTTCGTCAGAGTCAATTCCAGGTCTTGGGTTTGCTGGCTGGCTGCCTGCTCCAGGCGCACGATCTGATGCGCGAGGTTCAGGGCCCCCATCAGCATCCAGGTTGATGTGTCCAGAGCCGAAGGTGGGCACCCCCATCTTAGCTCATAGGCCCGTTCCATGTCGCGGAAGGTCTGCTCCAGGAGGGCCGTCGACCGGGAAAGGGTGGCTTCGTCCACCGTGCTGTTGATCCGCATCGACCGGCCGAGGATGTCGACCTGCACCTCGCCGGGCTGGAGCGGGGCTGTCTCCTGTTCCCAATCGTTCACGCCAAGTCCTCTATAGTCTTGAGGATATCCTCAACCTGCGCCTTCACTTGGTCCCGTTCCTTGGCGAGGGCGTTGCGCTCGGACTGGAGGTCCTCCATGCGCCGCCTGAGCCCATGGAGTTCCTCGTCGACGGTGCTGCGCTCCCCGCGCAGCCGCTCCACCTCTTCCCGAAGCTGGTTGCGCTGCTGGATGAGCGCCTGAAGTTTGCCTTCCAGTTGTTTGAGCAGATCCATGGGGGCCTCGCGACCCCCATTCTATCCGCGTAATCCGGCTCCGAGGGACTTCGCCGCGTCGAGAACCGCGGCCACCCACTGGTCCACTTCCTCGCCCGTGAGGGTCCGGGACGGATTCTGGAAGCGCAGGCGGAACAGCCACGCCTGGCGCCCCTCCGGCAGGCTCTTGTGGCGGAAGACGTCCACGCAGCGGAGGTCCTGGAAGGACTCTCCGGCGGCCGTCCTGGCGGCGGCGGTCATGGCCTCCACCAGGGGGAGGTAGCCCTGGTCCAGCCCCACGAGCAGCGAGAGGTCCCGCGCCACGGAGGGAAGCCGGCTGAAGGAGGTGAAGGTCGGGATGACCCGCTCGGGGGGATCCGGGATCGCGTCGAGGGGCACCTCGAACTGCCAGCCGAGGTGGCCCTGGGCGCCGCCCACGACTCCCGAGAGCGTCCAGCGGTCGAAGTCGCGGATGACCTGTTCCGGGACCGACAGGGCCTTCAGGATGCCGATGAGGTAGCTCTTGCCTTCCGGGGCGGCGATCTTCCGGACCGGGGTCAGGGGGTCCTCCCCGCCCGCCTCGCCGGCCCACACCAGGCCCAAGGTCCAGCGTTCCTCGACGGGCGCTGCGGAGTCCTGGGGCCGGGAGATGAACACGGGCGCCATCTCGAAGAGACGCACTTCCCGGGCTCCCCGGTCCAGGTTCGTGGCGGCGGCGTCCCGGAGGTCCCGGAGGAGGGTCCCCCGCATGAGGGAATACTCCTCGCCCAGCGGGTTCTTCAGGCGCCGGAAGGCCGGATCGTCGCCGTGGGGGCTGTCCTCGCCGGGATCCACGAAGCCGAAGGTCACGGCCTGGCAGAAGCCCAGGTGCGCCAGCAGGGCGGCGATGCGGCGGCGCTTGAGGTAGTCCCTGGAGAGGGGCTCAGGGGAGCCCTCCAGGGGCGGGAGGGCCGAGGGGATCCTTTCGTAGCCCCTGAGCCTCAGGACCTCCTCCGCCACGTCGTCCACGATGCCGAGATCGTGGCGCCAGGAAGGCGGCACCACCCGCAGGCCTTCCGGTTCGGACTCCACCCGGCAGCCGACGCGCTCCAGCAGGGTCGCCGCCTCTTCCACAGGGATGGTCTCCCCGGCCACGCGCGACATGACCTCCCCGGAAATCCGGACGACCTGGGCCGGGGGCGGCACCGAACCGGCCGTCCAGGCGCCCACCAGCCTTCCGCCCGCCCAGTCCTCGAGGCGCTGCACGAGCATGTCCCGGGCGGTCATCGCCATGCCGGGATCGGCGCCCCGGCCGAAGCGGAGGGAGGCGTCGGTGTGAAGGTTGTGGCGCTGGGCGGTCGCCCGGATCGTGCGCGGGTCGAAATAGGCGCTCTCCAGCAGGACGCGCCGGGTGGCAGGGGTGACCTTGGTGCTGTTGCCGCCCATGACGCCCGCCAGGGCGATGGCGCCCTCCTCGTCGGCGATGACCAGGTCCTGGGCCGTCAACGTCCGTTCCACCTCGTCCAGGGTCACCACCTTCTCGCCCACCCGGGCCCAGCGCACGATGAGGGCGCCGTGGATGGTGTCCGCGTCGAAGGCGTGGGTCGGGTGGCCGATGCGGTGGAGGATCTCGTTGCTGGCGTCCACCGGGGGGAGATCCTTGGCGTTCGCCCCCATGTGGGCGAGGAGCTCCCGGGCTTCGGCAGGGGTGCCCTGGGCCTTCCCGAGTTCCAGGACCGCCGTCGCGTACAGGGGGCACGCCGGGCTTTCCAGGCGCACGGGGCGCAGGGCCTCCCCTTCCGCCAGCACCTTGACGGCGAGCGGCGCCATCGCCTCGCCCAGCCGGGCGGCGATGTCCCTGGCCAGTCCGCGGTGGGACAGCACATCGCCGCGGTTCGCAGTGACGTCGACATCCAGGACGGTGCTGCCGTCGTTCTCGTCCACCGCGTCGACGGGGAAGCCGAGGGAAGCGAGCAGTTCGCAGAGTTCCTTCGTCCCGACGCGCTTCAGGGCCGGGAGTTCCTTCCGGAGGGCCTTGGTCTCGATCAGCATCAGTTCAGTCCTCCCATGGTCTTCAGGAAGCGTTGGTCGTTCTCGAAGAAGAAGCGCAGGTCCGGGGTCTCGCTCACCATCATGGCGATGCGCTCCACGCCCATGCCGAACGCGAAGCCGCTCCAGACGTTGGGGTCGATGCCCGCGTAGGCCAGCACGTTGGGATGCGTCAAGCCCGCACCCAGGAGTTCCACCCAGCCTGACTGCTTGCAGACCCGGCAACCCGAGCCGCCGCAGAGCGGGCAGCGCACGTCCACCTCGCACCCGGGCTCCACGAAGGGGAAGTAGCTCGGGCGGAAGCGGACGTCCGCGTCGGGTCCGAAGAGGGCCTTCATGGCGTAGGCCAGGGTGCCCTTCAGGTGGTGCATGCCGATGCCGTGACCCACGAGCATGCCCTCGACCTGGTGGAACATCGGGCTGTGGGTGGGATCGATCTCGTCCTTGCGGTAGACCCGCCCGGGCGCGAGGAACCGGATGCCGCCCTTCTTCTCGATCTGGGGCGCCACGCGCAGCAGGGTGCGGACTTCCATGGGGCTGGTGTGCGTGCGGAGCAGGAGCTCGGGATACTTCTCGAGGTAGAAGGTGTCGGCGCTGCTGCGCGCCGGATGGTCGGCAGGAATGTTGAGGCCGTCGAAATTGTGGGCCTCGGTCTCGATCTCGGGGCCCTCTTCCACGTGATAGCCGAGGGGGCGGAAGACGTCCACCAGGCGGTCGATGATCCGGTTGAGCGGGTGCAGGGACCCCTGCGGCGGCATGGGGGGCGGCAGATCCGGGTCCCAGGCCTTCCCGAGGGCGGCGGCCCGCTTCCGGGCATCCTCCAGCTCGGCCTGCCGGGCCTTGATGGCTTCCTCCCAGCCGTTCTTCAGGGTGTTGATGGCGCCTCCCAGCTCGCGCTTCTGCTCCTTGGGGGCGGCCTTCAGGATCTCCATCATCCGGGCGGCATGGCTGCCCTCGCGGCCGACGAAGGCGCCCTTGAGGCGCATCAGCGCGTCCAGGTCCTTGCAGGCCTCGAGTGCCTTGGGGAAGTCCTGCCGGGCTTCGAGGATTTCGATGGGCAGGAGACTGGGCTCCATAGGTTCCTCGTGAAAAAAGAGAAAGGCCGCGTCCGCGGCCTTTCGGGTTCATGGCGATGATTTGTCAGTCCACAGCTCTTCGCGTCAACCCTTGGCCACCGTGACGAGCTTGGTAAACGCCTCCGGATTGCTGACGGCGAGGTCGGCGAGGATCTTCCGGTCCAGGTCCACGTTGGCCTTCTTGAGGCCGCCCATGAACTTGGAGTAGCTGGTGCCGTTCATTTCGCAGGCCGCGCCGATGCGCACGATCCAGAGGCGGCGGAAGTCGCGCTTCCGGGCCTTGCGGTCGCGGTAGCCGTAGCCGAGCGCCTTCTCGACGGCTTCCTTGGCGGAACGGTAGAGACGGGACTTGGCGCCGTAGAAGCCCTTGGCGAACTTCATCATCCGCTTGCGGCGCTGGACTCGCTTGAAACCTCGTTTGACTCGGGTCATGGGTGTTTCCTTTCCTCGGGGCCGTCCGGGTCATCGGACGTTGGGGAGCCCCATCGGGGGTGGCGTCGGCCACCGGGTTGGAGTGTTCGGGCGGCCGTCAGGCCGCGCCTGGGGCCTACGCGTAGGGCAGCATCGCGCGGACGCGGCCGAGATCGGCCTTGTCCACCATCCGGCCCATGTCCAGCTGCCGCTTGCGCTTGGTGGGCTTGCTGGTGAGGATGTGGCGCAGATGGGAGCAGCCCCGCTTGAACAGGCCGCTGCCGGTCTTCTTGAAGCGCTTCTGGGCGCCCTTGTGGGTCTTGAGCTTGGGCATTGCGAACCTCTTAAGCTTGTTTGGTTTCCGTGACGGGTTCAGGGCTCTTGGCTTCGGGCTTCGTCGCCTTCGGCTTCTTGGCTTCCACCGGGCGGGGGACGATGATGGCGTGCATGTCGCGTCCATCGATCCCGGCGGGCTTCTCGATCAGGCACTTGTCGGAGACCTGGCTGAGGACGTCCTCGATGATCCGGAAGCCGATGTCGCGGTGCACGACTTCGCGGCCCCTGAACATCACCACGATCTTGACCTTGTCGCCTTCCTCAAGGAAACGCAGGATGTGCTTGACCTTGAAGTCGAAGTCGTGGTCGTCCGTGCGGGGACGGAACTTGACTTCCTTGACCATGATGTTCTTCTGTTTCGCGCGCGCGGCATGGTCGCGCTTGGCTTCCATGAACTTGTACTTCCCGTAGTCCATGATCCGGCATACGGGGGGATTGGCCGTGGGGGATACCTCCACCAGATCGAATCCCTTGGCTTCCGCGATCCGGATGGCCGCCCCGGGCGTCATGACGCCCAGCTGGGTTCCATCTTCGTCGATGACGCGGACCTCCGGGACCCGGATGCCATCGTTGATACGAGTTTCAGTCGTTCGGATACAGTCCTCCCCAACAGCACAAGAAAGATGACTCTACCACCAATGAGCGTTGTTTCCAAGCAGAGATCATCGGACACGCCGGCGGATCTCGTCCTGGATCCTCTCCAGGAAGGCACCCAGATCCTGGGCGCCCAGGTCCCCCTGCTGGCGGTGGCGGACGGAGACCTGCCCGCTGGCCGCTTCCCGGTCGCCGAGCACGAGCATGTAGGGAACCTTCTGGAGCTGGGCATCGCGGATCTTCGCGTTCACCTTCTCGTTGCGGAGATCCAGTTCCGAGCGGACCCCCAGTTCCAGGGCCTTGGCCTGGATCTTCCGGGCGTAGTCGTGCACCCGCTCGGTGATGGGCAGGACGGCGATCTGCACGGGCGCCAGCCAGACGGGGAAGGCCCCCGCGCAGTGCTCGATGAGGATGCCCATGAACCGTTCCAGGCTGCCCAGGATGGCGCGGTGAAGCATGACGGGCGTCCCCTCGGTGCCGTCGGCCTTGATGTAGGTCAGTCCGAAGCGGCTGGGCATCGAGTAGTCCACCTGCAGCGTCCCCAGCTGCCAGGGGCGGCGGAGGGCATCCAGGACGTGGAAGTCGATCTTGGGGCCGTAGAACGCGCCGTCTCCCGGGTTCACCTCGAAGGCCAGGTTCGCTTCCTTCAGGGCCTCGGCCAGGGAGTTCTCGGCCAGGTCCCAGATCTCGTCGCTGCCGATGCGCTTCTCCGGCCGCGTGGACAGCTGGATCTGGATGTCGTAGAACCCGAACGTATGGTAGACGTCCATGATGAACGCGAAGAACGAGGCCATCTCGGCCTTCATCTGCTCCGGCGCGCAGTAGATGTGGGCGTCGTCCTGGCAGAAGGTGCGGACCCGGGTCAGGCCCTGGGTGACGCCGCTCCGCTCGTAGCGGTGGAGCCGCCCGAAGTCCGCGTAGCGGATGGGCAGGTCACGGTAGCTGTGCTTCCCGGTGCCGTAGATGAGGCAGTGGGTCGGACAGTTCATGGGCTTCAGGGCGTATTCCTTCTCCTCGACCTCCGTGAAATACATGTTCTCCTGGTACTTGTCGTAGTGGCCGGAGGTCTTCCACATGCTCACATCCAGGGCCTGCGGGGTGATCACCTCGCTGTAGCCCTCGCGCAGGTAGTTCTGGCGCATGTAGTTCACGAGCTCGTTGTAGACGATGGTGCCCTTCGGGTGGAAGAAGGGGGAGGCAGGGGCCTCGGGATGGAAGGAGAACAGCCCGAGCTCCTTCCCGAGCTTGCGATGATCGCGGGATCTGGCCTCCTCCAGGCGCTGCAGATGTTCCTCCAGCTCCTTCTGGGTGTGGAAGGCCGTGCCGTAGATGCGGCAGAGCTGCGCCCGCTTCTCGTCGCCCCGCCAGTAGGCGGCGGCCGTATGAAGGAGCTTGAAGGCCTTGAGCTTTCCCGTGTCCGGGACGTGCGGGCCGCGGCAGAGATCGTAGAAATCCCCCTGCTTGTAGCCCGTGATCGTCTCGCCGTCGGGCAGTTCGGAGACCAGCTCCACCTTGAAGGGCTCACCCATGGATTCGAACCTGCGGATGGCCTCGTTCCGCTCTAGCTCCTCCCGGACGACCGGGATGCCTTCCGCGCTGATCTTCCGCATCTCCGCCTCGATGGCCTCCAGGTCCTCGGGCGTGAAGAACTTCTCGACGAGGAAGTCGTAGTAGAACCCGTCCTCGATGGTGGGGCCGATGCCCACTTTCACCTTCGGGAAGATCCTCTGCACGGCTTGCGCCAGCAGGTGGGCCGTGGAGTGCCTCACGACCCCGAGGGATTCGGGATCCTTGGCGGTGAGCACGGAGACTTTCGCGCCGTCAGGCAGCACCGAGCCCAGGTCCTTGACCTGGCCGTCCACCTTGATCGCGAAGGCTGCGTCCAGGAGCCTCTGGCTGATGCCCCGGGCCAGGTCAGTGCCGGTGGCGCCGTCCGGCATTTCTCGGACAGAGTCATCTGGGAGTCGGACACTGATGGTCATGGCATTCCTCTCTTGGAAATCCCCAGTTTAGCGCGTCTTGCGCCCCGGGCTGAAGTTCCATATGCATTTCGAAATCGAGGCCAATAGTGGTGGGTGTTCTGAGGGATTCAGTGTGCAATATGTAGGCACTAATAGCTCTTGACGGCCTTCTTTTGAGGCCTATTTTTGAGATATGCCCATCAAAGGTCTGGCTGTCCATGTGGTGACCACCAAGCGGAAGGTGGGAGACAAGGTCTATTGCAATCACCTGTTGCGGCATTCCTACCGCGAGGGTGACCAGGTCAAGTCCCGTACGGTGGCCAACCTTTCATCCCTCCCGGAAAACCTGATCGAGGTGATCCGTCTGGGATTGAAGGGCGAGGCCGTGGGACCAGCCGCCGGGGAGATGGAACTGACGGAAGCACGTCCCCACGGGCACGTGGCTGCGGTGGTGGGATTGATGCAGAAGCTGGGCTTCGACCGTCTGTTCGCCTCGCGCAAGAGCCGCGAGAAGGATCTCGCCTTGGCGCTGGTGGCAGGGCGTGTGCTGCATCCCGGCAGCAAGCTTTCCTTGGCTCGCCTGCTGGATTCCGGCAGTCGTGCCTCCACGCTGGCCCAGGTCCTAGGCGTGGAGGGGGCTGACGAGAACGAACTCTATGCGGCGATGGACTGGCTGGTGGCACGACAGGCAAAGATCGAGGATGCCCTGGCCAAGCGCCATCTCACAAACGGCTGCCTGGTGCTCTACGACGTGTCCTCCTCCTACCTGGAAGGAAAGCGCTGCCCGCTGGCCCGTTTTGGTTACAGCCGGGATCACCGGAAGGACCGAATGCAGATCACCTACGGCCTGCTTTGCAATGCGGACGGATGCCCGGTGGCCGTAGAGGTATTCGAAGGCAATACCAACGACCACCAGACAGTGGCCAGCCAGGTCCAGAAGCTGAAAGAACGATTCGGGCTCGATCATGTGGTGCTGATTGGAGACCGCGGCATGGTGTCTGAAACCACCATTCGGGAGGAGCTTGAGCCGCTGGGCCTGGATTGGATCACGGCCCTGAAGGAGGCCACGGTGCGCACCCTGGCCGAGGCCAAGGTCATCACGCCGAGCCTGTTCGACACCGGCCGCATGGCTGAGATCCAGCATCCCGATTTTTCCGGCGAGCGCCTGATCGCCTGCTTCAATCCCTTCACCCAGGAACGAAGCCGGACCCGGCGGGAGGACCTGCTCCAGACCACCGAGCGGCTCCTGCAGAAGGTGGGCGATGCGACCCAACGGAGGACCAAGCCCCTTCGTGGCAAGGGAGAGATCGGGGTCGCTGCGGGTAAGGCCCTGGCAAAGACGGGCATGGGGAAGTATTTCCGGCTTTCCATGGGTGAGGACTGGCTCCGCTGGAGCCGCCGCGAGGGCGTGATTGCCGACGAAGCCGCGCTGGACGGAATCTACGTGATCCGGACCAAGGTTCCTGCCGAGCAGATGAACGCTGCACAGACCAAGGCCGCCTATCAGTCGCTGTCCAAGGTGGAACGGGCATTCCGCAGCCTCAAGGGTGTGGATCTGCAGGTCAGGCCCATCCACCATCGCCTCGAAGACCGCGTCCGGGCCCACGTGTTCCTCTGCATGCTGGCCTATCACGTGGAATGGCACCTGCGACAAGCATGGGAGAGCCTGCTTTGTGCGGAGAATCCTCCCAAGGCCCATAACGGCAAGAAGGCCACGGGGCGCACCGACGACGACCTGATGGTCAGCCGCTATCGGGATCTGTTGCGGGAGCTCGCCGCCTACACGAGGAACGTCCTGCGCTTCGCCCAGGCCCCGAAAGCCTCCATGACCCTCTACCCAACCCCGAGTCCACTCCAGCAGCGAGCCTTTGGTCTGCTGGGCATCACCCCCAACTTGTAGGCAGAACCCGCGCACCCCGATTCACGCCAAAGCCAATCACAGCGTGGGAAATCTCGCTCGATTCATATGGAACTTCGGCCCGGACTCTGCTTTTCATCCCTTGCATCCTTGTTGAAAACATTCATTAAGGAATAAATAACATGGATAAAAGGGATGAAAGGGATGAAACATGTCTGTCCGACCATCCTGGTGAACGGCTTCCTGGCTCCTGGTCGATGGAGAACCTGAGGGGCAGGGGGGCGGTGGCTTGAATGACGGAAATCCCCGGAAGCCCTTGTGGGACCGGGGATTTCTGTTTCGTGTGGATTCCGGATGGGAACCGGCCTGTGGGCGAGGGGCCTGGCCGGGTCAGTCTCGCACGATGCGGGTGCCGACCTTGTCGTAGTCCTCGTTCTCCAGGGCTTCCGCCGTGGTGATGAGCACCTCGTGGCCGCCGGCCTGGATGAAGGAGAGGGCCGATTCGATCTTGGGACCCATGGAGCCGGCGGGGAACTGGCCCTCGGCCAGGTGCTTCGCGGCCTCGGACGCCGTCATGCGGTCGATCCAGCGCTGGGTGGGCTTCCCGAAGTCCAGGGCCACCTTGGGGACGCTCGTCAGGATCACGTAGGTGTCGGCCCCGAGCTGGTCGGCCAGCAGGGAGGAGAGCCGGTCCTTGTCGATGACCGCCTCGACGCCCACCAGGAGGCCCGAGGCGTCGCGGATGACCGGGATCCCGCCGCCGCCGCCGGCGATGACGCAGTGGCCGCCTTCGAGCAGCAGCTTGATGGATTCGATCTGCACGATTTCCACGGGCTTCGGCGAGGGCACCACCTTGCGCCAGCCGCGCCCGGCGTCCTCCTTCATGTGCCAGCCCTTCTCCTTCATGAGCTCGAGGGCCCTGAACTCCTTGTAGAAGGGGCCTACGGGCTTCGTGGGGTTCTGGAAGCCGGGGTCGTCCTTGTCCACCACGACCTCCGTCAGGACGGTGGTCACCGGGGTCGCCAGCTTGAGGTAGGCCAGGCGGTTGAGCAGCGTCCTCTCGATCATGTAGCCCATGGACCCCTGGGTCATGGCGTCGCAGATGTCCAGGGTGTAGGGAGGGATCCGGTTGGAACCTTCCGCCTGCTGGATCAGGAGGTTCCCGACCTGGGGACCGTTCCCGTGGACCACGCAGAGCGAGAAGCCGGCCTTGATGACGTTTCCGAACATCTCGGCGCACCTGCGGGCGTTCTCCAGTTGTTCCTCCTGGAGGCCTTTCTCCTTTTCCGTCAGGAGCGCGTTACCCCCGATGGCGATGAGAGCGATTTTCCTGGACATCGTATTCCTCGAGCATCTGTGGATTGAATCCTCCGCCCGCCAGTCGGGCGAAGGGGGAACAGGAAAGGGAACGGGCCCTGGGCCCATCCCCTTTCCCGAGGTCTTCCTTACAGGGTGGCGACCATGACGGCCTTGATCGTGTGCATGCGGTTCTCGGCCTCGTCGAAGACGACGCTGTGGCGGCTGCGGAAGACGTCGTCCTCGACCTCGCGGATGTCGAAGCCGAGTTCCTTCTGGGCCTTGGCCATCTTGGTCTCGAAGTCGTGGAAGGCGGGCAGGCAGTGCATGAAGAGCACGTCGGGGTTGCCGGTCTTCTTCACCATGTCCATGGTGATCTTGTAGGGGGTGAGCAGCT
>Ga0209099_1000612_pt1 | contig 41871 bp, 36 predicted proteins | sample AD_JPNHW2_MetaG_FD_184430 | JGI IMG/M metagenome (GOLD analysis project Ga0209099, IMG submission 184430) | Active sludge microbial communities of municipal wastewater-treating anaerobic digesters from Japan - AD_JPNHW2_MetaG (SPAdes) (version 2) | ecosystem: Engineered > Bioreactor > Anaerobic...
ATAAGAACTAGAGTCGCTAGATGAGAGCCCCACAAAGAGCACAGTGTTATCTCGCGAAATATAGAAGACGTTGACTGGTTTTCCTCTCACCGTGGAGTTATATGTACTCGAGCCACCTGCCACAATGCCGTTTGCGCCTGCGACAGCCTGTATCGTGGTGCTGCTGTCCTCGTGTGGATACTCATAGTAGCCGTAACTTGTAGTGCTCGAAGTATTCGCTATGAGAAGGCGCGGAAGCGTTGCATCAGAAGGCCCTTTAATGATTTCAATGAGCTTGCCCAGATGAATGGAAGGACTGTTCGAGCCAGACTCGGAGACCGATCTTGAAGACCATCCCGTCGATGTGTAGGTGTAAAGATAGTCGTTATAGGTGGTTACATGAACTTTCTTGTTCGAATCAACAAAAAGACCAGTCAAAGACTTGTCAGCGTCCGCTTTCGGTGTTCCACTCGTGGCATCGGCAGCAAAGCTTATGCCATCGGGGCCAACACTTCCAACAAAAACCTTTTCCTGATTTATCGCCCAATATTTCGATCCGTCGTATGCGAGATCGGTAATACAGTAAGGTAGGCCAGTCATGTCCAATCCTGCAGGCTTAAATGACTCACCGTCGTAGTAATATAGGGCGTAGAGGTCGTTTCCTGCTGTGCCGATGCTGTGTGCGCTGACAAAGAGGTAATCGCCAGCGAAAAACAGAGCATCCACGTGACTATTTGAGAAAGTATCATCGGATGGGGCGATAAGGTTAGACCAGGTAGTCCCCGCATCGGTAGTCGAGTAGATTCCGTTTAGAGTCCCGGATTCTATTGTCGAGGAAGCGACATAGAGTGTTTCCCGTCCGTCCGAAACCATTCCTGAGCAGAAATAGTCGCTCTCCCCGTTCACCTCCAGAAGTTTCCATGTTTTTAACACCGTGCCGTCAGTCGAACTGCTGTTGTCGGTAGCCTTGGGTCGGTAGAAAATCTTGGCCATCGCCGCATAGTAGTTCGTCTCATCTTCGGCAAGGGCCTTGACGCTCACCTTTAGAAAAGTATCTGTTCCTTCTTGAGGTTTTTCCGTCTGAATCTCATGAAAAACACCGAACGCGTTGTTGCAACTCAAAGAAAGCGTAGCACTAAGTATTATAAGAATTCCCAATGTGACGAGACTAGGGAACTTGTTTTTTCTCATATCCAACTCCTAAGCCCTAAAAATGATAGACAGCCGACACTGAAACGTCAAAAAAACCACCATAACGCGTCAATTCTGAATACTCGCCGATATGTATTTCTGGTATGAACCACATGCTAGCCAGTCCGCCCAGCGACCAGGACTTGTCCAGTTTATAGTATGCTCCTCCTCCGACTTTGGCGAATGGTGTCAGCATGCCGTCGCCCGAAAGGCGCATTACCGTCATGCCAAGATCCAATCCTGCAGTATATTCAATGGGGGAGTCTCCCCACCAATATGCCGCATGAGCTGATATCGGAGCTACAAAAAGGCTTTGGCCGGCTAAGGTCGTCGCAAAAGACCCAAATAACGACCCTCCTAAAGATAGGTGGTTAAGCACAAAGTACTGATATTGCAAACCAAACGCCGCACCGATACCCAAGGTGTTATTTTGAGTCGCTTCCGCATCGGCAGGCAGTATAAAAAGAGGAACATTCACACCTACCGCAAGTACAATCGCTTGGCTGCCTTTCTGTTGGCTTTCTGGGATGGTTTTTGCTGCGCCTGTCTCAGCCTTTTGAGCCCACAATGGCAAAGTGCACAACATCAGTACACACACAGTCACAAACAACTTTCGTTTCATCGTTCCTCCGACGTTTATCCTACCAGGTTTTGGTTCTGACAATTAATCTATCAATCGTTCTTAAGGGCTTTTCTGGGTGCCCTTGCACATTCGGTCCAGTGAATAGACACTGTGGCAGAATCTTGGCAAGTTTCTATCTCATAGAGCACAATGGCAAAATGATAGAAAGAAAACGCCATGGGCACCATGGGAGTAACAGCTTTTCCAACGAAAAAACCACCCAGCCAAGCACTAGGATAGTCCAGAGAGCTCACTCTGCCCAGTCCCCACGATTCAGCCAAAGTTTCGGCTACTTCAAAAGCCTTATTTGGGATTTTCGGTTCTGGCACAAGAAACTGACAGCCTGCACGGGTCTCCAGACGTGCGAACGAGAGTTTTTCCGGAATGGCATCAAAAAGCGTAGCACATTGTGAGACAAGTGCTTGGCGTTTCGGCAGTTTAAGGTCGCCTCCTTTGTTCGCAAAAAAACCGAGCACACATGCTGCAGGTAACCCAAGCACGTCCGGCGTGTCTCCTAATCTAAATGCTTCAGTTCTCATATCGTAGATGATTTTTGTAATGTTCTTCTCTGGAACGAACCCAAGAACAAAAAGGTCCTTCTTCTCTTGATACACAGTAGTATAACCCACAAAGCCATGATACAATTTTTGCTGAAACAAGGTAAAGGTGAATAGCATGAGAAGCAAGGTAGACACTCTGGTAGAATCCCTCCAAACAACAATTTCGAGCTGGACTGGCGTCGAGTGTATGACGGCTGATCCACGCTCCGAGGCTTTCGCCTACGATCCATACTTTGCACTTGTTATCGATGTGTATTATCAAGGGGATTTTCCTGGGCCAGAGGCTAGACGCAGTGCCTTTGGCGACCCTGGTGATTTTGAAACAGCCGCTAATCTCAGCAAAGACAGGTTTTTTCTGGACGAGGTACCAATAAGAATCGAATACAAAAACCTCAAGGTCATTGACGAGTTAGTGAGCTATCCTCTTGAAAATCTTGCAGTGTTGAAAAATGCAGGAACCTATCCTTTTTATAGGATTCTACACCACCGAGTTCTGTTTGACAAATCAGGATGGATTGTAGCCGCCCGTCAAAAACTCGAAGACTTTCCCCAAGCTGCTTGGCTTGGGCTTTTCGACAACTTTAGCACCAAAATGGAGCACTATCTCTCCGACCTCGGTGCTGCTTGCGTCAGCGAAGATGGCTACTTCCTTTTAATATCTCAGAGCGGCTTCATGCGGTACGCCGCTGCGAGCGTGTTTATGGCAAACAAGCGTTTTGAGCCTTCTCATAGGGAGATAACATCTCAGCTCACTCAGTTGGTATATGCCCCGGAAGATTTTTTGGGCTGTTGGCGTTTGCTTCTTGAAAAAAACCATGCCTTGGCAGGGACAAAGCGGTTTGACATTGCAAGGACAGCGGCCAAAACCGTGTTGAGTATGAGAGAAAAGCTCTGCCTGGAAGTCTAGCGACTCAAGCTTGTTAGATAATTCAAGATACTAGAGGAACAATGCCTCATGACTAGTGTGCAATCAAAACCAAGACGATGGTTGCTTTTGCCTTTTGTACCCTCCTCGGCGTGGTTATTGGTGATCTTTTGCTTTGGATTTTCCTTGGTTTCATGTCAAGGCGCAACGATTTCCAGTTTTGAATGGAAGGCAGCGAGTGGGGAGTCTCTGCCATTTACCCAAAAGACAGTTTTTCCGGAAGGCAGCGAGGGTGTTTTTACTCTGTCCAGAGCAAGTAATACCTATGTCCTCAGAAAGCCCGTCGTACTTGGCAGTGGAGAAATGCTTGCAGTTAAATTGAACGTTTATGTCGACAATCCTCTTGTTGTCTTTCGATACGGCAATGGTTCTGGAGCGACACTAAGGGAAGTAAGGTTTGCCCCTTCAAAAGGAGAAACGACCTTCTATCTTTCGTCACCGCAAGGGCCTAAGCTTTCAACGTGTTCAATCGCCCTTGCACCACCCAAGAATCCTGGTAGCGGGCAAAACGTTACTTCGGCAAATAAAGACGAGCCGATTGCAAGCATACAATGGATAGCTGTTCTACCGTCGTTCCAGGGTTATGAAAGCTTGGGGAACAAACGTTTCCGGCTGTCGGATGGTTTCTCCTATGCTCCTGATAGCGCGAACAGCCACAATACGATTTGGTCTATTGAGAACTTCCCTACCAATGCTGTTGCGCAGAAAACGCCGGTGGACAAGCAGCGGGGGAAGGCCGCTCTTGTTGTGAAATATGCCAATCCCGTCAACGCAGAAATCACTATTCTCGCAGGAACGCGCTTTAATGCGAAATGCAGTAATCCGACCAAATCTTTTGTTATTCCTCTCACGCGCATCGATACTGTGCAAAGTCCCATTCGTCTACGTATACCAAACTCGGTGTCGATAAATGCTGCATACATCGAATTCATTCCGGAGGAACAAATAAGGGTACTTGATCCTGGGCTCATGCTGATATCTCAAGGTAATCTGGAAGGCGATTACGAGTACTGCCGCTGGAACGTATTACCCAATGTCCTGGTCTTTGACTTCAAGAACTATGCGACACAAGACAGCTACCTTAAGCGGATAGCTTTTTATGTAGAAAAGCGAGGTTTTGCGGGCAGACTCGCATCTGATAGTGAAATCACCTCGTTGCATGGCTGGAACGCCCACGATTACCGGTCTGAGGATTTGGCCGCGTTTTTTTCTGCTGCTTCTACTCAGAACTTCCCTCTAAACCAACAAGAAGTCGCTTTAAGAGATTTCTTGATAAAGCAAGGGATTATTGCTAAAGATGGCCAGTCCTACAAGGCGCTGGGGGGTGCGATTATTTCCCTTAGTCAGGAATCGCCACTATATCTCCGGCATACCTTCCTAACGCATGAGTCTTCACATGCGGTCTTTTTTGTTGATGAATCCTATAGGAACCTCTGTATTTCGATGTGGAATTCGATGTCGGACGAGGAGAAGTGGTTTTGGTATCTCTATTTTGGTTGGATGAATTACAACACAGGCTCGGCCTATCTTATGGCCAACGAAATGCAAGCATACCTGGTCCAGCAACCCTATTCTGCAGCCGAAAAGTACTTCTCCACTACGCCTGTCAATCGGATGCTGGAGCACCATCCAGAACTCAAAGAGAAGCTTGATGCTTATATGGTTACTTATGGCAGTTCTTTTACGACTAGAGCTCAGACGATACAGAATTGGCTCGAAAAAAAGTATGGGTTTGCGCCTGGGACAACCTTTTTTATTCACTGAAGGCACATTGAAGGCGCATTCTTAAAGACGATTTACGGGATTTACAAAGAGGGAAGTGTCTCACGTGCCTAAACCAGGCCAAAAAACTCGAACACCCTTCTATAAAGTTCAAAGTACTCAGAGCGCGCAAATTCGTCGATTTTCTCTTCTGGAAGAGCCTCCAGGAGGCTGTCCAGGTAGTTAAGAAGGCGTTTGAGGTCCTCAAAAGTGTCCTCTGGAAGATATCTTCTTTTTTCCGAGGCAATCACCTGTGATTCTCGAGCTTCCACGCGCAGAGCTTGCTCATGCCGGGTTTCCACCTCTTCCCTCATGGCCTCTTCACTGATGGTCGGCGTCGCACAAATCGCGCTATCAGGCTGTTCACTTTGTGCAAGTTCCAGGTTCGAATCGACCCTGGCCGAGCGATCTTCTTCGTATTGGCGCTTGATGCCCGCTAACTCCATCTTGATACTACGGACTTCATTGGCGATACGTGCGAGCATGTCGGACTGAATGGCGTCCATTCGATTTTGATCTCGCAAAGGTCGATTGGCCGCGTTTTGACCAGTTTGAGCCTTGGGTCCCCGCTCTGAGTCCGCTCCATGTAGCTGTATCGACTGGCTGGCAGAATGGACAGAAGCGGAAGTTCCTTCGATCCCAGTCTCTGCAATACCCAAGAGTCGTCTATCGTTGTCTTCCAGGGATTCTAGTAGGTCTTGGACATCGGCAGGGCTCAAAAAGGCCCCTTCGTCATTGTCCAGAGATTCCTCGTCGACTGGAACGTCTTCCCAGCCGGCTATGGGGTGTTCCGGAAAATCCCTGTTTTTCGCCACGTTGCTTCTCCAGTTTGGGCAAAGCGTTTTTAGCACCTGAAATTCAATTGTTAACTCTAGAGTTCCTGTGATGCATTGTCAATATTACTAAAGCTCAATCCTGATCGATCCGTAAATGAGGTTATGGAACTGAATATGAGCCCGGGCCACGATCGTGGATCTACAACAGGCGGGGCGCGCAAAGCGCTCGAAGAAGCCTTTTGGAGCGCAATTTGTGCGTGCATAGTTTCATACTGCGTTGTATCCTTCGTCGCCGGTCAAGCTGGGCTACTTGCGTATAAAGATCTGCAACACACAATTCTGCTCATGCAGGAAAAGTCCAATCAACTTCAGCAGGAAAATTCCAGGCTTATGGAAGTTAAGGAGCTATTACAAAACGACACGGAACGCATAGCGGTACAGGCGCGCGAGATTGGCTACATAAGAGAAAACGAAAAAATGGTTATACTCAAGACACCATCAACGACGAATGAGGACGACCCCAACGTTCTTCTAAACCAATCTCTTGCATCGGTGGATCCAGATCTGGAACCGGTTCGTGCAGGCTATTCCTCGGGGCTCCCTGATGAAATGATAAAAACACTCTCGGCCTTGATCGCCTTGGTTATTTTCTTCGTCTCGCTTATCTCTCGAATTTTCCAGGCACGGACACCTCGTAGATTGGGTGCCGATTAGAACCGAGTAGAACCACCGGTTAGAATCCGGGCAAGTCGACTCTCAACGTGCTGTCCAAGCCGTTTGACTGATTAGAGTTCGCATTAGAGCTGGGATTTTGAATATTCTGAGAGTTCTGGAATCCACTGTTTGGTTCAGATTGCTGCTGCGGAGAAACTTTAGGCCCTTCAACATTGGGTGCACCCAGGTCTGGTACATTAACAGAGGTGTCCGACCCAAGAAGCTTGCCGACAAGGTCCTGTGCCTCTGCGCCAGGTGCCACATGAATATTACACGAGGTCGTAGGTTGGGTGCCGTCCAGGAAGACCAGGTTGACTGTACCTTCATTGCAGTACTCTGTAGGCAAGAGCCCTGATTTTGCACAGACCGTGGCCGTCACGATGCCGCTTTGAGGTTTGGGGAAGTCTTTATAAGGCAACCCTTTATGTATGTCGCGCATATAGTTTGACCACATTGGGGCCGCCGCTGTCGCACCAGTCTGTTCAATACCGAGCGTGTTGCCTGGTCTGTCGAACCCTAACCAGATTGCAGTCGTAAAATAGGGGCTAAAGCCGAGAGTCCAGGCATCGGCCCAGTTTTGCGTCGTACCGGTCTTACCCGCCATGGGCATCGTATACGTTTTGCCATCGGCCCCTGTTTGCTTAAAGATGGCACCTGATTGTGTGGAACCAGCAAGAGTACCGGACCAGACGACACGCTTCATCATGTCTGTCATCACGTAAGCATTCTGTGGACTAACGATTTGTGCCTTCTGCCCCATGCTTTTTTGGGCATTGAGCACATCCATTTCAGGGTTAAGTATAACATTCCCGTTTCGGTCTTCTACGTAGCGAATGGCTATCGGCGTCACCGATCTCCCGCCAGTGGCAAAAACCGAGTAAGCTCTTGCCATCTGCAGTGGAGAAACGCCAATTACTCCAAGCGCCAAAGGGTAAACTCTTGGGAAGGTTGCCTTAATCTCATTACGGTCGGTAATTCCAAGCAAGGCTGCCGCTCTTTCAATTGCAGCGTCAAACCCTACCGCTTGGAGCACCTTAACCGACGGCACGTTCATGGACTTTGCCAATGCCTGCCATGCGAGAAGCGATCCAGTCCATTCGCCTTTGAAGTTCATCGGCATATAGGGCGTCCCGTCAGGGTTATAGAATACCGTTGGAGTATCGTAGATAAGTGTACCCTCGGTAATCTTTTTGGAATCGATGGCAGCCGAATAGTAGAGGGGTTTGAACGTCGATCCTGGCTGGAGCTTGGACTGTGTTGCCCTAATGAGCTGGTTATCCGAATTGTAATCTGACCCACCGACCAAAGCCGTTATGTACCCATTGCTGTTGTCGATGGTAACCAGAGCGCCTTGAACGACGGATTTTTCGAGGTCAGTTTTGAGTCTAGCCGTGCCAGCATTGGCGAGGCTCTTTAGGTCGCTCATGCCAAACATCAAAGCAAGGGCGTCCAAGGTTGGATTTATCTTCGATTTATAATAAGAATACGACTGGGCTTCATTCTTGGCAGAAGAAACCAAGAGCGGACTAATGTTGAACGTTAGGCCAAGGAGCTCCACAATTGGAGTATAGACTGTGTCTGCAAAAGCGAATTTTTGGGTTGAAGTCCGTCTAAAACTGTTATTGGCTCTTTCGATTCCACTCTTCATGTAGGCGGTTGCCGCCTCTTGCTGGTCTAAATCGAGGGTCGTATACACAGAAAGTCCATCTGAATACAGATCCAAGGAACCATAGAGCATATCTTCGAGTTGGCGTCGAACATACTCGCTAAACCATGGAGCCTTATCCTCGCGCATATAGAAGGCAGAGGCCGAAACTCTAGTGTAATCGAAGGAGTCCCAGAAAGCGTTAAATGACTCATCCACTTCCTCTCGAGAGACGAGTTTATGAGACACCATTTGCTCTAGTATCTCTCTAGAACGGCTTCGGGCGTTGGCCGGGTTCCTGTAAGGATCATATTTGCGGGGGCTTGCAAGCTGAACGGCGAGGATCGCCGCCTCGGCCACGGTACAATCTTTTGCTGAATGACCAAAGAAGTACTGGCTGGCCGCTTCGACTCCGTAGACTCCAGGGCCCATAACCATTCTGTTTAGGTACATCTCCAAGATCTCATCTTTGGTGTAACGCCGTTCAAGCTGCAAGGCCCACCAGAGTTCCACCAGTTTCCGCTTTATCGTGTAATCCCTGCGGTCGGCATACAATGTCCCTGCGAGTTGCTGAGTTATGGTGGAGCCACCGCCTAGATCTCGGCCTATGATTTTTCCAAAGGCCGCCCTGGTAAGCCCTTTTATAGTGAAGCCTTTGTGGGAATAAAAAGCTTGATCCTCTCTCGTGATAAAAGCGTCGATAAGGTGTTGGGGTAGCTCTTTTATTGAGACAGGATCTCGTTTTTCTTCTGCATAAAACTCAGTAATGAGCCTGCCCTTTATGTCATAAAGTTTGGTGGGTAAAGCACTTGTAAATTCAGTAAAGTTCTCGGTCCGAATGGTGTTGACAGTCTGGCCTAAGGCCAATCCAAGTGCAGCGCCCAGGATGACCACCCAGAGAAGGGAGACAATTAACAGGGTGCGAAACCGCCCATGGGACGTCCTTGCCATAAGTAAAGGTTATACAAACGAGGGACCTTGGTCAATTGACTGCGTTATTAGCGAGGATACTGGAATTTTATACAGAAAAGGAGTATATATGGTGATGCGATCTATTGACGCAGTTTTCTGGTTTAAATATATTTTTATCTAAAACTGGGTATAAAGTGCAGTTGGCGCTTTTTTGAATCCATTGTTCCCGAGGAGGAACGGTATGAAAGTAGCTATTAATGGTTTTGGTCGAATTGGAAGACTCGTTTTCCAGTCCATTGTTGATCAGGGACTCCTTGGCGTTGGCAAAGACAAGATTGATGTCGTCGGCGTCGTCGATGTCACCACCGATGCGAAGTATTTTGCCTATCAGCTCAAATATGATTCCACGCAGGGCAAAATGAAGGCCGATATCTCCAGCAAGAAGAGCGATCCTTCCAAGGCTGAGGATGACATCCTTGTGGTGAATGGCCACGAAATTGCTTGCATTATGGCTGAAAAAGAGCTCAAGAACCTTCCATGGGCAAAACTGGGAGTCGAATATGTTATTGAGTCCACTGGACTCTTTACCGACGAAAAAGCCTATGGGCATCTTGAAGCAGGTGCAAAAAAGGTAATAATTACTGCTCCAGCAAAGAGCAAGGCAGAAGACAAGAAGATCCCGACCTTCCTTGTTGGCGTCAATTTGGACAAGTACGATCCAGAAAAGAACAACGTCGTTTCAAATGCGTCGTGCACCACAAACTGCCTGGCTCCACTCGTCTATGTGCTTCTTAAAGAAGGTATTGGCATAGAGACTGGCCTTATGACCACCATCCACTCGTATACTGCTACTCAGAAGACCGTCGATGGCGTTTCCAAGAAGGATTGGAGAGGTGGTAGAGCTGCGGCTATCAATATCATTCCCTCGACTACTGGTGCTGCCAAAGCCGTCGGCGAGGTTCTCCCCGAAATCAAAGGCAAGCTCACTGGAATGTCTTTCCGAGTTCCTACCCCGACCGTTTCCGTGGTCGATTTGACCTTCCGTGCGGCGCGCGATACTTCAATCGAAGAGATCGATGCGCTTATGAAGAAAGCTTCCGAGACTTACCTGAAAAACCTGCTCGGCTATTGCAATGAAGAGCTTGTTTCTACGGATTTTGTTCACGACAGCAGATCTTCGATCTATGACAGCCTTGCTACGCTGCAAAACAACCTTCCCGGCGAGAAGAGGTTCTTCAAAGTTGTGTCTTGGTACGACAATGAGTGGGGCTATTCCAACCGCGTAGTCGACCTGTTGCGCTACATGGATTCTAAAAAGAAATAAACATTACGATAGTAAGACGCCAGTAAAGAATCTGACAGCAAGGAAGCGCTGATATGATAAAGACAGTGAAGGATGTGGAATTAAAAGGGAAGAGGGTTATCATGCGCGTTGATTTCAACGTGCCCATGAAAGATGGGAAGGTCCAGGACGACACAAGAATCATGGCTGCCCTGCCAACCATAAACTACATTCTCGATCATGGTGCCAAGAGCCTTGTCCTAATGTCTCACCTGGGTGATCCAGACAAGGATGCAGCCAAGGCAAAAGAAAAGGCCGAGAAAGATGGTAGACCCTTTGATCTCGAGGCCTATCTCAACGGAAAGCACAGAATGAAACCGGTTGCCGACTATCTGGCTGCAAAACTTGGTCGTCCTGTTGTGTTCCTGCCATCCTGCGTTGGCCAAAAAGCTGCTATCGAAGCTCTACCTGAGGGATCAGTTGCCATGCTCGAGAATACGCGATTCCATAAGGAAGAGACATCAAAAGATATCAACGAGCAGGAAAAGCTCGCAAAAGAGCTTGCCAGCTATGGTGATATCTATGTTAACGACGCGTTTGGCACTGCCCATAGAGCACATGCTTCTACGGCTACCATCGCCAAGTTTAGCAAGGTGAGCGTTGGCGGCTTCTTGATGGAAAAAGAAGTGGCCAACTTGGAGCCGCTCTTGCACAATCCTCCCAAACCAATGGTAGCAATAATTGGCGGTGCCAAGGTTTCCTCCAAAATTGGCGTGTTAGAGAATCTCCTAAAAACTGCCGACGCGCTGATTATTGGTGGCGGAATGGCTTACACATTCCTTAAGGTGCAAGGACACACGGTGGGCAAGAGTTTAGTTGAAGACGATTATTTGGAGACAGCTAAGAAACTCTTGGTTGATGCTAAAGAGAAGGGTGTAAAAATCGTTTTGCCTGTCGATCATATCTGCGCCGCAAGCTTCTCTGCCGATGCGTCTGCAGTGTCAGTTGACGGCGTCGATATCCCGGACAACTTGATGGGTATGGATGTAGGTCCTAAGACCCTGGATCTTTATGCTGCTACCATTGCAACGGCCAAAAGTGTGCTTTGGAACGGCCCTGTGGGCGTGTTCGAATTCGACGCTTTTGCCAAAGGTACGGAACAAGTTGCTAAGCTTGTGGCTGCGGCTACGAAGCGCGGTGCCTTGACTGTGGTTGGTGGTGGCGATTCTGTTTCTGCGGTCAATAAGTTTGGGCTTGCTTCTTCCATGAGCCATGTGTCGACGGGCGGCGGCGCTAGCCTCGAGTACCTGGAGGGCAAAGTTCTTCCTGGCATTGCATGTCTGGAGCAAAAATAGGATTTAGTTGTAACTGACACCATATCTACATTGATGCGGTTGTCAAGTCTTTCGACTTTTTAAGGTGTTTTTTGATGTATCCAAAAGTTCAAAGAAAAGGCTGCCGAGGTATGACTGTGGCAGCTTTTTCTTTGATGAAGCCTGAAATCCCAAGAATCGATTTGGAAGTCGCATAGACGAAATGAAGAGATCTGATGAAGAGATTCTAGGCACACAGAACAAGGGCCAAGAAAAGGTCAGACACAAGGCGAGGTGAATATGCGTTCATACTATATTGCAGGTAACTGGAAAATGCACAAGACCGTATCGGAGTCTGTGCAGCTCGCACAAGAGCTCAAGGACAAATTGAGCGGTTCAAAAGAGAAAATTATGATTGCTCCTGCGTTTACGGCTCTGGATGCCGTTTCAAAGGTGCTGGAAGGCTCCAACATACTCCTGGGAGCTCAGAATATGGGGCCCGAAGAGCAGGGGGCTCATACTGGCGAAGTTTCGGTACTCATGCTCAAGGATATCGGTGTCAAGGTCGTCATTTTGGGACATTCAGAGCGCCGGCATACTTATCTTGAAACAGACACACTTATCAACAAGAAAGTTCGTCTCGCTCTTGCTCATGACATGGAAGTAATACTTTGTGTGGGCGAGACATTGGCAGAGCGAGAGGCCGGTATGCTTGAATCTGTGGTGTCGACCCAACTCAAGGAGGGGTTGTCTGGTGTGGGTGTGGATGCACTTAGCAAGGTGACAATCGCCTACGAACCGGTGTGGGCTATAGGCACGGGTAAGACCGCAACCCCAGAAGATGCCGACACCGTGCACGCCTATTGCCGCTCGGTCATTGGCGGTCTCTATGGTGAAGAAGCCGCTAAGAACGTAGTAATTCAGTATGGTGGGTCGGTAAAGCCGGAAAATGCTGCTGCTCTTATGGCCAAACCCAATATTGACGGCGCTCTTGTTGGCGGTGCGAGCTTGGATGCTAAGACTTTCGTTCCGATCGTGCAATTCTGTTCATAGAAAAGGTATTGCACGTTCTGGAAGTCTCGTGTAGTATAGCTACGCTTGGGCCCGACGGGCACGCTGCAACTTTTGTAAGATTGGAGTCTTTACATGAGTGTTTTGAGCATACTCCTTCTCGTTCTCTTTATTATTGTCTGTGCGCTTCTCATTTTCTTTGTAGTTATCCAGGATGAAGATTCTGGTTCGATTGGCGGAGTGTTCGCAGGTAGTTCCAACAGCGCGTTTGGTTCTCGTTCTTCTAACGTCGTTGTCAGGATAACCTATTCGCTTGGGGCGCTGTTTTTTGTTCTGGCATTTGTCATGGCCCTTATCAACAGAACGCCTACTGGGAACATTCAGCAAGTTGTAAACGAACAGCAGAAATCCGACCAGACTACGACGAGTCAGGAGTGGTGGAAGACCAATAACGGTCAATCAAGTAACGGCCAATCAAGCCCCTCATCTTCTGAAAGTACAGGGACTACCAATCAGGCAGCACCTACTTCCAACGGAAGTTCTTCAGGGTCCACGAGTAGTCCAGCAAGTTCGGAGAGCTCCAACACTGAAAGCCAAACAGGTACTCCTTAAGTAGCCCTTTTGTACCAGAACTACAGTGAAATAGAATACGGGACAATGCAGACTGCGTTGTCCTGTTTTTTTTGAGGGGAGACCCTCTGATCTGATATTATAAGCGTGAAGAGCATGGTGGCCATAGAATCGCGCATTCACTCCCATGACGCAGAGGCTGTGCTTAGAACCCTCATAGAAACCAAATCGTTTCAGCCAGTCTCCTCCGATTTGCATACGCTTGACTTGGCTTCTTCTTCGCAGTAGTACTCGGGCGGAACACATAATTTGGCCATTGTTTGCCCTATGTTCGTTCTCTTTTTTTGTTAAAGTCTCGTTTTTAGTCGGAGTTTTGTTTTGAAGCGAAGCATTTTTGTGTTACTTTTTAAATGAGCATGTGTTCTTAGCCCAAAGAACGTGCGGATCCATGGCCTTAAGCGGCCTTGATCATTATCGGTGTTTTTCGAGGGTATTCAAGCAATTCGAGGAAGAGCAATGCGTGTAGCGGTTGTTGCCATAAGCGATAGGAACTCCAGCAAACTGAGATCGATCGCCGGAGCTTGTGTGGCTACCCTTAAGGCCCAAGGACATGATACTGAACTTTTTTTCAATCTTGACCCTCGGGTGTCGTATTTCGATTTTGTAGTCTTCTGCTCCGAACCCAAAGGGCTTGGTAGTTCCACTGGTACGTTACTGGCGCATCAGCTAGATTTTGCCAGCGGGTTGGAAGGCAAGAGAAGCGCTGCTGTCATGGTGCGTTCTGGCCTTGCGTCAGGCAAGGCACTTCAAAAGCTCATGGCAACCTTAGAGAACCAAGGCTTGCGTATAGTGCAAAGCCAAATTGTGTCGAATACGTCGCAAGTGCCGGTGATCATGAAGGAAACACCAATCGAAAGGCCATAAGCGCATGAGAAACTATTATGAAGTCTTGTGAGTTCCACCGGATTCGCCCCCAAGTACGATAAAAAGCGCCTTCCGCAAAAAGGCCAAGAAACTCCATCCCGACCTCGCTAAAGCACAAGAAAGCGACATTGGAAGGGAAGTAGCGAGCATTAATCTGGACGAACTCGAAAGCGATAAGACGGGTTCAGTCGCTTCCGTACGCGAGTCTGCGATGCGTCTTGTACTCGAAGCGTATCGTATTCTGTCTGATTCGGAAAAACGTCGAGCCTATGACCGTTCCCTTAGGAAGCAGCAAACTGAACAGAATGGTTTTAATTACCATACCTTTCTTCGACAGCGGTCGGGCGATCCGCAAAGCCAGGCTAAACTCATCGTCTATGATTTGCTTCACAATCTCGAAGATGAGGCCCTTGAGGTCTATGAACGCTCGAAAGGTTTTGGCGATTTTCGTTTGGAGCGCTGGATGGACCGTGGGGACGCAATGGATGCGGAATACTGCATTGCAGAAGAATATGAGAAGCGTGGGAAGCTCTTGAAGGCTTATGCAATATACAAACGACTGATTGGCATGGAGCAGGAGAAACCGTGGTTTAGGTACTATTTTGATGTGGTGGCTTTGCGTTTTCGTACGCTTCTCTTACAAAAGCTCCCTGGAAGGATCGATGAAGATGACTATCTGGACAGGTTGACGGAAGCGATATCGCTCAACATTGGAGTCCGGGATTCTGCACAGTTCCTGAGGAAAAAAGCTGAAATACACTTGCGTCGAAAAGAATTCGACGCGGCGAGACAAGAATTGGATATGGCGGCTGCATTGGTCCCCCGGCTGCCAGGTCTGTCGGCGGCACGAAAGCGCCTGCCGGAGATGGAAAGCGAATAAAACGCGACATCACGAGTAAGAGTGAGCAAAAGGGTGGCTTTAGACGGTAAGAGATGCTCCATCGTCTTGTTCGTAATGATCAAGTCTATTGATAAAGCAAACGATTTGGTTTACCTTCTAAACAATAGTTTGTTATAAAACAATAGGTACATATCCGTGGGTTAGACTTTTTTCTACCCAAATTTCAATTTACGGTGAGTCACAAGAATGATTAAACGAATGCTAACTTTGTTTCTCTTGGTTTCTTCTCTGGCGTTGGTAGGCGCGCAAACTGCTATAGATAAGCCTGCAGCGACCATCAAATTAATACGTCAGGAAGTCATTTCGGTGCGCCAGCTCAAGGCTGATGTAGAAAAACTTCAGAAAGTGACCAATACAACCTGGACGCCTGATCAAATACGTATAGTTCTTGATAATAGAATCAATAGCATGTTGTTCTTGCAGTACTGTGAGCGTGAGAAAATATCAGTTTCCGACACTGAAGTCAACAATGCGCTTGCACAGATGAAGGCAAGCCTTGGCGCCAACGCTACAGACGCTGACTTGGAAAAGGCCTTGCAATCAAGCGGCGTTTTTGTCGAACCAAAGACCTATGTCAAGCAGCGGCTTTTGTTTGAGAATTATATCAAGCTTAGGCGCGCCAACGATCTTAAAGCAGCAATGGTGCAGCCAACAGCAGATGAAATCCTAAAGGCCTATGACTTAGCTAAAGCTTCGCTCGTGCAGCCAGATACTATGAGAGTAAGTGTTCTCTATGTTGATACACGAGGTAGCAGCGATGCCGATTCCAAAAAGGCTAAAGCTTTGCTGGATTCTGTTGCCGCTGCCTTAAAGACAAATCCATCCAAGTTCGACGAATATGTTCTCAGAGCTGGAGATGCCGCCGGATACAAGGCAATCCCTTCCTTATACATTGAGAAAACTTCTCAGAATAGGTCCCTTTATGGCGCTGATCTTTTTGATGCGATTTTTAAGTTGAAAGCTGGGGAAATCTCGGGCGTTGTACAAAGCCCCACTGGTTACCGCATCGTTCGGGCGAACGAGTTTATTCCGCAGAAACAATTAGGCCTCTCTGATACAATCCCGGGTAACGAAAATGTTACAGTTCAGCAGTATATTGCGTACCAGCTGCTCAATGATAAACAGGCTAAGTTCTTGAGCGACGCCGAGGCGGACCTTGTCGCAAAAATCAGGAAAGAAGCAACCGTAAAGGTTTTCGACGAAAACCTTAGTTGGTAGGTTCGGGACAAATTTCAAATGGCCTCTCGACGCAAAGCAAGAATTCTGGCGTTTCAAGCACTTTATGCCTGGGAAACCTCCAAGACGTCTTTAGACGAATTGTTGAAATTCCCTTGGTTGGAAGACTCCAAGCGAGATCAGCTCGAGGATGATATTGCCGCTTTTTCCATGGTGATGATAGCAGGTACGATAGAGAATATCGACGCAGTAGATACCTGCATAAGACGGCATTTGTCTCACTGGCCCTTTGAGCGACTCAAGAAGGTAGATCTTGCAATTCTTCGGGTTGGAACCTATTGCTTGCTTTTTCAACGCGATATGCCGGCGCAGATCACTATTGACGAGGCAATTGAGATTGCGAAAGAGTACGGGTCGGAAGATTCGTATAAGTTCATAAATGCGGTCTTGGATGGCATCCACAAAGAGAATCCATGAAGTGTGCACAAAGCATAAAGAGAATAAGAAATGATTAGAATCAAAACACAAAGTCAGATCGAAGGGATTAGGGCATCGTGTGAACTCCTTTCAGAGCTTCTGAAACTTATCACTCCGATGGTTCAACCCGGAGTGTCACTATTGGAAATCGATAAGTTCGCCAAAGACTATATAATCCATCATAAAGGGTATCCCGCTTTCTTGGGTTATGAAGGATATCCTGCTTCGCTTTGTTTATCAGTGAACGAAACGGTGATTCATGGCATTCCAAGCAATCGAAAGCTTATCGAGGGTGATATTATCGGCATAGATGGTGGGATTATCCTGAATGGCTACTATTCAGATGCGGCCATAACCTTGCCAGCTGGTAAGACAACACAAGAAGCAGAAGACCTAATGCGTGTCACTCGCGAGTGCCTCGAACTGGGCATTGCTCAGGTCAAGCCTGGCGCACGGATACACGATATATCCAGGGCCGTTTTTAGTCATGCAACAAGTCACGGGTACGGTGTTGTGCGGCAATACTGTGGACACGGTGTAGGCCTGGAAATGCATGAGGATCCTCAGATTCCCAACTATGTCTCCATTGGGCCCAACCCGCGCCTACAGCCAGGCATGGTGATTGCGATTGAACCAATGATCAACGCCGGTAAACCGGACGTTAAAGTCCTGGCTGACGACTGGACTGTCGTAACAATGGACAAATCGCTTTCTGCGCATTATGAACACACCGTTCTTGTAACCGAGACAGGTCATGAGGTTTTGACTTCGTGGACTTATCCTTCATAAATTTATGTGTTTAAAATAATTAGTAAAATTTCACAATAATTCTTCTGTACACTTTTGTAACAATTTTGATTATCTTTGTTTTAGAAATGTGCAATACCGGCGCCGCTTTGCTGGCGCCGGAAGTTCTACATAATCAAGATTGGAGCGTCCTATGGATATCAAGAAAAGACTTTACTCAAAGAAATTCTTTATTGCTAATCTCGTGATTCTTGGGGTGATCATTGGTTTTGTTTTTGCATTCATTGCAGGTAAAGGGCTCGGCAAGCCAGCGAATGGTCAGGTTGCATCCGGGAGCTCTTATAATGCGGCTATCCCTGGCGTTGCTGCCGATACTTCGACTCCAGAGCTCACGGCTGAGATCAATGCAGCCCTGAATCAAGCAGAAGCCGTGCAGGATGCTTTCCGCTATGTGGCAAAAACGACACTCCCTGCGGTAGTCGAACTCGATGTCACCGAGAAAGTTTCGGACACGAATAAGAACTTGCCTAGTATCCCCTTTGAGTTCTTTTTTAATCAGCCCGACGATGGTGGTATGCCCGATACGACGCCTCAGGAAGGTTTAGGGTCCGGTGTCATTGTCAGGAGAACTGGCAATACAGTGTATGTACTGACGAATAATCACGTTGCGGGCAATGCGGATAAGATCAAGGTTATCTTGAACGATGGTCGCGAGTTTGACGGAAGCCTTGTTGGTGCCGATGAGCGCAAGGATATTGCGCTCGTCAAGTTTGAAACGACTGACAAGGATATTGTCGTAGCCAAACTGGGTGATTCTTCCAAGATTGAAGTAGGAGACTGGGCTATTGCAGTCGGCAGCCCATTCGGGCTTGTTTCGTCGGTGACTACAGGTACCATCAGCGCAGTGGGAAGAAACGGTGGCCCTGATGGCAATATCAACGATTTTATTCAGACCGATGCCGCGATTAACAAGGGCAACTCTGGTGGAGCACTTGTCAACATCCGAGGCGAGGTCATCGGTATCAACACGTGGATTGCGTCTCCGACAGGCGGCTCTGTGGGGCTGGGTTTCGCAATTCCAATCAACAACGTCAAGGGTGCCATAGATGATCTCATTACGCACAAAGAGGTCCAGTACGGTTGGTTGGGAGTGAGCCTCCTGGACATTACGTCCGACAAAGCAAGCGCAAAAGAAATGGGTCTTGATGGCAAGAAAGGTGGCTTTGTTGCGCACGTATTTCTTGGAGGTCCAGCCGATAAGGCAGGAATTCTGCCAGGGGATTTCATTACTGCCATTAATGGCACACCGGTAAAATCTCAGGACGAGCTGGTTCGAAAAGTTGGAGATATCCCTGCGGGCACCTATGCAACTATCACGATTATTCGCAATGGTACACAGCGAGAGGTTCGGACGAGGATCGACCTGCGAGACAAAAATGTAGCAAGCAGCAACAAGGATTTGTTCCCCGGCGTTTCAGTCGTGAGCCTTAATTCGGAGTCCATCAATAAGAGCAAACTCCCTTCTAATGTCAAAGAAGGAGTTGTGGTTGCTGACGTTATAGCCAAGAGCCCTGCATCGGTAATGGGAGTGAAGATCGGCGATATCATTACGAAGGTTAATGACCAGAAAGTGACTTCGATGGCCAATTTCTACCTGCTGTTGAACGAGCAGGGCAAGTCGAAACTCACCTTTACCATTGTAAGGGATGGTCAGACCCTCGATACTCTTGCTTTTAATAGAAAGTAAGGATATATTTCGAGACTTCAAATAGTTATATCTTTCGAGGTCTCGATGCACAAAGAATTCGTTCCTTACGACACCATTAGAAACAATGCGTTGAAGCTTGCGTACAAGATTTATAAAGACGGCTTTATCCCCGATGTGATCTATGTATCACTTCGGGGAGGAGCTTATCTGGGCAACGTGATGAGCGAGTACTTCAAGTTCATAAGGGGAGAGGACAAACCTGTGTTCTATGCCGCGGTTGTTGCTCATTCATATGCCGATGTCGACACCCGCGAGACTATAAAAATAGATGGTTGGACCTACAATCCCGATTTCTTGAGAACCGGCGACAAGGTTCTGCTGGTTGATGACGTTTACGACTCTGGTAGAACGATAAACTATCTTACTCAAGTGATCATGCAGCGGGGACTTTCCAGAGAAAGTATCAAAGTGGCAGTACACGATTACAAGGTGCGCGAGTACGTCGTAGAGCAGCTACCTGTTCAACCTGACTATTGGTGCAGAAAGATCGAGATAAAGACCCCCGAAGACGAGACCTGGATCCACTATATGAGCCACGAACTTGTGGGCTTAACCAAGGAAGAAGCCGAGAAATACTATATCTCGCAAGATCCAGAGCTGGCGGAGCCAATGAGGATCATAACTGGCTGATCACGTAGCGGATCACAGCCGGTAACCATGCGGAGCACAGGTATTCAAGTACAGGTATTCTAAGCTGTATTAAATTACTGTGCCTTCTGGAACTATCGTATTTTTCGGGATCACAATGATGCCGTCCACCATGTAGTGCGTTGGGTATTCGCCGTTTGCACGATCTATGTTGTCTATTCCAATTCTACAATTCGCCCCAATACGAGCGTTCTTGTCTATGATTGCGCGTTTGAGGATGCTGCCGCTGCCTATACCTATGTTGGGGATGCCTTTTTCCAGGTTGTTTTTCTTTTCCCGATCGGTCTCGTAGCGATCTGCTCCCATACAGACAACCCCATCCAGACTTGCGCCAGATTCGATAATTGTGCGTACGCCAACGATGGAGCGCGTTATAGACGCGTTTGTGATGATACAGCCATCAGAAGCCAGTGCCATATTGAGCGTGCAGTAATTGAGTTTGGATGCAGGTAAGTTGCGGTTGTGTGTGTAGATGGGCTTTTCTTCGTCATAGAAGTTGAATTGAGGATTGATATCCGTTAGTTGTATGTTGGCTTCGTAAAAGCTCTTGATTGTACCAATGTCTTCCCAATATCCGTCGAATAAGTAGGCGTTTATGCGCTCCTTCTCTAGAATATCTGGGATCACTTCCTTGCCGAAGTCGTTGGAATCATTGTCCAAGGCCTCCTCGAGAAGCGCAGCATCGAAGATATAGATTCCCATGCTTGCCAAGTATTCTTTTTCCGGGCTCGCTCCGGGCAGCCGTAATGCGTCGGGGATCTTGAACTCATCAATATTCTTTGTGGGTCCTGGTTTTTCCAAGAAAGCCTCGATACTGGAATCGGCTTTGATTTTCATTATACCAAGGTCGTTGGCAGTGGCGCGGTCTACTATAGTGCCTGCAATAGTAAGGCGCGCTCCCGATTCCACGTGCTTCTTGAACATGTCGGCAAGGTCCATGCGGTAGAGTTGATCGCCCGATACAATAAGGTAATGGGTGGGATTCTGCGGCCTAAAATGAATAAAGTTCTTGCGCACAGCATCGGCAGTACCTTCATACCAACCAGAATGAGAGGGTGTCTGTTCCGCAGCCAAGATTTCTACGAATCCACCAGAGAACGAGTCGAAGTTATACGATCTGGATATGTGAAGATGCAGGCTTGCCGAGTTGAATTGAGTAAGAATGTATATCTTTTTGAAACCTGCATTGATGCAGTTAGAAAGAGGAATATCGACGATTCGAAATTTACCACCAAATGGTACTGCCGGTTTTGAGCGTTCTTTTGTAAGCGGATAGAGCCTTGTACCTTTACCTCCACCAAGAACAATAGATAGAACTTTTGCCATAAGTGGTTCCTTTCTGCAGATCTGCACTACGCTGTTTACCCAAAGGGCTTGCGTGTGTAAAGTATAGCCTATGATACGTGAATCTGCCACAGATTTTTTGCTTCAATTTGAAGAATGGCTGTCTGGGCGTGGAGAAATAGCCTGGAAGCATCATATACCCTCGACGTCCCCAGAATTTGTCGATCTCCCTCACGACTTAAGCCCGACCTTGCAAGCTGCTCTTGAAAAACAGGGAATCTCTCAGCTTTACTCGCACCAATCGCAATCGTATAGAGTGGCGCGCCAGAATCGGGACTTCGTTGTCGTAACGCCGACTGCCTCCGGCAAGACGCTCTGCTATAATCTTCCTGTTGTGCAGACCCTCTTGGAAGACCCCGAGGCCCGTGCGCTTTATCTTTTCCCTACCAAGGCCCTGTCCCAGGATCAACAGGCGGAGCTCAACGAGATAGCGCTCGGTGGAAGCCTGCCAGTAAAGATACAGACGTATGATGGCGACACACCGGCGTCTTTAAGGACAGTGGCCAGAACCTCCGCCCGTATCGTGATCTCTAACCCAGATATGCTACATTCGGGTATACTCCCTAACCATACAAAATGGGTCAGTTTTTTCTCGAAGCTGCGCTATGTAGTGGTGGACGAAATGCATTCGTATCGCGGCGTATTTGGTAGCCATGTTGGCAACGTATTGCGGCGATTGCAGCGTATTGCTGCTTTTTATGGCGCGCACCCTGTGTTTATTTTTTGTTCGGCAACTATAGCAAATCCTCAGGAATTAGCTTCGTCGCTTATAGAGAAGCCTGTTGAGCTTATTGATCATAATGGCGCTGGGTTAGGCGACAAGACACTCTTTTTCTTTAATCCCGCGCTCGTCGATCCGGTCCAAGGCATTAGACGGTCGAGTGCCACGGAATCCGAACAAATAGCCCTTTATCTGCTCAAGTATGGTGTAAAAACGATTCTTTTTGCACGATCGCGCCTACAAGTGGAGCTTATCGCCTCATACATGACGGAGAATCTTGCCAATCCATATAACGAAAACAATGGCATCAAAGTAAGTCCATATCGCTCAGGTCTATTACCCTCAGAACGGCGTGCGATAGAGAAAGGCCTGCGCGAGGGCAGTATTCAGGGCGTAGTATCAACCAATGCCCTGGAACTGGGCGTCGATATTGGAGGCCTTGATGCTGCGGTCATCGCCGGTTACCCTGGCAGCTCCGCATCTTTCTGGCAACAGGCTGGTCGTGCGGGGCGTCGAGGGGGAGCTTCGCTTGCCGTTTTTGTTGCATCGTCCGCCCCTTTGGACCAGTACTTTGCTACTCACCCTGAGTTTTTTCTCTCTCAAGGCGCCGAAGCGGGGCACGTGGACTTGGATAATCCCTATATCTTCAGCGACCACATAAAATGTGCTGCGTTCGAAATTCCCTTTGCAGACAAGGAGTGTTTTGGCAGTAGTTCCGAAGAAGACACAGAGGAAGCCCTGGCATTACTCGAGAGCGAGGGAGTACTTCGTCATACCGCAGCAAGATGGTATTGGTCCAGCGATGGATACCCAAGCGAGGCAATTTCCCTTCGCTCTGCCACCTCGGACAATGTCGTCATAGTCGATACAACCAGGGGTGCCTACTCGGTAATTGGAGAAATGGATAGGGTGAGCGCAAAGGAACTTTTATTCGAAAAGGCCGTTTACATTCACCTTGGACGTCAGTATATGGTCAAGCAGCTCGATATAGAAAAACGGCTCTGTCTTGTCGAACGCAGCGATGTGGAATACTGGACGGACTCCATAACGAAGACGGATCTCGAGGTGCTGACCGAAGACGTTTCGGAGGCTCTTTTCCCTGATGATGCTTTTGCTGGTTCCGTTTTTAAGCGTGTCGTGGGCGATGTCCTGGTGCGTACTCAAGCTGAAAAATATAAAAAACTTCGCTTCTACACCAATGAAAACGTAGGATATGGCGATATTTCGCTCCCTCCAGAAGAGATGCAAACCCGTGCCCTGGCCCTGGTTTTTGAAGACGGTTCACGTGCTGGCAAACTTCTTAGTGCCGAAGATCCTGCTTCCTGTGCTGCAATACTTGTGGGTGTAGGAAGGCTATTTACCTCGTTAGCGCCGGTATTCCTGCTTTGTGATCCCAAAGACCTCGGCATCTCCGAACGTGTGCGAGATCCTCATTTTGGATGGCCTACGCTCTATTTGTACGACAAATATCCTGGAGGCACAGGGCTTGCCGAGGCGCTTTCTGAAAAACTCATGCCTCTCTTGAATGCGTCGCTCGAACGGATTGAGTCTTGTCCGTGCGCAGATGGCTGCCCGTCCTGTATCGGCGTGGACTTGGTTTCAACATTTGTTCCAATGTCCGTGCCGAGTGGGCAGCAAGGTCCGCCTGGCCAACGACAGGATTTTGACAATCACGCCATCAACTTCAAACAAAAAGTCGCCGCTTTTTTGCGAGGGGGTCTCGAGTAACTCCGATGGCTTCGCTCAAGAAACGTTTAGCCCTCATAAAAGATCTGGGGCTAACTCAGGCATCGCACCTTACAAAACCTGTCAAAGAGAGACGGCCCGGCGGGAGCCTCGTATCGGAAAATGAACAGGGCGTAAGCCAAATCACGGTAAGAAAGCCAGTTCAACAGAACAGTTCTACGGGTTCTGGGAGTTATCCTCCCCGCTGGGGAGCAGGATGGCGGCAAATTGGTCAGCATTGCTTTATTAGGTCAACTCTGTCCTCTTTTGCCATTGGGGACGAGTTTCCGCTAACGATCGATATACGGATGTTTGAAAAACTCTCAAGAGCAAGGCTAGGCTTTGTCTCAGCTGATTATTCAAAAGACTATAGAGTCGAGCTCGACACCATGACATTTTTCGATTTGGAGACGACAGGCCTCTCCGGCGGCTCTGGGACGATCGCGTTTCTTGCTGGACTTGGGTATTTTGAAGCTAGGAACTTTGTTGTGGACCAGGTTTTTATTGACGATTTCCCTGGAGAAATGGATTTTCTTTCGACTATCCTGAGCTACTTCGAAAAACGCCCCACGGTAGTAAGTTACAACGGTAAAGCCTTCGATATTCCGTTACTGCGAACTCGATGTATTATGAACGGCCTGCCTGTGCCTCACTTTCAAAGCCTCGACCTTTTACATCCGGCGCGACGGTTATGGAGCCACGCTCTTCCTTCGTGCTCACTACAGGTTTTGGAATCGGCAATTCTGAATGTAGAGCGAGAGAACGACGTTCCAGGCGCCTTTATCCCACAGATTTGGCTCGATTATGTCAGAGACGGGGCCAGTTTTCTCACTGATGGATTTCGATCAGATGAGGACTACGACTACGGTTACGACTGTAGCAGCCAGAATGTGGTCGGCCCAAGAATGAGTAACGTATTGACGCACAACGAGCAGGATATAGTGTCGCTCGCCAAATTGTTCTATAGAATGATCTCCATGGTTGAGTGTTCTCGACAGATCGGCAGTGCCGACATAACAAGCTTGTCCTGCATGATGGCTTCGTGTGGACGCATAGAGGCAGCAATCCAGCTTCTGGAACAGGCCGGCACAAACGGTGACGAACGAGCGCTGATTACTCTTGCACGCTATTACAGACGTGGGCGAGCCTTAGAAAAGTATAGGGAAACCATTTCAAGGCTGAATTGCCTTACCTTCAATTCTTGCATCGAAAAGGCCAAGTATTGGGAGCATATGGAGAAAAACTTTAAGGCGGCCCTTGAAGTTTCTCAAGAGGCCATGATGATTCTTGACTCCGAGGCAAAGCAACAGTCGCCTGACAAGCTCTTAAAATTATCAAAAAAGAAGGCGCTAGTCCAAAAGCGAATATCGAGGCTTAACGAAGCACTGCAGAGAAACCAGAAATAGGCACTTGAAGGCAAACCCAGAGAAGAAACCTTTGCGCCGGACTTAATGGCTAACTTGAAGGGGCACGAAGGGTGTCTCCGAGCTGACCACAAGCCCCCATGACACCGCGACCACGATGGAATCTTGTAACTACCGTGATACCTGCATCTTCAAGTATTCTGGTGAAGGCCGCAACTTTGGAAGGCTCTGGCTCCACAAAAGGAAGGCCAGGAACCTGATTCCATGGTATGAGATTGACCTGCGCCTTGAGCGGCGGGATCCATTCTGCAAGCGCTAAGGCATCTTCTTTTTCGGTATTCTTATTACCGAGCAGGGCTAACTCAAGGGTTATTCGTTCGCCAGTTTTGTTCTGATAATAAACGAGCGCATCTTTAAGTTCTTGGACATTCCACTTTTTATCCACGGGCATGAGTTCCGAACGCAGGTTGTCGCGGGCTGTAGTCAGCGATATGGCAAGCCGCACGAGAGGACCTTCGTTAGCAAGTTTTTTAATCCCGGGCACAATTCCACTCGTAGAAATCGTGATTTTTCGATGTGACATACCGATACCTTCAGGATCGGTCAACAAGGCGATTGCCTTGCTTACGGCTTCAAAGTTGAGAAGCGGTTCGCCCATGCCCATAAAGACCACGTTGGAAATGGGCCCACGCCGGTTGGCAAGGAAGTGGAATTGTTCCAAAATTTCATCAGGACCCAGATCGCGCAAGAAGCCTAGCTGGCCAGTTTTGCAAAATTTACAGCCCATGGGGCATCCAACTTGGCTCGAAAGGCAAGCCGTTTTGCGTCCTTCTATGTCCTCAAGGAGCACACATTCTACGGCTGACCCATCTCGAAGCCGAATTTGCAACTTGAGTGATCCGTCGGGATCTTGCATTTCGGTGTCGACGCTAGAAGAGAAAACAGTCCCAAATCTCGCCCTAAGGTCGGCTCGTTCGCCCTTAGGCAGGTTGGTCATCAGGTCAAAATCTGAAACTCCATGTGCAATCCACTGGTAGAGTTGTTTTGCCCGATATGGCTGCCTTGCATCTAAGCATTGCAGTATTTCTTGCACGCTCATACCCGACAAATAGAGCGCATCGCTTTTTGTGTTTATGGTAGAGAATCCTTGATCCACTAAAGTCCCCTAGTAAAACGCGTTATTAGATCAAAAATTGCCCGAATCTCACGGATTCTTTGCTGTAAGTTTAGCTAAGGTATCCTGTACGAAGGGATTCTTTATACCAAGTTTTTGGAACTCACTGAGGATATCTATGGCCTGCTGGCGCTGGCCAGCTCCCAGGTAGCATTGTGCAAGCTCCATGTAAATGCGGTAATTCTTTGGATCGTTCTGAATGATGGTGCGTAGACTCGTAATAGCGTCGTCGTATTTACCCTGTATTCGTGCAATTACGGCCAAGCCCAGAATTGCATAAACATCATACTCAATATTGAGGGCATCTTCGTAACACTTGGTGGCTTTGTCGAGTTCTCCCATATTCCTATAAGCATCGCCAGCCCTGGTAAGAATTACTTTGTTGCGAGGATCCTTTTCCAGGATCTTGTTCCAGTAGGTCAGCGAAACGCTTTGTTTACCTATACCTCTATAGCAGTCGGCAATCCCAAAAAGCGCGTAGAAATTGTCTGGTTCGCGCTCCAGAGCTTTCTCAAAATAGGGGATGCCTTTATCAAACTGTTTTAGCTTCCGATAGCAGTTACCGATCGATGTCAAGACTCGAATATCAACCTGATCTCCCTGCAAATCCACCATTCGCTGCCAATAGCCGAGCGCTTCCTTGTATTCTTTAAAGTCGTAGTGGAGATGTCCAAGGCCTATGAGGGCGTAATGGTTGTCTGGCTCCATCTCCAACACTCTCTGATAGATCGCTTTTGACTTTCTAAAATCGTGTACTTTTCGATAGGCATCTGCCACACGGGTTAGCACGGTAATGTTTGAATTGTCGTGCAAAAGGTACTGTTCCCAGATCTCTATAGCCTTGTGGTACTGATTAAGGGCTTTGTAGCAGTCTGCCAGTCCAAAAAGCGCATAACTGTTGCCCGGATGAAAAACCAGGCAGCGCCTATAATGTTCGGCTGCTTCCTTATAGGCTCCTCGCTTCCTTGCAGCATCTCCAAGTCCGACGAGGGCATAGTTGTTTTCGTTATCCTTTTCCAGGATTTGTGCAAAGCACTCAACCGCTTCGTCAAAGCGGTTCTCTTTTAGAAGCTGGTAACCTTTCTTGGATGCTTCCGAGATTTCGTTTATTTCGTTATCAAGAGACTCTGGCACTTCGAAAAAATCTTCTTGCGTAGGCAGGTTTGGAATGTCACTCATTTTTTCCTCTCCAGGAAAGCGTGATTTTATAATAAGTTTATACTTTAACAAAAATTAGATTCTTTGATGCTTTCCCTTCTTTTGTAGTATACCGCCAAAGTCCGCAAAAAGCAACTCTAGGACATCTTTGCGTTGGGCCTTGACTCGTCACTAGGCTTGCCTGCCTCAAAAAAGACTTTTCGGTAGTCCCGAGGCGAAAGTCCTGTGCACTTTTTAAAGACCTTGGTAAAGTGGAACGGATTCTCAAAGCCAAAACGCGTCGCTACGTCGCTAATAGTAAGATGATTATCTACAAGAACTGCGGATGCCGCCTCGATCTTAAGGCGGGTAAAGTACTGAAATGGGGACATTCCAAGATGTTGTCTGAAGAGCCTGATGAAGTATTCCTCTGATAGGCCCATTGCATCGGCTAAGTCGTCTGAGCTGAGCTTCTCTCGAACGTGTTTTGACATATAGGAAAGCGCTCGTTCTACATGCTCGTTTTTTGATTGCTCAGGTGCTCCGGAGACATTCGAGGGCACGAACCCGGCTGACCAACGGTAAAGAAGACTAATGAGCGCATACTCCGCGGTCCTTTTAGAACCGGGCACCTTGGATCTGGACAACATGTAGAGGTCTTCCAACAGGAATCGGTCGCGCGTATTGGCGGGTAAAGAATGATTTGGTGCCTGCCACGACTGCTGAAGCAGACTAAGGACCTCATTGTCGGTCGGATTTCCCGGTTCAGGCGAAAACAGGACAGCATAATAACTGATAGGTTTTTCAACTGCTTCTGGCAAGATTGAATGGAATTCTCGTGGCTTAACATAATAAATAACGTTGCCATTTATGCTGTACCGCGAACGGTTGATAAGTATAGCTCCTTGCCCTTCCATAAAATAATGAAACTCATATTCTCCAGCCTCGTGCGCATGATACCGACCGTGCCATGCAAGCCGTTCTCCGCCGATTAGGCGATATACATAGACAACATCGCGTATCTGCATACCTAAAGAATGTCAATAACAGATATGATATGTCAATATTCCATATGGCGTGTTGGAAGGAATGCCCTTATAGTCCAAGAAGAGGAAGAAAGGGATGGAAACCGTTTGTGGAGTCGACCTTGGCACACAAAGTTGCAAGGTGATAGTTTACGATCCCATAAAGAAACGAACAGCTCTAAGAGTACAGGCCCCGCTTTCAATTATTACTCGCAACGATGGCACGCGCGAACAGCTCGGTTCTTGGTATGAAGAGGCACTCTTTGAGTGTTTTAAGGCCATTCCTCTTGAATTAAGGCAGACAATTGTTGCAATCGGAGTTTCTGGCCAACAACATGGTTTTGTGCCACTTGATGAAAATGGCGTGGTAATTAGGCCTGTAAAACTCTGGAACGATACGTCCACAGCGGCTGAGAGTGTCGAGCTTACGATGTTGGCAGGTGGAGAACAAGCATTGCTGCGCAAGACAGGCATGCTGATGCTGCCAGGGTATACTGCTCCGAAAATCTATTGGCTTAAAAAACATGAGCCAGAGAATTATGCAAGATTACGACATGTCCTCTTGCCACATGACTTTATCAATTTTCTATTGACAGGCAATTATGCCACGGAATATGGCGATGCTTCCGGAACCGCGCTTTTTGATGTACGCAGGAGAACCTGGTCTGCGTTCATTTGTGATCTCATAGATTTAAGCCTTTTAGGTTTTTTGCCCACAATCGTGGAGCCTGACAAGCCGGTTGGGGTAGTCAGCCAAAAAGCTGCGAAGTGGCTGGGAATTCCGCAGGGAGCGATCGTAGCCGCTGGCGGTGGAGACAATATGATGAGTGCCATTGGCACCGGATGTGTCCGGGATGGTTTTCTCACCATGAGTCTTGGAACAAGTGGAACGCTTTACGGATTCTCCGCAACCCCTGTGGTTGATCCTGAAGGTAACCTCGCTGCGTTCTGTTCTTCCTCAGGCGGTTGGCTGCCTTTGCTCTGTACCATGAACTGCACCGTCGCAAGCGAACAAGTTCGTAACCTATTTGGCATGAGTGTAGAACAGATGAATGAAGCGGCGGCTGCTTCGGCTATCGGTGCCCAAGGAATTGTCGTTCTTCCATTCTTTAACGGTGAACGCATTCCGAACTTGCCCGAAGGTAGAGCGAGCATCATGGGTGGAACTGCTGCGAATTTTTCCAGGGCAAACATCGTGCGGGGAGCAATGGAAGCTGCCATCTTTGGCATGCGCATTGGCCTTGAAGCCTTCACCAGGATGAGTTTCCATGCCCAGGAAATACGTTTAGTTGGGGGAGGCTCAAAGAGTGCTGTCTGGAGAGACATTGCAACAAACGTGACAGCGCTGCCTCTTCGCATCCCAAAGGAAGAGGAGGCAGCCGCCCTTGGTGCAGCGCTTCAGGCGCTTTGGTGTTTTGAAAATGAAAGTAACAATAAAAAAACTTCCATTGAGGAAATAGTGGATGAGCATGTGAGTCTGGAAGAAAGCATGAATATCGAGCCAGATGTCACAAAAGTCAGGGAATACGAGCACGCTTACACCGACTATATGAAGTACCTTTCGGCCTTGAGCCCATTGTACAAAACAGAACTCAGTTAAAGGGGGATGCCGCCATGAGCGATATCTTTATTGGTCAAAAAGAGTATTTCCCAGGAATAGGAAAGATACCCTATGAAGGTCCAAAGAGTGACAATCCGCTAGCCTTCAAGTTCTACAACCCCGAACGCAAGGTGGGGAGTAAAACAATGCGCGAGCATCTGCGTTTTGCAGTCGCATATTGGCATAGCTTTGGCGCAGACGGGACAGATCCTTTTGGTGCGGCAACTCTTATTCACCCATGGACGACCGATGCCAGCACACTTATGGAAGCCCATGAGCACAAACTCGATGCTGCATTTGAATTCTTTACAAAACTGGGCGTCGATTTTTATTGCTTCCACGATCGCGATTTAGCCCCAGAGGGCGCTACTCCACTAGAGAGCGAAAAAAACCTTGCTCATATGGTTGAATTAGCAAAAAAACATCAGGCTGCAACTGGCGTACGCCTCTTGTGGGGAACCGCAAATCTGTTTTCCCATCCTCGCTATATGAACGGCGCTGCCACCAACCCTGAATTTGCGGTTGTTTCCAATGCGGCTGCGCAGGTAAAAACTGCAATCGACGCAACCATTGAGTTGGGTGGCCAGGGATACACCTTCTGGGGCGGTCGAGAAGGGTACATGACGCTTCTCAATACCAACCTGAAGAGAGAGAAGGATCATTTGGCTCGGTTTCTTTCTATGGCGCGTGACTATGGGCGTAGCCATGGCTTCAAAGGAGCTTTCTATATCGAACCAAAGCCCATGGAGCCGACAAAGCATCAGTACGACTTCGATGTAGAAACGGTTGCTGGATTCTTGCGCGCCTATGGGCTTGAGAAGGATTTCCGGGTCAATATCGAGGCAAATCACGCTGAACTCGCGGGTCACGATTTTCAGCACGAGCTTGAGACAGCGGCTTCACTCGGTATCTTTGGCTCAGTCGATGCGAACCGGGGTGATCCACGCAACGGTTGGGATACTGACCAGTTCCCAAACAACGTTTTTGACACAACGCTGGCAATGCTTGCGATCCTGCGTGCGGGTGGTTTTGTGACTGGCGGACTCAATTTTGATGCGAAAATCCGGCGCAATTCGGTGGAGCTTGCTGACCTTTTTGAAGCGCACATTGGTGGCATGGACGCTTTTGCGGCGGGACTGCTGGCGGCACAGCGTATTCTTGAGGACGGGAAACTCGACGCGTTCGTCAAGGAGCGCTATTCCTCGTTTGATAGTGGCAACGGCAAGCGCTTTGAAGATGGTGGAATGGGTTTTGAAGAGCTTGCAAAAATTGCTCTTACTCAACCTGCCAGTGAAGCTGCAAAGGTCGGCCGAACCTCTGGCAAGCAGGAATACCTTGAGAATCTTGTTATGCGTTACGTCCTTGGGGTGGAATAAACAAAGGGAGTAATAATCCTCTGATTTTAAGTCAGGGATTGAATACAAGTTCTTTTGTAAACTGTGCCATGGCACAGTTAAGGAGGTTGTCCAAATGAAGCGGTTCATGACGGTATTGCTTGGGCTGTTCCTTGTCTTTTCGTATGCCTCTGCTCAGACAAAAGGGGCCTTAATAGGCGTTGCAATGCCGACGCAGTCGCTGTAACGATGGAATCAGGATGGTGCGAATCTGAAAGCAAAACTTGAAAAAAAAGGATACAAGGTTGTTCTTCAGTACGCAAATAATGATGTGAATACCCAGCTTCAACAGTTGGAGAACATGATCACGCAAGGCGCAAAGGTTCTAGTTATAGCTTCCATAGATGGGTCTGTGCTATCTGATGTCCTAAAAGAGGCTAAGAACCAGAAAATCAGCGTGATTGCTTATGACAGGCTTATCATGAACACACCTAATGTGGATTACTATGCAACTTTCGACAATTTTAAAGTTGGCGAACTTCAGGGCAAGTACATCGAATCCGCGTTGGGCCTCAAAGATGGCAAGGGACCCTACAATATTGAACTTTTTGCGGGTTCTCCTGATGATAATAATGCTCTCTTCTTTTTCAACGGTGCAATGAGTGTTTTACAACCATACATTGACAAGGGCAAGCTTGTGGTCCCAAGCGGACAGAAAAACTTTACAACGATAGCCATTCAGAGTTGGGATTCTGGAAAGGCGCAGGCGAGAATGGATAACCTAATAACCGCTAACTATGCTGGTGGCAAAAAGCTTGACGCTATTCTTTCTCCAAATGACAGCGTTGCAATCGGGATTATCGCTTCGCTGAAGGCCAACGGTTATGGTTCTGCTGGCAAGCCATATCCTATACTGACCGGTCAGGATTGCGATAAGGCAAATGTGAAGGCAATCATAGCAGGTCAGCAGTCAATGTCCGTGTTTAAGGATACGAGAGACTTGGCTGCCCAGGTTGTCGAAATGGTCGATGCGGTTATGTCGAACAAGCCTGTTCCAGTCAATGATACAAAGACTTACAACAATGGTGTCAAGATTGTGCCCTCTTATCTTTGTACGCCAGTCTTTGCTGACAAGAATAACTACAAGGCTCTCCTGATCGATAGTGGCTACTATCAGGCGTCCGACATTCAATGACCATGGCGTTTAGCTAAACCAAAGATGCAAGACAGAATCCAGGGATTGTATCCTAGGATTCTGTCCTGGTTCTTGTGAATTTCGGTTTTCAGGAGGGTATAACTGTGGAAAGTGAGCCAATTCTCGAAATGGATAATATCACTAAACAGTTCCCTGGCGTCACAGCGCTGCAGAATGTCAGTTTGACCATCAAAAAAGGTGAGATTCATGCTCTAGTAGGGGAAAATGGAGCGGGTAAATCGACACTAATGAACATTCTGGGCGGAATATACCCTTATGGAAGTTATTCCGGTCGCATCGTTTTCGAGAATATAGAACGAAGATTTAGAGATGTTCGCGATAGTGAAAAAGTTGGAATAAGCATAATTCACCAAGAGTTGGCGCTTTCTCCTTATCTCTCAATAGGTGAGAATATCTTTCTTGGAAATGAAAGAGCACGGAATCAAATAATCAACTGGGACAGAACATATAAAGAGGCGAAGGCCCTTCTCAATCTTGTTGGCTTGAATGAGAATCCGCGTGTTATTGTAAAGGATATTGGAGTAGGCAAACAACAACTGGTTGAGATCGCAAAAGCGCTTTCCCGGCAAGTAAAATTACTCGTTCTCGACGAACCCACGGCGTCACTTAATGAAGGAGACTCAGAGCATCTTTTGCAACTTCTTCTTGATTTGAAGAAACATGGTATTACGTCAATTCTCATTTCTCATAAGCTTAACGAGATAGTAGAAGTTGCCGATTCAATTACCGTTCTGCGAGATGGAAAAGTAATAGAGACATTCGAAAAAGGAATAGACAAAATCGACGAGGATAGGATCATTAAGGGAATGGTGGGAAGAGAGCTGGTAGATCGATTCCCTAAGCGTACCCCAAAAATCGGCAGTGTCGCTCTTGAGGTGAGAGACTGGAATGTTTATGACCCTACCAATTTGGAACGTCAGATTATAAAAAACGTTAACTTGAAAGTGCGAAGGGGAGAAATAGTTGGCATAGCAGGTTTAATGGGTGCTGGTCGGACAGAACTTGCTATGAGCGTGTTTGGTAAATCATATGGTGCCAAAGTAAAGGGTACATTGATTAAAGACGGAAAGGAAATTCATATCAATAATGCACGCCAGGCAATCCAGCACGGTTTGGCCTATGCGACTGAGGATAGAAAAAATGCGGGCTTGAACTTGATTGGTGATCTAAAGGAAAACATTTCTATTGCTGGACTTGATAAGATATCAAGAAGACTTGTGATCAATAACGACAAGGAAATCAACCTAGCTGAAAGCTATCGGCAGCGGTTGAACATTCGTTCACTTAATGTTTTTCAGAAGGTTGGCGACCTTTCAGGAGGTAACCAACAGAAAGTGGTCTTGAGCAAGTGGATTTTCGCGGAGCCTGACGTTCTATTCTTGGATGAGCCGACCCGCGGTATAGATGTCGGTGCAAAATTTGAAATTTACACCATTATTAATCAACTTGCAAATGAAGGGAAGGCTATAGTTTTTATATCTTCTGAGCTTCCAGAAATCCTGGGAATCTCCGATCGGATTTATGTCATGAACGATGGAAGGATCGTAGGAGAATTCCAAGGTTCTGATGCCACACAAGAGAAAATTATGAAATGCATAATGGAAAGTGCGGGGAGGGTAAACCATGGATAATAGTCTTGTCTATGTCTTGAGAAAGAATGTCAGGCAGTATGCGATGTTGATTGCGCTCATCGTGATTACTATCTTCTTTCAAATAGTCACTAATGGAATTCTTCTCGTTCCTATGAACGTTACGAACTTGATACTCCAAAATGCGTATGTATTTATACTGGCGATAGGCATGACTATTACCATTCTTACTGGTGGCAACATTGATCTTTCGGTTGGCTCAATAGTAGCGTTTATTGGAGCGATTTGTGGCAGCCTGATAATTACGATGAACTTTAGTGTCGGCGTGGCATTAGTCTGCGCTTTGGTACTGGGTATACTTATAGGAGCATGGCAGGGGTTTTGGATTGCTTATGTGCGAATCCCTGCGTTCATTGTGACATTGGCCGGAATGCTTGTGTTCCGAGGTTTGACTGTCTTCATGCTCAAAGGGCTGACCATTAACCCTTTCCCCGAATCTTTTCAGTTTATTAGTTCTGGGTTCCTGCCTGACATTCCAATGGGCTGGCTAGGCAATCTCCATTCGAGCGCCATTATCCTTGGTGCTGTATGTGTAATCTTCTATGTAATCTCACAGCTTAAACATCATGCATCTCAAAAAAGGGACGGGTTCAATACAATTTCGGGTACTGTGCTGATCGTACAGATTGTCTTGGTGTCGGCTTTCATTATGCTTTTTTCTGTATGGCTTGCAAGGTACAAAGGTATTCCATTCATCTTTTTGATTATTGGTGTGCTTGTTTTGCTCTATGCTTTTTTTACCACCAGAACAGTACCAGGTCGATTCATCTATGCTATGGGTGGCAACGAAAAGGCTGCCAAGCTTTCCGGTATAAATACGAACCAGATGCTGTTCCTAGCTTATGTGAATATGGGTTTTCTCGCTGCAATTGCTGGCATCGCATACACGGCACGACTCAATGCAGCTTCTCCTCAATCTGGTCTGAACTTTGAACTTGATGCCATAGCCGCTTGTTTTATCGGTGGTGCCTCTGCCTATGGAGGTATAGGGACAGTAGTCGGTTCTATTATTGGTGCGTTGGTGATGGGCGTGCTCAATAATGGTATGTCAATTCTTGGTATAGGAAGTGATGTCCAACAGATTGTCAAAGGACTGGTCTTGTTGTTTGCAGTTGCTTTTGACGTTCTTTCAAAGAAAAAATCTGGATAATAATAGCTTTTGGAAGAATTCTGGTATTTTGTACACTGGGGTAAGAGAAATCTATGAATTCAGCTCCTCGTTCTTTCGAGGAGCTGTAGCCCCAGCTCAGAATGCTTCTTTTAGTACTGCAGCACAATTCTCTGCAGTTGAGCAGTGCCCGACGCCTCTCGTTCTTTGTTATGGATCCGGTTTACGTCTTTGCGCCGTGCCTTCTCCTTTCCTACTTGCTGACCCAACGCCAGACACTATTCGAATGCATTGAAAGTTACTGGTCTACCTCGACCTATTTTGCCAGATAATTAAGTTTCCCGCACATCAATGACTTTTTCTACTACCGGCATCAGGGCTTCCAAAAGGGGTTCCTTCTCTACGCCAGTGACCTTCACAGTGCACAAAGCGTTCGATGGATCTTCGCCTTCAAACGTGGCAAAAGAGATGATATTGCCGCCGCATCGAGTTATGGCGTTCGACACTTTGGCGAGCTCTCCCCGTTTTTCGGGAAGCAACAATGTAAGCCTTATGCCCTTATGCCTGGCGCCGAAAAGCTCGATAAACAGCTTGAAAAGGTCCGACTCCGTGATTATTCCAACGAGCAAGCTTCCCCTCATTACAGGGAGGCCGGAAATCTCGTTGTCTACCATGATCCGCGCAGCTTCTTCGATGGGCAAGTCTTCCGTGACGGTGATAACTTTCTTGGACATGACTTGCTCGACTTTGAGCTTAGAGATCAAATAGTGCATCTCCCACACATCGAGCGTAGACGCCGGTGACGGGGACGCATGGCTTAAATCCAGCGCCGAGACAATACCAACCAGTTTGCCGTTTTTGTCAAGAACGGGAAGTCTGCGGATCTTTTCGCGCCTCATTATCGCTTGTGCTTCCGGGACTGTTGTATCTGGTGTTATAGTGATAGGATTCCTCGTCATGCGTTGACCAACGTTCATGGCACGCCTCCTGTTCAAGTTCGGTATTATCTACCTGACATAATACTACAAAAGTCTGGCTTTGCGTGTGGAATCTGGTACAGATCCACCGATTGTTCACATGCCCAGATATGCTTTCCGCACTTCCTGATTTGCAAAAAGACGGTTAGCAGTATCTGCAATCTTGATTACGCCGTTTTGCATTACATAGCCCTTGTCAGCTATCTTGAGTGCCATGTTTGCATTTTGTTCCACAAGAAGGATCGTTGTCTTTCGTTCTTTGTTGACTTTCTGAATCACCTCGAAAATATTCTGAACCACAAGTGGAGCAAGCCCCAACGAAGGTTCATCGAGCAAAAGAAGACGCGGATTGGCCATGAGCGCACGGGAAATCGCAAGCATCTGCTGTTCTCCACCAGAAAGCGTGCCTCCTAGTTGATTTTTTCGCTCTGCCAAACGGGGAAAGATCTCAAAGACTTCCTCCATGTCGTGTTTGATCCCTTCCTTGTCTCGTCTCAAGAAGGCTCCCATGTCCAGGTTTTCAGAGACAGTGAGTTGAGGGAAAATTCGGCGCCCTTCCGGAACTTGAGCAATCCCCAACTGAACGATTTTGTTTGGTGCCAGTTTCGAGAGATCCTTGCCATCAAACAAGATTTCGCCATTTCGAATAGGCGTTATCCCACAGATACTCATAAGCGTTGTGGTCTTGCCGGCTCCATTCGCGCCGATGAGTGTGACGATTTCGCCTTCATCAACAGAAATTGAAATTCCCTTCAATGCCTGAATATTTCCATAGTATGTATGAACATCTTTAAGCTCAAGCAATGCCATGTCACTCTCCTAAGTAGGCCCGTATGACGTCCGGATTGTGCTTTATCTCCTTCGGTGTACCTTCTGCGATAAGCCTTCCGTAGTCCAGCACATAGATCCGTTCGCTTACTTCCATAACGAGACTCATGTCGTGCTCAATAAGGAGAATCGTAATGTGTTCTTTGTCCCGGATAATATTTATTGTCTCTTCCAGATCGCGCGTTTCCTGGGCGTTCATGCCGGCAACCGGTTCATCGAGCAAAAGCAAGAATGGATCAGTAGCCAAAGCGCGTGCAATCTCCAATCGACGTTGTTCACCATAGGGCAGGTTCTTAGCCATTTCGTTAGTGTAGGGATCAAGCTTCAGTTTTTTCAGTATTTCGTAGCTTTCTTCAATGACTCTCTGCTCTTCTTCTTTTGTAGCCTTATCCCTAAGAATGGCTTTTAGGACGCCGGCCTTTAGCGAGTTGTGTCTGCCAATCATTACATTCTCAAGTACGGACATGTTGTTGAATAACCGAATGTTCTGGAATGTACGAGCAAGGCCTTTCTGGTTAATGACGTTGGGCTTTAGCCCTTGGATTTCTTCAACCGCGCCTTTGCGGCTGCATATTTTGATTTTCCCCTCAGTAGGTTTGTAGACGCCGGTTATACAGTTAAAGATAGTGGTCTTGCCGGCTCCATTTGGTCCGATGAGCGCCGCAATTTCACCCTTGTCTATATGCATAGAAACGCCATCGATGGCACGCAAACCGCCAAAAGTCATGACAATGTTGTCCAGTTCCAAGACCTCGTTTTCATAAAGAAGTCGTTCTGTACTCATTTTGCCGTTTCCTTAGCCTCAAAGGTGTATTGTTTGCGCTTACGGGGAATAAGTCCATCCGACTTGAAAATTATTATGAGAACCATCGCTATGCCATAAATGAGCATGCGATACTGGGCAAGCATTCGGAAATATTCGGGCAAAAGTTTTAGGATCATGGCTCCGGCTATGACTCCTGGAATGGATCCAGTACCGCCTACTACCACCGACATGAGCATTATCATCGACTCGGACAGAGTAAAACTGTCGGGATTGATGTAAGTCGTTTGCGCAGCCATCAATACACCGGCTAATCCTGCCCAAAACGCACCGAGCGCAAAAGTAATGAGCTTGTTCTTAACCAGATCGACACCCATGGATTGGCACGCGATTTGGTCTTCTCTCATGGCCTCCAACGCACGACCAACCCTCGAATCTTCGATGCGTCTCACTACAAAAATCGTGATTATCACAACAACCAGCGCTATAAAATAGATATAGGTGGCTGCATCTCCAGGTGCAAGCTTGCGGCCCAAAAACCAGGGCCTTGGAATCAGACTGATGCCAGTCGCACCTCCCGTTAGGTCGCTAGAGTTCTGCATCACCATGTGAAAGATCTCACCGAAGGCCAGAGTAATGATGGCCAAATAATCTCCTCGCAACCGGAGAACGGGCAAACTCAGAAGAACGCCGAAGAGCATTGCTACAACACCAGCCACAGGAAGCGAAATCCAAAAGAGCCAGCCCGGGTCAAAACCCGCTGCCACAAACGAAGGTCCCACGTATTTCCAAATAAGACCGTACGTGTATGCTCCGACGCCAAAGAACGCCGCATATCCAAGATTGAGCAGCCCTCCCAGGCCTACGACAATGTTAAGTCCCAGACCCAAGATCACATAAATAAAGGCAGTTATCATCACATTGGTGTGATACATGCCGAAAAGAAATGGAAATGCAACCGCAAACATAAGTAAGAGGAGGGCGCCTACACTTCGCGAAAAAGGGTTTGCAGAGATGCTGGAAGGCCGTCTAGTCAGAGATGAGGAATTCACCGTGGCACCGTCGCCTTTTTTCGCGTTTCCATGGGATTCGTTCCAGACAAGAGCATGACGCCAAATAAATGAGAGCACAAATCCTGCAACACCTATAGGCAGGAGAAGATTCCATCGAAATTGAATTTCGGCTACACCACGGGAAACCGACACTTTCATGACCATAATGGGGAAGAACAGGATCATGAACCAAATTGCAACCGTGAGGGATTTCTTTATCTCAGTAAGAATAGTGTGTACTTTCATAGACTAGACCTTTTGCTTTTGAGTTCGGCCTAGTAGACCGTCTGGCTTTATCAGCAGAATTACAATCAGGATGATAAAGGCAAAAGCATCTTCATAATCACTGGAAATGTAGCCGGTACCGAAGCTTTCTGTCCAACCCAACACAAAGCTCCCAAGTACCGCGCCGGGTATACTGCCAATTCCCCCTAAAACCGCAGCTACAAAGGCCTTAATGCCTGCGATGAATCCGACATAGTAATTGATTTGTCCCATATATGAACAAATCAAGACACCACCTATTGCCGCAAGGGCCGATCCAATAATGAAAGTCACAGAAATCACTTGGTCAACATCCACCCCGACTAGCTGCGCCATGTGCATATCTTGTGCCGTGGCGCGCATCGCTTTGCCCATTCTGGTGAACTTGATGATCAGAGTAAGCAGAATCATAATCACTGCGGAAGTAAGCAAGATGATAAACTGAGTAGAGTTTATATACTCTTTATACGGCAGGAGCCACGAAAACTCTGGAAGATAGCTCGGAAATGGCAGGAACTTCTCTGTTTGGGCAAGGAGAACTATGTTTTGTAAGATAATAGACATGCCCATCGCGCTTATTAGAGCAGAAAGTCGCGGTTTTTCCCGCAAAGGCTTGTAGGCTATTTTTTCAATTGTATAGCCAAAGGCAGCGGAATAAAACATGGCCAGCAAAATGGACAACACCAAGACCCAGCCCACGGGCATGCCTTGAGAGTAAAAGAATCCTCCCATGATGAGCGCTGTAAAACCGCCAATCATGTAGATTTCGCCGTGTGCAAAATTGATGAGCTGGATGATTCCGTAGACCATTGTGTATCCAAGCGCCATCAGGGCATAGATACTGCCTTTTGCCGTGCCGCTCAAAAAAAGTTTTATGAAATATTCCATGTGCCAATCCTTCAGGATGAGAAACTAAAAGAAAGCCGTTCAGACGCGTGGTCATGAACGGCTTATTGGAGGCTCGCAGAAACGTCGCGAAGCAGAGAAGAATCTTACTTCACTTCCACGAACTTGCCGTTCTGAACCTGGAAGAGCGAGTTACCGAAGCCCACAACGTCACCCTTCTTATCAAACGTGATGCGTCCGAGTACTGTGTCGACATATTCGGACTGCAAGGCCGCTACAATTTTGTTATAGTCAGTAGATTTGGCCTTTGCAATAGCGTTTACAAGGGCTTGCGTTGCAGCATACGCGTTGAGGAAGAATGCTCCTGGATCCGAACCGAATTCTTTCTTATGTGCTTCTATCGCCTTAATGGCCATAGGATTGCTGGAAGTATCAGTTGGTCCTGTTGCATAGACGCCCTCAGCGTACTTACCGGCAACTTCAATAAAAGTATTGTCCTTGATTCCGTCTTCAGATATAAACGCAGCGCCAATACCTTTCTGGCGCATCTGCTGTACGATCTTGGAAGCTTCAGGATGATAGCCACCCCATACAACGGCATCAACTTTGGCATTCCCGACTTTATTGATCACAGCGGAGTAGTCAGGTGCACCCGGGTTTACACCCTCGAATACTGGAACTTGAACGCCTTTTTGTTCGACAAATTCCTTAACCGACTCAGCAAAGCCCTTGCCGTAATCTCCTTTGTCGTGCAGCACTGCAACTTTTTTTACCTTGAGTTTGTTTACAAGAAAATCTGCGGCCATTTTTGCCTGCTGATCGTCTGGGGCGATAGTACGGAAGAAATTGGGATACTCACCCGATTGCGTAAGCGAAGGTGTTGTAGCAGAAGGTGAAATAGTCACAATTTTGGAGTCCTTGTAGATTCCCATTGCAGCCTTGGTTGCACCAGAGCAAATGTGGCCAATGACGGCTACTACTTTGTCGCTTACCAGTTTGGCGGCCACGTTGGTAGCAATCTCTGGCTTGCATTGATCATCCTCGATGACGAGCTCGACCTTTTGGCCATTGATACCACCTTTTGCGTTCACCTCTTCAATGACCAGTTTTGCGGCGTTAACCGTAGGCAGGCCATAGGAAGCCAGATCGCCAGAATGTGCTCCCGCAACTCCAATCTTGATGGTTGGTGCTGCAAAAATCGCTTGGGCACTTAAGAGCGCCGCAAGACTCACAACCGCAAAGACCACGAGGTTCTTGTGCTTCATCATGTATTCCTCCTTCCGCATATACAAAAGATATGCATAAATAATGAAATGAAGCTGATTTTGCGAAGGATATAGAGCCGCACACGCCGTGTCAAGAGTTGTTTTTCAATATCTTGAAGTTCTTCTATATCGAAATCGTCTTTTTCCTATAAAAACGGACGCTCGATCTGCCATAGTGTTTCTCATTTTCAACATACAGAGCGCCAATTTCTTGAGGTAATTGCTCTTCATGAGGAAAGTGGAGTAGGGCGAGGCCTCCGTTTTTGAGGGTGCTACCGTCGGACAGAGCTTCTAGGAGTTCCATCCGATACGCATACGGGAAAGGTGGATCGAGGAAAACGATATCAAAAGGTACTTGATTTCGCTGCAGGAAGAGTTCAACTGGCAATGCTTTGCACTCGATTCGTCGTTCGGATATTGCAACATTTTTTAAAAGCGTAGGGAATTTGGCTCGATCTCGTTCTACACAGGTAACAGGCCATGCGCCACGCGATGCTGCCTCCAAGGCAATGATGCCGGAACCGGAAAAAAGATCCAGAAAAGAAAGGCCTGTGAGATCGCCCAACGTCGCAAAAAG